>TARA_B110000305_G_scaffold17719_1_pt1 | contig 11298 bp, 9 predicted proteins | sample TARA_B110000305 | Tara Oceans TARA_B110000305 (sample SAMEA4397930) | marine metagenome | biome: Polar Biome; feature: [SRF] surface water layer (ENVO:00010504); material: water (ENVO:00002006), including particulate matter (ENVO:01000060) such as... | depth 5 m | reverse complement strand
GGTTATGCCGCTGCATCCATTGATTGTACCGCCGCTGCCGTACTTCCATTTGTCATTTATCTCAGTACACTGGGTCCAATGGCAATCGGAATCGGAGTGAGTGGATTGATGGTCGGTTTATTGATTCTCATGGTCATTGTCACCACTATGGTCGGCTTAGGCCGACAAGTCATGATTAATTTCCTCAAGCGTGCGACAGGCATGATCAAGCTCATTGGTTCTTGGATGATGATTATGGCAGGAATAAGCCTGAGCATTTATCTCACTCGGCCAGATTTGGTCAGTTTGGTTTTCGGTTAATCGAGTGCCATTCGAGCATCGAACTTGTCGATGAATTCATCAGTCTTCAAACGCTCAAGGCACGGTTTCATCCAATAGACCCAACCTAAGCCTGCCACCAACATTGCTGTTGCGACGTCCCAGATGTAGTGTTGTTTGATGGTCATGGTCGATATCACGAGTAAAATCCACATGATGAGGAGTAGGGCGTGTGTAATTCGGAGGCGTGTGGTCGTTGGAGGATACCAATATCTGAGGACCAACACCACTTGCATGCTTTGAACAATATGGAGCGATGGCCAAGAGTTCCAAGGGGTATCAATTCCATGCATGGCTGCATAGAACGGTTCCCACATGGTTCCTTCAATGCCATGAATCAAATGACGCAAGTCAATTTCGACGGGTAAGAGTATGAATATTACATTCACTCCCCAGCATGTCAGCAGCATCATTTGATGGAACACTACATTTTGCCGCCACATGATTTCATTTTTACTACCAAGCCACGCAGCCGCAGGGTAATACAAGTACAAAGTCATGTACGGGAGAATCATCCAAGCGAGAAATGGAATGTCGATATCGAGTTGAAGAGTCGGGTCAAAAGCAGCCCAATCTCGAACAGATGCAAATCGGTTGATGAGGGTATATGGGATTGCAGCAAACAAGGCCATTGCAGTCAATATGGCAAAGGTAACACGCCGCCCACCTAGCATCTGCCGGTTGCGCCAATGTGAACGCCAAATCATCCACGGCTGAGATCCCCATTTTAGGAACATGATAAATCCAAATCGGTTGATGGTGTAATACTTGTGCCGGCGTGCGAGTGTCGGCTACGGTTCGGTACGAGAATCACCGCGACGAACCGCAATGCGGGCAAGCTTTCCAATCTGGCATCATGGCTGCTTGACATTGTTGGCATACTGCTGCCACTGGAGGAGTTGCCGGTGCAGCTGAATTGTTACCATCAATGGCTTTCTGTGCAGTTTGTTGCCGTAGAAATTCTTGCATGACTTCAGGAGTTAATGCGCCTTGTTCTGCTGCCATTTCCATCATTTTTGTTTGGATATCGTTTTGCTTATCCATACGCTGGTCCTGATGTTCTTGACTTTGTTGAACTCGGTCACGCTTTCGAGCCTGAACTTGTTCAAACAATTCCATTGCCTGTGTCGTTTTGTGTGAAGATTCTTTCATACGAAGGTCTAATTGCCCATGGTCTCGTTTGAGTTCTGCTTCCCACACAGATTCTTGTTTTCGGAGTTCAAGGAGTTCACTTTCTGCTTGTATGGTGACTTCTCCCCGTTTCTTAGCACGTTCCACATTCACTTCACATTCAATTCTTCGTAATGTAGCGGCTTCGCGGATTGCGATACGTTCCATTAAAGCGTCTGCATTTGCTCCTTCAGTTTGTGTTGCTGTGTCAAGATCTGCTTTGAGTCGAGCAAGTTTCTCTTGGTCTGTTTTACTGGTCGAAATAAAAGCACGTAAGAAGGTGAAGCCAAGTGTTGAGAGCGTTTGACGCATTTCAACCTCAGCATGCATTTCAAGATGCTCTTGGAAATCTGAACTGCGCAGTTCTTCAATACTGGAGCATTTTGCCATTGCTGGTACAATACATCGCGTAATAACCTCATGCCCTAGGAAGCCAATCAGTCCCGCTCGGTCAAGAAGCGGTGCGTGATTCGCAAAGATATTGAGCAACTTGGGGATGTCTTCTTTGCGCAATTGTATTCGAAGGTTCATATGGCCAGTTGCTTCTGAGCCAGTGGAGAGGTTCGAGGAAAAAGGAATCCATAAATCAAGTGGTCCTGTCATTGCAAACAGCATTCGTCGGTCAGTTGCAGTTGCCCCAATCATCTCAGCGATATGACGGCCGAGGCCACCTCCGATGTTACTCACAACCTTTTCAGAAACGATATCTCCAATTCGACCATCGATAATGAAGGCACATGCCTCATTTGGTTTCAACACAACTTGTTGTGATTTCCACGTCTGGATATCGTTGCCATCGACCAGTCGTGCTACAATATTTGGGTTACTTCGCCACTTAAAATTCGTTGTCATTCTCACACCTTCTTTTTCTGTCGTAGTCCATCAAGGACCGTTGACCTTGCGCTGTAATAGCCACGTGAACTCGTGATCATTTGTTCACATTTCCGGATTAAGGATTTCACTTCATCATCTGTTTTGTCCGAAGCAAATGCATGTTCAATACTGTTTGAAATGTTCACCGCTTTTGTCATCATTTCAATGACATCATGGTCATGCTTGATGAGTTTTTTAAGAACGGATACTGATGCAGAACGTTGCCCTGAAAAGAAGGCATGCGTCATTCCAGTTGGAGATTTGTCAATGTCTTCAATCAAAATATCAATTGTATTGCAACATGCTTTTGCTGTTTTTGAAATATCAATCTTTTTTTCACGAAAACAACTGTCGTGAACATTCATGATGTGGTTTCGAGCACGAGTTCCACAGCGCTTAATCTCCTCGCGAATGGCGAGATCTGCGTCCCGTCGTTTACCTTTTGTGTACCCTTCGTATCCGGAGAGAACCATTTGAATTCCCCGCACATACGGGAGTACATCGAGAGGGGTGCCTACCATGTTGAACATTTGGAATTAATACGGACCCACTTATTATGCTATCCTCGGGATGACAGGGATCGTAAAGTTCATTCCTCATTGGTGGATAATTTTGGCTTTCGTATGATCGAGATGAGTATCGTTACCATTCCTGAGCCGATGAGTGCGGAAAGAAATACATTGAGGTTTGCCAAACCGTAGTCATTGGTTGGGAGCCAGAGATAATTGATTCCTGTTGCAAAATCTGTAGTAATCCACCCATACACGATGACCGACCCAAGCCCACTGATTGCACCAATCAAGGCTGCTTCTGAAGAGATTCGGTTCCATAGTGTGAGGAATACGGGAAGTACTGTAGCAGTTGCAAGTAAATCAGCGCGAAGAAAAATAGCAAAGACACTGGTTGCGTTGACTTCAAACCCGAAAAGACTTGGTTCAGTTGCCAAAAAGATGGCTAAGGGTAGCAAAGCAACCGTTGCTATTCGAGCATGTTGTAGTTTCATTCGCCCATCTGACAGATCTTGGGAAATGGAGGCTACAACTGCATTTTGTAGTGTGTCCACACTTGAACAAACCAAAGCAATTCCGAGTACAATGAATGCTGAAATAAACAACACATGGATGTCTTCGAGGAGATAGAAAAAGGCACCAGACTTCTCGGCAAGCGTTGCATCAGCAGGAATCACGCCTTGTCCAGCAACAACAGTACCAAGAATACCCATGAGCAGCACAAGTGGAAACACGAGTGCTGCAGCGAGAAGAGAGCCCCTTTGCAAGGCTTTGTCATTCTCAGATGCATAGGCACGTTGCCAATTACCTTGAGTGAACATTTCAGCTGCTGTAATTGCGATCACAAGGGCAAGACCCGATGCAAAAGAGTCCATGTAGGACATCGAACCAATACTCCACTCATCCACGGGATTGTATGCCTTGGCATCGGCAATAAGCGAACTGAGGTCTCCTGCAAACAGAATCAGCATTAAGGCAACAAACAACCACAATACAACCCATGCTTGCCATCGGTCTGTACGTAATGATGCTGGCAAACCTCCATACGATGTGTATGCCGCAGTAACGATTCCAACAGCCACCATTGGCGCCAGCGGATTCATTCCAGTGAGTAGGTTCATCGCTCTTCCAATTGCAGTAAACTCTGCAAACAAAAACGTGAACATATAGAGTATCGATATGACTCCAACGTAGATTTGCATTGGTCTTCCAATACGCATTCGGACATAATCAGCAAGTGTAATTCCAGTAGGCATTCTTTGACGAATCATTGGCCCGACATAAGCGAGTAAGAGGAACGGCGTTGCAGCAGAAACTGCATAGCCTACAACGTCCCAAAAGCCCCCCCAATAGCCAACCTCTGAAGGTCCAAAGAGAATCCAGATACCCATCCCCGAGGCGAAAAGGCTCAAACCGATCTGCACTGAATTCTTAGAATTACGCGCAGAAAGATAATGTTCTTGACCTTTTTTCTCGTGCTTTCCATTTCGGAATCCAATAAATGCAAAAAAACCAAGCGTAAACAACAGTAACGAGTAGGCAAGTAGAGTATTCATTTCATCACCTAAAGAGCTGAAAGTATTTGATGGGTCCTGTCGATGAGATCAAGAGGATTATGAGCCAATACATACAGTGTCGGTTCCCATCCAAAGTCCCCGATGTCGAGTAAGATGTCGATTCGAGTTGCTTGAGTATCAACGCTTCCCTTCGGAGCGAGTGAAAAATTATATCCAAGATGTTGACAAGCTTGTTCCACTCGTTTAATATCGACACCATTTGTATTCAATGGTGGGCGGATATTGAGAATGGAGACTTTACTGACATCCTGTGCATGTGTTGCAAGTAAGACCGATGCCAGGTGGTTCGAAGAACCGAAACTCGGCGTTTCATGGTGACGCAGGGCGCCATCAACGAGGGTAATACGGCCGGGGAATGCCGCCACTTCAGAATTTGAAGTCGCACCTACACTGCATGATGCAATGTTAAGTCCCACAGCAGGAATTGAATGTTCGATCCGGCGAACATCTAATCGACCTGCCGCCCATTCAAGTCTTCGCAAAAGGGCGCGTTGCTCTTGTCCTTCTTCCAAATCAAGTCCAGTCAAGGTTTTGTCATAGCGAATGGTATTGTTACCGGTGAATTGGAATTCTACAACCAGTCGTTGTCGAACCACTCGTGACTCTGGGCCCATTGAATTTAATGCAAGGGATAATTCATGCCCCCATCCATCGACTGTTGCTTCATCTGCACTTGCTCCAAGCGATGTTGGTGGCTTTTGCATTTGGCGAGATATGGTACTCTGTGTCGAGCCTAAAGCCTCAGCAATCTCAGTTTGGGACCAACCTTTCGTGCGCAAATCCTTCGCGACATTTTGATGTAAACGGCTAAGCCACTTGTCTCCTACTTCTCCGAGCATATCTGCTACTCAAGCCATGTGCTATTCAATGTTGCTCATGATTTATGCAAGGTGCATGCACTTTTGCCACCGAATACTGTTTTCACGAGCCTTTTCCGACGGGGTGTGATGGAAAAAACTGGTTTTACTCTCCGATCTCCCCAGGCATCGTAGAAAATGAAAAAACCCCTAGAATTCCTATGCCGTTTTGCTTATTATTCAACTCATTGGTCTTTAGGTAAGTCTTTTATCGATTATGCATCCTTCTTTATTCATTCCGATTAAAATCTGATGGGCAGGTACTTTTTATCCTCTTCCACCTTCTTCTTCAATACATATTCTCAAGAACACTAAGAACCTCGACCTTTTCCCATCAAACGATTGGTATGGAACTTGAGCTATTCATCGGAGAAATCGCTGATCGGATTTTGAAGTATCTCCAGGCAGCCGATGAACCCGGAAAAGTGGCTGAACCAATGCCACATACATCACTTTCCAAAACGACAGACCTCAAATTACCGCTCGAGGGGCACGGTATGGATGCGGTACTCGATGACATCGATACCTACCTTCGTTCCTGCGTCAAAACCAATCGTCCCGAATTCATGAATCCGCTTTGGGGTGGAATAAACACTGCTGGCCTCGCCGGTGAGATCATCGCTACGCTCACAAATACCTCGATGTATACCTACGAACTGGCACCTTTGGCTACGCTGATTGAACAAACGATCCTCACTCGAATGGGTGAACTTGTTGGTTTCTCAGACGGTGCAGGTACGCTCACGACAGGTGGTTCAAATGGAAATATGCTTGGAATGTTATGCGCTCGGCAAAAATTGATTCCGACGTCAACCCAAACAGGATTCGACGGCCGATCTCTGGTTGCTTATGTTTCAAGTGAGTCACACTATTCGGTTCTCATGTCTGCCAATGTCATCGGAATCGGCCACCAGAACCTCATCAAAGTCGCCTGTGATGAACATGGGTGCATGCGCCCATCTGCATTAGAAGATGAAATTCAACGAACCCGGCGTGAAGGTGGCATTCCGTTCTGTGTCGTCTCCACAGCAGGAACCACGGTCCGGGGCGCATTCGACCCGCTCAAAGAAATTGGTGACATCGCTCACGCAGAAGGGCTTTGGCATCACGTCGATGCTGCATGGGGCGGCTCAGCCGTATTTTCATCAGAGCACAGTTCGCTTATGGATGGGGTCGAATCAGCAGACAGTGTTTGCTGGGATGCACACAAAATGATGGGCTTGCCATTGATTTGTAGTGCCTTTTTAGTGAAGGATTCGGAACTTTTAGCACGAGTCTGTGCGCATGGCAACGTTGCTCACTATCTGTTCCATGAAGAGTCTCGTAACATTGATGCAGGCCGATATTCATTGCAATGTGGTCGGCGAAATGATGCACTTAAACTCTGGCTGGCTTGGCGAGAATGTGGTGATGCTGGTTGGGCTTCACTGGTTGATGGCTACATGGATCTGGCAGAATATCTGGAAACACGGGTTCTTGCGCATGATGATTTAGAAATGATGTCATCTCGAATGTGGACGAATATCTGTTTCCGTTTCTCTCCAAAAAACTACGCCGGTGACCTCAATGAGTTGAATTCCGAAATCCGTCGGCGTATGATGCAAAATGGAAATTTCATGGTAAGCCGTTCAAATATTGGCGAAGATGTGATTTTCCGTGCAGTGATTTCAAATCCAAAAATTAGTACGGATACATTGGATGGATTGCTTGATGAGATCACTTTGCTTTTCAGTGAAGTTGTTCGTGGCTTACCGAGTAAACATAGCACCTCGTTGACGTGAAGCATTCAAGAACCAAACGACCTTTTTTGAACCAAGGGTGTAAACAATGGATATGGACGAAGAAAATACCACCGTTCCTGTTTGGGAAAAACTGTATTTACATGGAATCTTTTTCCCGTTGGTTTTTGTTTTCGGTTTTCTTCTCTCGGTTTTTGAACCGATCTATCTTTTTCTTTCTGGCAAAGAGATCAGTGATGCTATTTGGCCGTACGCTTACAGAACATTGCAATGGACCATGTCACTTCGAGAGAGTATTTTTGTCTTCACACTCATGATGAGTGCCTTACTCTTTCTCACTTTTTTAGTTCTCCAACGTCAACTTAAAGGCAATGAAAATAAGCGTTGGGCCAATGCAATTGGTGTTCTTCTCATTGGCTTCATCGCTGGTTTCATTGGACTCTTTTTTGCTCTTGACCAATTTTACTTACGAGGTGCATTTCTACTTCTTCCTACCTTGTATGGATTTCTTCTGCTTTCTATCTTATTGATGGTCGGTGGTTTCCCTCATCTTCCAAAAGAAGGTAAACCCTTGCTAATCGTAAAGCATACGATGCATATCGCAGGTGTTTTCTTTGCTGCTTGGTTGGTCATGCCGGGAATACCCGCAATGATTGGAATGGCTCCATCGCCTCCGCCTGCCCCTCTCATCGGCTACGGTGCTGACCCTGGGCCGTTTGACACATCCCTTTCCATTCATCCCTATCCAGTCCCACAAGAGGTTGAAGATATCCGTGATGACCGAGAAAAAAATATCGAGTTCTCAGTCTATTTAACGCTTCCACATCTTCCCGAAGACTCTCAGATTCAAACCATTCCACTCGCCATTTTAACGCATGGTTGGGGCTATCCGACGTATGAAGAATACACCGATTGGATTGCTCACCTTTCGGCGAAAGGTATGGCAGTAGCCTTTGTTCAATACCCTTCACACATCAATCCTGAAGTTCCCGATGACTTCGATGATATTGACCAATTCGGTGCATCGAACTGGCCACATCATCAGTACCGAGCACTTGCGTTTGCGGCTGCATTCGATGAACTCGAACGTGTAGCTCTTCAGGAAAACCGAACTGTTGAAATCGATGCAGTTCTCGGCAATCACACCATTGACCCTTCACATCTCTGGCTTGGCGGTCACAGTTTAGGAGGCGCATATGTATTCCTCAGTTTGTATGAATCAATGGAACGACAATGGGGGAATGAAACCCTCTTCCTTGATTTTGAATCACCATGGACCCGTCCAAGTCATCTCGAATTACAACCGAACATGTCACGTCTTCCCGATTCCACGATGGTTCACATCGCTCAAGGTATCGATGATATGTCAGTCGATTCTTGTTACAGCGTTCATCATCAAGCCATGTTTTCTATGCTTCCTCAAGAGCATGTTCTGTTCATTGAATTACAAAGTGACCTCTATGGTTTTCCTCGTTTAGTCGGCTCACATTATCTCCCAACCGATTCGGTCCATGACACGCTTGCAGATTGGGGAATCTATCGTCGAATTGATGCACAAGCCGATTGGGTCGTAGCGCGTAGTCGAGGTGATGTCATCACTGAATCTTGGGCGTATGAACATCTGATTAATTCCCCATTGCTCACCACCATGGGGCAATGGTCAGATGGTACAGATGTGCTCCCCTTACTTATTCATCATGAAGCGCTTTTACTGAATGACGATTTTGCTCGCTGCAAAAATTAGATTCAGAGCATATCATCTCTTGCTTGAGTTTAAGGGGCGGCTTGAAATGCCATTGCCATGAGCGATGGGGCACCTGTTCGAACTTCGTTGTATGATGAGCATGTTGCACTTGGGGGCAATATTGTAGATTTCCATGGCTTTGAACTACCGATTTGGTATTCAAATATCAAAGCGGAACATCTTGCAACCCGTTCCAATGCTGGTCTTTTTGATGTATCTCACATGGGTGCTTTCCGATTTACAGGTACGCAAGTAAAGCAATGGATGGAAACACTTGCAACACAAAAAGTGACTGACGTACAAGCTCCTCGCTGTGCATATACCCACTTTCTCGACCATGACGGTCAACTCATTGATGACATGATTTTTGCAGTCGTCTCAGATGAAGAATTACTTGGCGTCCCGAATGCATCCATGATCGGTGTCATGTGGGAATGGTTTTCATCCCACTTGCCAGAAGATGGGTCAGTGGTTCTCGAAAACCTTTCTGATGAGACTTCCATAATGGCACTTCAAGGTCCGAATGCACGTTCCATTCTCTCTTCTGTATTGGGTGATTCAAATCATGTTGCACGTTTCAAATGGCAGCGTATCGGTGAAAACGACCTTGGAATTGAGGGTTGGATTCAAGGTACCGGATACACCGGTGAAGCAGGATATGAAATCTTTGTACCAAATGGTCAGGCACCACTGCTCTGGAGAAACCTCATTCAAGCCGGTTCGACTCCAGTCGGACTTGGAGCAAGAGATACGCTCCGTCTTGAGAAGGGATTCTTATTATCCGGCGTTGACTTTTGTTGGCCTCCTTTGGCTGAAGATGATTCTGAGGCATTCTTGTGCCGAGACTCATGGGAAACAAACGTACCTTTTGGCCTTGACCTCAACCATGAGTTCATCGGAAAACATCGAGTGATCGGACATGATGAGAATGATGCACGATGGTGGGGCATTCGATATCTCGAAAAGGGTCCTTTACCAAGACCCGGTAAAGAAGTGACAGCATTCGATGGAACCTCACTTGGCCGCCTTACTTCTGGTGCTCCTGCTCCAAGTCTTGATAACATCGGCATCGGAATTGGATATTTACATTCAGTCTCTGAAGGCGATGAAGTACTCATCGTTGCAAGCCCTCGAAAGTCGGTCAAGGCAGTTGTTGTTCGCCCACCGTTCATTTGATCAATATATTCAAGGCTTCAAGGAAACGTTTTCTTTCACGTTCTGAAGTTGTATTTAATTGAACCTTCACTTCACGTAATTGGAGAAGGCTCGCCGCTAATTGAGTCGGGTTCATCCACTCAACACTTTGACCAATTTCCTCTGTTTCAGCAATCTCTCCCATCAAACATTCCGCATTGACGACTGAAGGGACCCCGTGGGCTGCAGCATCAAACATTTTTACCGGTACCGCTCCTTGCAAAATATTGCCTCTTGTAGGTGAATACATAGCATACATTACGTCGACCTCTTGTATGATGTCGGGGAATTCATCTGTATCAAAACTCCCAGTGATTTTTACCTGTAGATCGTAATTTTCCTTGGCAGAATGAAACAATTGAGTGACCGATTTAAAGGCCACACCGTCACCTGCAAGACGTATCATCGGTCGATGTTCGGGTGCCATCAAGAGGACTGCTTCGAGAAGCAATTGAAACGATTTAACTTCGCGTACTCGACCGAGATATCCGATGCACCATTCATCTTGAGTCGACGTCGGGTTCACTGCATCTGACTCGGGTCTGTTTTCGATGACAACTGCTGCATATCCATGTGTGTTTAGGTATTCTCTAAATCCAGGATAGGTACTTGCATCTGAAATCTTCCCACTCGAAGTAAGAATCGCATCGGTATGTTTCAAACGACGTAACATTCGTTTTTCCATAACCCAACTCACGATTTTCCGAATCAGAGAATTGGGTGAAGGCATCCGTATCCATGTGTGGTGTAAGTCATGCATGTCAAAGACGAGAGGTATGTTGTATTTCTTTTTCAAATGGCAACCAATAGCCAAAGTGTCGGCATCATGGCAATAGATCACTTGTGGGCGATTTGTGGCTAAACCACGGGATACATTTTGATTGAAGTTTCGAATGCCGAAAGCCGTTTTGAACATTCCACCATAGGTGCTTTTCCAAAGATGATATCGCATAATCCGTACGCCCTTCAGAGATTCACTCATTGGATATTGCTCTTGACGGTCATATGCATGGACGGTAACATCGTGACCTTCATGTGCAAGCCAAGCAGCATGTCGTAAGACTCTCGGGTCGGGAGAACAAGCATTGGTGGCTACCATTGCAATACTCGCCAAGTCCAGTCCATGTCCACGGAGAACATGAGGTATTCGGCCTTTCAAAGTCATCCTTGAGAAGAGCGATAATTAAGGGCGTCTCGCGTTTGGTTTAAGTTGCACCCCCGTGGCGTAAGTGATGATATGGTCGACCAATTACCGAACTTGGGCCGCGAGGCCGAGATGCTTTCCGCTATGGGAATGTCCTCAATGGAGGAACTCTT
>TARA_B110000305_G_scaffold123654_1_pt1 | contig 11299 bp, 7 predicted proteins | sample TARA_B110000305 | Tara Oceans TARA_B110000305 (sample SAMEA4397930) | marine metagenome | biome: Polar Biome; feature: [SRF] surface water layer (ENVO:00010504); material: water (ENVO:00002006), including particulate matter (ENVO:01000060) such as... | depth 5 m | reverse complement strand
GTTAATGAAATTAAACACCGTGAATACTTCCGTCCGTTTGCTGGATCGATACTTGCTGAAGATGTACACGAATGGTTTGATCTGCGTGGCATGGAAGACAGTCCGTATATGATGTATGCTGTAAATTGTAAGCCAGGCATAGCAGAAAAGATTCCTGCTATTATTCATGTTGACGGTACTTGTGTATTCAAACAGTTACACGTGAACAGAATCCGCATTACTACGATATCATTAAAGCGTTTAAAGAAAAGACAGGATGTCCAATTATCTTTAATACTAGCTTTAACTTAGGCGGTGAACCTCTAGTTGAGACACTAGATGATGCTATACGGACACTATCTGATAGTGAAATTGAATATTTGTATCTGCCTGAATATAATAAATTAATTACAGTAAAAAATATTATCTAGTAATATGTGTTAAGGAACGTTGCTCATCTCAGCGTTCCTTACATCTACAATTCTTTACATTAAATTTTCTTTAATTTCTTTTAGTATTTGACTACGCATCTTAGACTCGGTAAATATATCATATAGTTTTTGAAGATTTCGCTGCCGGACATACGTTTTTAATCTAACACAGCTCATTGACATATCAAATAATTTAGGAGATAATGTAAATTTTTTTAATTCTATTCGTTCTGTTGTATTAAATCTAACATACATCATTGGGTCGTTATGGGTGACTTTAAATTTTTCACAACCTTCCCACATTTGAAAAGCGTATTCTATTGGCCTAAACCATTGTGAAATATTAAAACCACCTGGCACGTAATACCCATACTCAGATACAGGAGTATTATGCATACTAGGATGCATAGTTTCCATTACTAAATTGTCTTCGGAAAAGAAAATCCAATTAGCTGCTGCTTTTATGGTCTTGGCACCAACTAATGATGGCTGCTTATAAATAAACGATTTTTGATTGAACGGAATATGTTCTGGAAGATTATTTCTTATATAGTTATCCTTAAATGTTACATCGATAGTAGTAGGACTTTTAAGCATAAATGTATTTTTGTATTGATTAGAAAAGGCAGGACAATTTAAAAAATTATCCATTTTATTTTCCTTGTTTATATTAGATTGTAAATCGTATAATACATTTACTGGATTGCTATATCCAAGAAACATCTCGTCTAGCATGTCTTTGTTATCCCAAGCTGCCCAGTACACTGTCTTCATTTTTTGATATCCGGCTGCTTGTAGTATTTTCCAATTGGTACTCTTGGCATATGATCACCGAGTGATATATATTCGTCAAACGGAACACGTTTGCACTCAAAGTCGATTGCACGTTCTGTCATCGGAAATAATGATATTAATGGCATCCCGTATTTAAGAGTCATCACATACGTTTCTTCCTTCACAGGACAATTTAAATGTATATTTGTACTATGCTGATATTTAAAATTAGTAACTCCAGGAGACAACCATACATCTTTTTCCCTAAAATAACTTGTGCTGTAATGAGACTCAGAGAATAAAAATTTTGTAGCACAATTAGATTTAAATCTCCATGGACTGTCTAATTTAAGAGCAATGCGTTTTCCAGGATACATGCCTTTCCATTGATCTTCTGAATGCTCTGCTATGTTTGTGTTAAGATCAGGTCTAGATTGAGATGTGCTACTCCAAGATCCGTCTGGATTTATTCTTATATCTATTTCAGACCACATGGATAATGTAATTGGCGTTGAGAAATATTCTCTAATTCCGGGACATATTGCTACAGTGCCAGCTTTATCATACAGCCCGATGTCTTGATTCCATGATTTAACACTAGCTGAAATATTCTTTAGCCACCCTGGAGTTTTTACATCCTTACCGACCGCAGGCTTACAATTTGTATACACACTTAAATCACTAGTATACGCTGTTAATTTTATCGATTTATTGAAAAACATATTCACTCCTATATACGTTACTTATTGCTAATCCGATAAATACTATTATAAAGTGAATAGGAAATATAAATGAATTTTAAAGACTACTTTACTAAAGGTATACACGGTACGATACAATTGAAGGATAACACTCAGTTCTCCTACAAAAATCAATGGAAACAGCTTTACAGTAATACCGTCTTAGATCAGTGGCACGTTGGCGAGATCATGAGCGCCGACTATACTATAGTAGTCGACGGCGGCAGACATAATAAAGAAACTATAAAAGCTGTTGTTGTTGCTGGTCCAGGCAATGCTTCTATTAGTATAGTTGGACGAGCAAGTTTACTTAATGATATAGTTGCCCTTGACGTTGAAATTAACGACTCTGCATTAAAACTTATAGCCAGTCCTGCTTCTGGAGCATCAACGGGTGCTAGAATGATATATAGTGCAACATATTATCAAAATTTGTCAGATTAATGCATAAGTCACATATGATAAATATAATACACGGAGAATTTAATGACAGTAAATCGTAAACCTTTTTCATCACAATACGGATTCAAGAGTACTGGATTTGAAGTTGATGCTCAAGGTAATATCATTGCAACAAGTATTGTAGCAGCTGGTGCAGGCGGCGGCGGCGCTTCTGGATCTTCAGATTTCTCTATAGCAGACTCCGTTGGTTATTTTGAAGTTAACAACTCTGGACAGCAAAACTCATCGTTAGCACTTACTCGTAATACAAGATTTACGCTTACATTAGATTTGTCAGAGTATACATTTAGTATATTTTCTGATGCTGCTGGTACTACTAGTTACTCAACAGGACTAATTCATACTTCAACAGCAGGTGCAATTTCAGAAGGCGTATCTGCCCAAGGTAACGATAGTGGTAGTTTATTATTTACTGTTCCAGCCGATGCACCTAATACTTTATATTACGGCGATGCAACAGCTGGAATTATAGGTACAATAAATGTTGCAGATGCTTCTGGGTTGTTTGGAGAACTTTCAATAACTGGAACAGAACAATCAATAAGCACAACCTCTGGATCATTAGTAGTTTCTGGCGGAGCTGGCATTCAAAAGAATTTATCTGTTGGCGGCTTTATTACAACAGATGGTCTTGACATAAATGGCGTCGGAATTGCCAATTTTAGCTCAACAACCAATTTAGAATTAGACGCAGTAAATAAAATTGTTATTAAAAACAATGGCATAGTAGTTGGAGAAATAAAATCTACCGGACTAACAATACCTATAAATAACAGTAGTATAACAACCAGCACTATTAATAGTACGACTATTGGAGCAGTGACACCGAGTACAGCAGCATTTACTACTGCTACTATATCTCAAAGTCCTACTACTAATACAAGTGCAACAAATAAATATTATGTAGATAAGACTGCAACAGCTTTAGCAATAGCATTTGGATTATAAAAGATGGCAAAAACACAAATTAAAAACTATGTATTCGAACCAGGATTAGGAATTTCTGATAATCTTTATCCAAATGCATATGATCTATTAAATAGAAACAAAAGTTTCTTGGTTGCGGAAGCAACAGCATATATTAATCAAGAAATTATTGACGCAGTAAAATGTCGTCGAGACATTGGATATCTAATCGACGGGGTTGGTTTTGACGTTGCGTTAGGTACAAACTATAACGCTTTATTTTTAGGAAGAGCTGAAAGTTATTCCATTGATAATTCTAAGACAGTGTTTAGAACTATTGAAAGAACAAAAACAGCAGTAGCAGCATTATCACTAGTAGCAGCAGATGCCACTGCGCTTTCGAGATCAAATGAATTCTTTACCGAAGTTGTCGATATTATGACAAACGGAACAGGTAATTTAGATGCATTATCATTATCAATCCCAGGCACTGCATCAGCAAATCAAATAGCAGTAGCGACTAAACTTGCAAATAATACAACATTTTTAAGATATGAAATAGCAGCATGGTTATCTCAAAATTATCCTTCTTATGATTATAATTTAACAAACGGTGCAACAACAGGATCGCTTGATGTAAAATATGCAATACAAGCAGCAACGTATGATACACTATACGGCGGTAATAGTGCAAGTTTTGATAGCGCAAAGTTATTTCCAAATTCTACAGCCGCAGGCGCGGCTATTTCAGGATCACATCAAACAGCAGTTGTTGCTGCATACGCAAGATTAAAAATAATAATTGATCAAGTTGTTAAAGGCGAAGCAGTAACAGTTAGTACAGGAAACTTTGCATCACAAGATCTAACAGGTACTAATGCAGACTCTGCCACTGGTACAGCCGTTGCAGCATTAATTGATATTACATCAGATGTTGCCGAAACAGGAGCGTCGACATTAGATGCTCTAACTAGAGTCCTGCCAAGTGTTGGTTGGGTTAGTGCAGGATTGCAAGGTGCTAAACTTCAAATAGTTAATAACAAAACAAGTATTGTTGAGGATGTTACATGGGATCCGGCATATACGTACAATCAATCCAAATGTGAAAGAGATGTCGGATATGTAATCGATGCATACTTGAATGATTTAAGATACGGCGGTGATGAAACACTATACAATACAGTAAAATATTATTGGGATAATGGAGTAGCTCAAGTTGACGGAAATAGAATTCCGGAAATTGATACTCATGCTTTCCTTGGCGATTTAATTGCAGATAACATTTTAACAAACACAGTTTATGCCAAATTAGGCGCAGTATTACAAGTCATTGATGCTACAAAAACAGCAGAAGCTGTCGGAGTATCAACACTAGCAACACTAGTAGGAAAAACTGTAACTGTTATTACTAGCGGTATCTATGCATTTGGAGCGTATACGCACAGTGGTATAGGAACAATTAAAATCCAGGGCAGATTTACCATTGATGAGATCCTCATTGTTACTAACGTAACTGATAACATAATTATATATAACTTTGCTGATATACAAGCAGGCGCAACAGCAACAATTAAAGATTACGGTAGCGATGATGATTTTGTAACATGGGAACAAACTACGGATGCGGTAACAACACTTAAATTAAAATTTAACACATCTACTATGAGCGAAACAGACGAACTACAAATTTTTGTAGAACGTATGGAAAATGGTAAAAGTATTGTAACTACCCGCCCGTATGATTTTGGAACTGATGCTATTGAACGTAATCGTACAGCTGATCCTATATCAATGCTCGACGCTGACTTTGAGTACGGCCTACAGCCTACTAAGTGGTCAGCTATTGGTATGATGCGCGGCTATCCGAGTATCTATGAAATTCCAGGCACTGACGCAGAAGTTGTTAGTGTTGTAACAGACGCTTCGACAGGCACAGAAGGCATTGGTGCAAGTTTAATTACAGTAACCACTGTAGCTGCGCACGGATATAGTATAGGAACACCGATTACTATTAAAGCTCTTGAAGCAGGGATCTCAGGCGCAGCTAGGGCAGAAGGATCGTTTGTTATTATTGACATACCTACTGCACAATCATTCCAATATTATGCTAAATCTAAAGTAGGAATAACTAATAACACTGAGTTAAGTGCAGGATATACACAACTAAGACAAGGCGGATTTTATACAGGCGCTGGCATTGACGGTGCAGAATTTACTCTTGTAAGTAATGGATCATCAGGCACAATGTTTGTTGAATTAACTACTCCTATTGGTGCAAATACAATACCATTCGATGGAACTACACCAGAAATTGGTTCGCCGCTAACTAATGCAAGCATTCCAGTTGGTTCTCAGGTTACTAGTGTAATTTCTAACAGCGCAGGCGGCGGCGACTATTTAACGTTAAACGTAGGTCAAAATGCAGATGTAGGCGATACTACTTTAGAATTATTCGACGCAACAGGAGTTTTAGCTAACCTAGCACTAGATCGCGGAGATGGCACTTCAATTTTTATTAATAGTGTTGTTAATTCTACAGTATCATTAAGCGGTGCACTAACTTCTGCCGTAGTAGCTAATAGTAAAACATATGCAGGAATAACAGCAGCAACAATTCAGCCCGTTGGTACAGGATTATTATTAAATATCACACGAACAGGTGGCAATTATAGTGTAGATGGTATATTTGGCATTGGCGGCCTCAACTATGTTGCAGGCGACAAATTTAAAATACTTGGTTCACTTCTTGGTGGCGTCGATGTTGTTAACGACATGTCCGGTGTAATCGGTACTATCAATGCTTCTGGTAGTGTACAAACTGTAACAACTATAGCTGGAACCGCAGTTAGCGGAACAGCATCCTTAACTGGACTTGCAGCACTATATCAAGGCGGTGACGGCATAGACGCACTATTTGATATTACAACAGCAGCTAATGCATTTATTGTGCAGCCTGTAGCCGGCGGAGCAAATGTTAGTTTAGATTATGTAGTAGGTGATAGACTTAAAGTATTAGGTACCGTATTTAATGGTGGCGTTGATTCTACTAACGATGTCATAATAGAAGTTACAGGCATTGATGTTGCTACAGGCCAAATAACAACAGTAAGTTCATCAGGCACAGCGCCAGATGCAGATGTATTATTTGAAGATGTTACAACTACTTCAAATACTGTGGCAGGCTCTGGTGCAACATTCGATATAAGAATGATAGGCGCTGTCTATACATCAATTAACATTGTGGCTGGCGCCGACTATGTGATTGGCGAAACATTTACAGTTTCTGGCAATGATTTAAACGGTGGATCGCCTGCAAACGACTTAACTATCACAATTGATAATGTCGGCGGCAGCGGCGATATTACAGCAGTAAGTTCATCGGGCACAGGATCAAATACTGAAGTCTTTAATGGACAGATTGCTACAAACATAATTGGAACAGGCGCATTATTTAATGTTGCGTTAGCAAGCTCGGCTTATACCGTAACAGTAGATGCTGGCGGTACTAACTGGTTTGTTGGACAAACATTTAAAATACTTGGTAATATTCTACAAGGCTCAACACCGGCAAACGACTTAACTATAACAGTAGCATCAGTAGATGCTGCTGGAACTATACAAACAATTACCTCATCGGGCACAGGGTCAAACGGAACAGTTTCTTATACAGAAGCACAACCGGTAAACATAGGAAGACCTGGCACCGGGTCGACATGGAATATTACTAGAGCAGACTCTGCATACTCAAATATCGACACAATTGATAACGGATCTGCTTATGAAGTTGGCGACAAATTAAAAATAATAGGAACTCTGCTAGACGGCCAAAATACTACACATGATATAATTATTACTGTTGATACTGTCGCTGGCGGAGCAATTGATACGTTTACGGTATCAGGAACTGAAGCTAGTCCAGGAACAACAGTAGCGTTAGTATGTACATTTACTATGACTGAAGCAACAACTGGAATATTAAATGTAGATGATGTAATACCATTTAGTGCATTAGCAACCTTTGAAGTTAATTTTCCTAATGCGCACGGACTTGTTCCAGGAGATACATTTATTGTGTCAACGTCAACAGATGATGGATCAAACAATCACAAACTTGCAAACGGTGCATTCTTAGCAATTAATATGCCTAGTAAAAGTAGTTTAAGATATAATGCAAGAGCTCCGGGTGCAGTTACTGAAGACGAGAATACTGACCCAATTAATGCTACTATATATGCAAGACCAGACAGCTTCTTTGTTCACAGACCATTTGATGGCGGCGTACAATTAGGCACAGGCGGCCCACAGCATGGTGCGCAAGCAATACGTCAAAGTAAAAAGTATATCAGATACCAGTCAGGTAAGGGTATTATGTATACTACTGGTGCGCTATTTGCTCCAAGTTACGACTTACAAAGTATAACATCGAGCGGTACTGAAATTAATTCGTTAATTACAGTTACAACAGATGATAACGATCATGGAGTACAAGCCGGCGGCGTAATTAGAATTCTTGGAGTAGAAACTCCTGGATATAATAGCGGACAAGGTAACAGCACTCCTCCGTGGTTTGATTACACGGTAGAAGAAGTACTAGACGAAAGATCATTTACTGTTAGAGCAAAACGCAGACTAGGCGATACTACAATAGTTTCAATATTACCAAACATAGAATCTTGTCCTTTGGTTGTAGCGTTTACTGAAGCTGCTGCTGGCACAAATACTAATCAAATACACAATTTCCTTATTAATACAATTGCAACTGATGGATATGCATACGGAGATGTAACCCAGAGTGGTTCATTTACTTCTGACGATACATCAGCAGTAACAAATTATCTTAATGGTGTTAGTCAAACCGCAACGCTTACAGCAAGAATATTGTTAATGATTACCGAGCTTAAGGCTAGAAGAAATACTGGAGCTGTCGAAGACACTGTTAAAGCGTTTACTCAAGAAGCAAGTATTGGATTCGGCGCACAAATGAGTGTGGTGTCATGGCATGGTGCTACAGTACGTTCAGGTATCTTTGACGATCAAAACGGAATTTTCTGGGAGTTTGATGGTACTAACATCAGTGTAAATCAACGTACTGGCACACAGCAGGTTGCAGGCACAATTACTATGGCCTCGGATAGTAATCTTATAACCGGCACCAATACTAGATTTAAAGATCAACTAAGTGCTGGTGATAGAGTTATTATAAGAGGAATGACACACGTAGTATCTCATGTAAATACGCAGACTAATATGACTGTTACTCCAGACTTTAGAGGCATAAACGATATTACTGGTGCAAAGATTAACTTAGTAGTTGACAAGAAAGTTAAGCAAGCTAATTTTAACCTAGATACACTAGACGGCAACGGACCAAGTGGTTACGATATTGACATTGCTAAGATGCAAATGATCGGTATTCAGTACAGTTGGTATGGTGCTGGTTTTATTGACTATATGCTACGCGGATCAGATGGTAACTTTGTATTCTGTCACAGAATGCGTAACTCAAACGTAAACACAGAAGCATTTATGCGTTCAGGTAACTTGCCTGTACGTTATGAAGTTACTAACGAAGGACCTCCAGGTAAACTAGCAGCAGACATAACAAACAGTCAAAATACTTTAGAACTAATAGATGGTAGTTTCTTCCCAGAATACGGCACTGTTTATGTTGACAACGAAATTATTGCATTTACTGGACGCTCTTCGAACCATTTAACTGGTTTAACTAGAGGCGGAACATTAACTAACTTCCAAGCTGGAGCCGAACGTACTTATAGTGCAGGCGCAGCTTCGCCGCATACTAAGGGAACAGGTGTAGTATTAATATCACAAACAATTACTCCGTTGATTAGTCATTGGGGTAGTGCGTTTATCACAGACGGCGGCTTTGATTCAGATCGTGGTTATATTTTCTCATACGCTGAAACCGGAGTCGAAGTTACTACAACTAAACAAACAGCATTCATGATTAGACTAGCACCTAGTGTATCCAACGCTATTATTGGAGACTTAGGTGAACGAGAACTACTAAACCGTGCGCAGTTATTGCTACAAGGACTTGAAGTTACATCAGATGGAACAGATGACTCCGATGCGTTAATTAAAGGCGGCATCATTGTTGAAGGTGTATTGAATCCACAAAACTATCCGCTAAATCCAAACGATGTTGGTTGGGGCGGATTAAGTGGTGTTGCCCAAGGCGGACAGCCCAGCTTCGCACAAATTGCAGGCGGCGGCTCGATTACATGGAGCACCGGCGACGCAGCTACGTTTGAAGACGTAAACACTTTTGGCGCAACTGATGTAACAAATTCTACGTATTATAACGGCTGGAGAGGAGCCAATTATCTATACATGAATAAGTCACAATACGACGCGGCTCCATTTGCTGTTGGATCAGTCGTAACAGGTAGTGGCAGAATCCGTAGCGGAACAACTGTTACAGGCATAAACACTGGTGATAGCAACTATGTATTTGTGAACATAAGTCGGAGCCTGACTGGCTACATCAACTCCGGCACATCGTTAACATTCTCTTTTGGCGAAGATTTAACAAACAGAAACTTTGCTTACTTAACTAAAGCCTCATTTGACGCCGCAGGCGCTGGCTTAGGAACAAGTCTTTATACTCATAATAGTATAAACTGGCCAGCTAACTCACAGATTAGTGCAATTGAACCCGGTCAACACGGAGCTAACCAATATTATAAAGTAAGTTTTAATAATACATTTACAGGAACATTAGTACATGCAGGTCCAGGCGTGGTTAGATTTGAATTTGTACAACCACCGTATGCACAGCCAGGCGAAACTGTATTCTCGTTTATTGCTGTTCCGGGAGAACGTGCAACAGTTGACTTTAGTGAATTGAAAGAACTTACTAATACACCTCTTGGCGGCAGAGGCACATTCCCGAATGGCCCAGATGTACTTGCTATCAATGTGTATAAAGTTAGCGGATCAGCAGTTGACGCTAACTTGATTCTAAAATGGGGTGAAGCACAGGCCTAAAGAGCTTGTGCAAACTCCCAAAGATTATTGTATATTTTAGTACGTTTGGCAATTTTTTGGTAGGTAAACTTTTTAAGAGTTTTTTCTGTTTCTAACCCATGACCAGTTCTTACCAAGATAGGCCTTGCGCCTATCTTGTATGCTGCCTTTAAATCAGAAAGCTTGTCTCCAACATAAAATCCTTTGGAAAACTTGAGGTTAGGAATTTCGTCTTGTGCTCTTTCAAACATTCCTATATTAGGCTTTGCCATTAAATCTTGTTTCTGACTGCTAGAACTATAATATAATCCGTCGATGCTACTGCATCCAGCTTGTCCTAGTAATTCAAACATATGAGCGTGAACAGACTCCACTTGCTGTTCAGTAAGTTCATTCTTAATAATACCACCTTGATTGGTAATTATTACAATTTTATGACCTTTGGATCGTATAAGTGCTACAGCTTTCAAACTGTGTTCAATAGGAATAAAGTCTTGTTTGCGTGTTATATATGTACCTAAATCAGTATTAATAACTCCATCTCGATCTAGCCCAACAACACAGTTATTAAAGTTGCTGATTAGGTTGTTCGTTTGTTTGAACCGTCCCATTGTCTTCCTTTTGACTATCGCCCGGAAATACTCGATAATTGTCTTCGACACTATCAGCCGTGCTTACTTCTGTAATACTGCTACCAGATTGAACAGCAATTAATTGATGAGGCATTAGTGGCGGATTATGCCATGTATCGCCTTCTTTAAGTTCTTGTTCGTGTGTTTCAGCTGTCTTAGTATCAATCCACCTTACTAAAAATCTACCAGAGTTCACAAACCAAGACTCATCTTTTTCTTTATGGAAATGCATACTAAATCTTGCGCCTGTGTTAGTAAACACCATCATTTTCCCACAGTATTTTTCAGTAGTAGCCCAGATTACTTCGTATCCCCATCCTTTTTGTACTACTCCTTGCAGTCTAGTTGGTTCGTTATTTTCCATTAATATAATCCTCTATGTTAG
>TARA_B110000305_G_scaffold240863_1_pt1 | contig 11337 bp, 10 predicted proteins | sample TARA_B110000305 | Tara Oceans TARA_B110000305 (sample SAMEA4397930) | marine metagenome | biome: Polar Biome; feature: [SRF] surface water layer (ENVO:00010504); material: water (ENVO:00002006), including particulate matter (ENVO:01000060) such as... | depth 5 m | reverse complement strand
CAATTGTTACAGAAATGCTAGAGTAGATTGGGACCTTACTAAAGACTTAGTTTCTAAGACATTTACTGATGATTGTATTTATTTAACTCAAGGTTTTATAGGTTGCACTTCCGAAAACTTTACCACCACGCTAGGAAGAGAAGGTTCTGATTTTAGTGCAGCTATTTTGGCTTTTGCTTTGGATGCAGACCAGGTTGTTATCTGGAAAGATGTTCCAGGGTTTTTAAATGCTGATCCTGTTTATTTTGATGCAACTGAGCTCCTAGAAAAAATACCTTATTCTGAAGCTATAGAGTTGGCTTATTTCGGAGCTAAAGTAGTACACCCAAGAACAATTCAACCATTAAAAGCAAAGAACATACCTCTCAAGGTGAAATCTTTTGTAGAGCCTGATTCACAAGGTTCTGAAATTGGCGACTTTCAAGAGATTACTCCTTTTGTGCCTTCTTATATTGTAAAGCCTAATCAGATGTTACTTTCTTTGTCTACTAAAGATTTATCCTTTATTATAGAAGAGCATATTAGCCATATTTTCTCATTATTGGCGCAAAATAATATTGCGGTTAATATGATGCAAAATTCTGCTTTAAGCTTTTCCGTTTGTTTTGATAACGATACTATTAAAACAAAGCCTTTGATAGAAAAGCTTTCTCAAGATTATTCTTTGTTCTATAATACGGACCTTACTCTATACACTATTAGGCATTACAATTCTGAGTCTGTAGCTAAAGTAAAAAAAGGGAAAGAAGTTTTGTTAGAACAAAAAAGTAGAAATAATATTCAGATTGTGGTTAACCATTAAGAATTTTTTTCTGTGAGTTTTAGATTTTCTTGTTTGACTTTTACTTCTTTTTTTTGATTTCTATCATTTTTTTTTATAATTTTAATAATTATAAATTAATATTTATCCATGAAAAACTTAATTCTACTATTTAGTATGGTCTTTGCTATCGTACTATCTTCTCATTCTCAAACTATTGACTCCGTATTTATAAGTGAATTTCATTATGATAACATTGGTGGTGACACTTTAGAAGGTTTTGAAATTTCTGGTATAGCTGGAACTGATCTTAGTTGTTATACTATTTATTTATATAACGGAAGTAATGGTTTAATTTATAGCCAAGAAATATTACAAGGAATAATTCCAAATCAATTATGTGATTACGGAGCTTTATGGTTTAGCAAGCCATCTATTCAAAATAGTGTTGAGGCAATAGCTTTATATAATAATTGTACCAATTCTAAATTGCAGTTTTTAAGTTATGAAGGAAGTTTTGTTGCAATCGATGGTCCTTTTGCTGGAGATTCACCCTCACAGATTTCCGTTTTAGAATCCAGTTCTGCTGTTGGTTCTTCTTTGCAGTTTCTTGGACTTAATTCTAGTTTTGTTGACACTTTGTGGACTGGTCCAATTCCGAATAGTATAGGCCTTTTAAATACTCAAAATACCCCTTGCGCTTTTTCTATTGAGTTAAATAATATTTTAATAGAAACTCAATGTCAGTCTTTTGGTTCTCAAGAGCTTTCGATCCAATTTACTAACACTTCTGATGCAGCTTTGGACACCTTTATAATTTCTTATTCTTTTCAGAGTTCTATTTATAGCGATTCTTTATTTCAGTCCATTTCTTCTGATTCTATTTTTGAGTATGTATTTCAAGATTCTGTATTGTTTTTATTTGAAGGGGATTTCACGATTAATTGTTGGCTAGATGCTATTAATGATGGTCAAACTTTTACAGACTCTATTGAGCTAATGGATACATTTATTGAATTTGATTCTTTAATTATTTCAGATCTTGTTTTTAATTCTTGTATTGGGGATACTATTGAATTACAAGCGATTGATTTCAATGGCGATTTTTTTAATGACACTTCGAGCGTTAATTGGACTACAATTGTTCAGCAAGATTCCGTATTTCAATTAATAGTGTTTAATCAATGTCAGTCCGATTCTTTATTGGTTAACACCAATATAAATACGCTTGATCTAGGATTGGATATTACCCTTTGTAATAACGACACTTTGTTTGTCGAAGTCCCTAACTTTTTTAATTCATATAGCTGGTCTAACGGAGATTCTAGCTTTCAAACTTCATTGTCACAAGCAGGTGTTTTAAGTTTATTAGTTCAGGATTCTACAGGATGTTTTCTTTCCGATTCTATTGTTGTGTCGCAAAGTATTGATATTGACTTAGGAGCTGATTTAGAGCAATGCTTGGGAGATACAGTCTTGATTATTTCCAATTTTAATGATGGATTTTTTCAGTGGTCGACTGGTGATAGCACTTCTCAGATTTCATCTTTTTCTAGCTCTTTAATTTCTTTAGAGCACACTAGCCAGTTTGGTTGCGTTAGTTCTGATACTATCTCGCTTGATTTTGTGGATTGTGATACTGCTGATGTTTCTATACCTAATAATGCATCATTTGGATTTTCAGTTTTTCCAAATCCGGTTAAACATTATTTGTTTATTTCTAATCCAGAAAATAATAATTTACAATATAGCTATCAGATCTTCGATTCTTTAGGTCGTATTTATATAGATAAAAAATCAACTAAATCAGATTTAAAAATTGATGTTCATTATTTTCAAAAAGGCATTTATTTCTTGCAAATTGAAAAAGATGATAAAGTAGAAAATCATAAAATCTTGATTTTATGATGGGAAAGAATCTGTAATTTTTTGGAAGAGGACCTCAGAAATTTTTTGGTTGCTTTCTTGTGTCCATCCTGCTATATGAGGGGAGAAGATGGCTTTTTCCGATTCTAATATTTTCTTTAAATCAGATGGTATTTGGTCTATTGATTCGAAAGATAATTTTTCGTATTCCTGAACATCTAAACATAATCCTAATATTTTTTTGGAGTCTAGTGCATTAACTATGTCTTTTGTGTTGGCGCATTTACCTCTTGCAGTATTAATGAGATAAAATGGTTTTTTAAAGGAGTCGATAAATTCTTTATTAACCAAATAATTAGTTTCGTCTGTTAAAGGAACGTGTAGGCTTACTACATCAGCCTTATTATAAATGTCAGACATTTCTTTTTGAACTGCATATTGGCTATTTATATTTTCCAAGTATTTGTCATAAGCTATGACGTTACAATCAAAGCCAGATAATGCTTTAGCAAATGCTGAGCCATTGTTTCCGTAGCCTATAATCGCTACAGTCTTTCCGCTCAATTCGACACCTCTATTTTGCTCTCTGTTCCAAATTCCATTTCGCACCTGTTTGTCAGATCTTGAAATGTGATTAAACAGATTTAAAAGCATTGCTAGGCAATGTTCTGCAACAGCCTGTCTATTACCTTCTGGCGCATTAAATAGTTTTATATCTTGAATTTTGGCTTGTTGGCTGTCGATGTTTTCCATCCCAGAACCTGCTCGAGCAATAAATTTAAGTTTAGTGCAATGAGCCAAGAAATCTTTATCAATTTTAAAACGTGAACGAATAACTATTCCGTCAAAACCTGCAATAATTTCTATTATTTCTTTTTGACTTTGGTTATATGCTAGTTGGCAATAATGCCCATTATTTTCAAGAAGTTCTTGTAGTTTGGGGTGTACCTTGTCGATAAAAAGAATTTTCATAAACCAAGTATCATCTGACCTATTAAAAAGTAAATGAACAATCCTAATACGTCGTTTACAGTTGTTATAAATGGCCCAGTCGCTAGTGCAGGATCAATGTTGTATTTCTCTAAGGTAAGTGGTACAAAAGTGCCGAATAAGGCTGCGAAAATAATAACAGCAAATAAGGAGATGCTTACCGTTATGCTCATTGCCATGTCATATCCTAAGCTATAGGTTGCTATTAAAATAATTAAGGAACAAATCAATCCGTTAACAATTGCAACTCCTAATTCTTTGATTAGTCGACTCCACATGCTTACTATTGAAACAGAGCCGCCGGCTAGTCCTTGTACTACAATTGCAGCTGATTGAACTCCTACATTTCCGCCCATCGCAGCAATTAGTGGAATGAAGAATGCCATTTCGTAATTTTTTTCGATATCAAATATTCCAATCACTTTTGCTCCAATTAGCCCACCTATTAATCCTATTAATAACCAAGGCAATCTAGCTTTAGTAATTTCGACTATACTATCATTAGATTCTACATCGTCTGATATTCCAGATGCCATTTGGTAATCTTTTTCAGCTTCTTCTTTCATGATATCCATGACATCATCAGCAGTAATTCTTCCAATTAATTGGCCAAGTTCGTTAACGACTGGAAGTGCAACTAGGTCATATTTATTCATGACATTTGCTACATCCTCTTGGTCTTTATTGGCATTTATCATTATAATGTCGCTTTTCATTATGTCAGACATTATTGTTTTTGCATTCGAAAACAATAGCTTCTTAAGAGATAATGTCCCTTTCAAAATGTTGTTTTCATCTACTACATAAATCGTATAAACAAACTTAACTTCTTCGGCTTGTTTACGCATTTCTTTAATACACTGGGTAATTGACCAGTTGGTTTTAACAGAAATAAATTCTTTTGCCATTAGACCTCCGGCAGAGTCTTCGGTATATTTTAAAAGATCGGCAATATCACTGGCGTGAGAGACGTCTTCGATGTGAGAAAGAACTTCTTCTTTTTTTTCTTGAGGAAGGTCAGATACGATATCAGCTGCATCATCAGATTCTAAGTTCTCAATTACATCTTCGGCAATTTCTTTTGGAGACAATGTTTTTAATAGACTCTCTCTTATATCATCATCTAGTTCTACTAATACATCTGCACCTAAGTCATCATCTAACAAATTATAGATGTACGCCGATTTTTTAAATTCAATTTCTTCAAATATTTCGGCTATATCGGCACAGTGTAAATCACGAACAAGTCCAAGAACTTTATTAGGCTTATCTTCTTTTATAAGAGCAGAAAGCTGATCTATAAATTTTCTTGTTAAATTGAATTTCATTGCTCAAAATGTTGAGTTAGTAAAATAAAGTCTGCAACGCTAAGTTGTTCCGCACGCTTTTCCTGGAATGGAAATTCGGTTATATTCAATGGCAATGTAATGCTTTTTAAAGCATTTCTCAAAGTCTTTCTTCTTTGTCCGAATGCCCCTTTTACTACTTTTATATAAAATGATTCATCGCATTCTAATTTTGTTCTTTTGTTTCTTTTTAAACGAATAACTCCTGATTTAACTTTAGGAGCTGGTGTAAATACGTCTTCATTTACAGTAAATAAATATTCTCCGTCATAATATGTTTGAAGTAAAACACTTATGATTCCGTATTTTTTTGTTCCAGGTCCTGAAACTACTCTTTCAGCAACTTCCTTCTGAAACATACCAACTATCTCGGGAATAATTTCTTTGTAGTCTAGGGCTTTAAATAGTATTTGAGATGATATGTTATAAGGGAAGTTTCCTATTAAAGCAAATGGTGTTTCAAATAGTTCTTCTAACTCTAGTTTTAAAAAGTCACCTCCAATGATATTTTCTGGATCGATTGAAAAATTGCTCTCTAAATATTTAACAGACTCTCTGTCAATCTCAACAACTTTTAAGTCGATATCTTTATTTATAATAAATTGAGTTAGAACACCCATTCCTGGGCCGATTTCTAGTACATTTTTATAATTGTCAATGCTAAGAGCATCTGCGATGTCTTTTGCTATTTGTAGGTCGTTTAGAAAATGTTGACCAAGATGTTTTTTTGCAGATACTTTTTTGCTCATATTATCCTTGTTCTATAAGCTGTAAAAAAGTTCGGAATGCCCCAAACTTTCCTCTGAATTTTTGGTTGTGCTCGTCCATTAATTTTGGAGCATCATTTTCTAAATAATCGTTTAATGTTTCTTGATCTTTACAACTGTACTGAATAGCGTAAGTGCTTTCATCGTCAATAAGTACTTTGCATATCTTATATTCTAAAAACTTATTTGTTTTCATTACATCAGGAACATGAATTTGTTTCATCCATTGTAGCCATTCTTGTTCTATTGAAGAGTCTTGAATGCTTATAGTTACGTTGTATATTATCATTTTATTCTTCTCTTAATTTTCTGTATCGTTTTCTGGCATCAACTGTGAAAATAGAATCCGGATGATCAAGCAATATTTTTTCGTAGAGTTCTTGGGCTAATTCTTCGTTGTTTAGCTTTTCTTCCATTAATATCGCTCTTCTGTATAATGCGTCGTCGGCTAATATGTCAAATGAAAAATCTTGAGCTACTTTTTGGTATTGAATGGAAGCTAGTTCATATTTTTTCTCTTTTTCGAAAATCTTAGCTTTCTTAAAAATCACTTCATCTATTAAAGTATGGCTTTTATAAGTGTTGCTTAGGCTGTCTAATAATGTATGGCATTCTTGCCATTTGTTTTGTTGCTCTAGAAGTTCTGCTCTTGAGTATAGTTGCATTGCAGCCTCAGAAGTATCCAATCCTAAATTGTCGGTGATAAGTAAAGATAACTGCATCGCATTGTTTGCGATAAGTTTAGATGTAGATGCTTTTAAAACGTCTAGTTGGGCTTGTGCCCATTCGAAATCTCCTTGATAATATGATATTTTTGCTCTTCTAAATTTAGCTTCTGCTCCAAGCGGACTTTGTTTGTATTCGCTATCTACTTGGGAGTAGGTTAGAATAGCATCCCATTCTTTATCTTCTATAACGTAAATATCAGCTAACATAAGCTTGCACTGAGCTTGAATTTCTCCTTTTGAAGTTACTTCAATGCATTTGTTTAAAATCTCTTTACTTAGTTCTAAATCATTTAAGTAGTAGGCGTTTAAATTCGCATATTCTTTCATTAAAAAGGATGTTGATTCGTTTTCTCCTATTTCGTTAAAAATTACTTGATATTTAGTTTTTAAATTTTGTAAATCTATAGTCGAGTATTCGCTTTCTAATGTTTGTTCGCTTAAAGCTATTAGTTTTAAAATTTTAGCGTTTGTAGAGAAGATCGAGTTTTTATCAATTAAGTATTGATAGCATTTTATAGCTACTTGATATTGGCTGTTTTGATGAGCTAGTTCCCCTAAGTTATAAATTTTAGATCCATCTCCATCAATCTGTTTATCAATTGCTTTAGTGTAGGTAAACGCCAATCCATAATTTTCAGATTCTATAAGAAGCCAGACTAACATTTCCATAAGGTCAATGTTGCTGTTTTTTTGGATGCTTAGAAGTAGCTTGTCTTTAAGTATTTTGTAGCTATCTGAGGTCTTTGTTCTTCCCAAAGTGTTTTGTAATGTAATTTGAATATTACGTTTGTTAGAAGGTTTTTTGATGATTAGATCGATGTAAGTATCAATCATTTTTTCTGTTTTCCCCATACTTCTGTATGCGTTTGCTAGCTGAAAACCGAATTCTTGCTTTGGAAAAATTTCTTGACCTTTTAAATATGCTTCAATTGCTAATTCGTTTTCTCCAATATTGGACCATTTTCTTGCTAAAGTATATATATCATTAAGCTTAGCTTTTTGTAATTTTTCTAAGCATCTGTTAAATGTTCTTGTGGCTAAAGCATCATTCCCTTTGGCTTTATAAACTATTCCAATATCGCAGAGGTAAATGGGTGAGGTGCTTGATTTTTTTTGCATTTTTTTTGCAAGTAAAATAGCATCATTAAATTTTTCTTCCTTCAGAAGGCAATCGAAATAATTTTTATAAAACGATTGTAGTTGATCGCTGGATTTATTTAGTTTTTTGTAAATAGTGATAGCTTTTTCACATTCTCCATTCTTGCTATAAGAGTTTGCTAGCTGTAAGTCTTTAAATATTTGGCCAAAGCTTAGTTGGGTACAAAGACAAATAACAAGTAAGGATAAAGTGTTTTTCACTAGAATTTCATATTGGTACTTAGAATAAGAAGGCTATCAAATTTCTCTAACTGATTCTTAATTTCTAATGTTAGTTTAGTATGTTTTTGGTCTAAATTTCGAAAAACTTTTTCTTCTTCATCAATGATTTTAGACAACTCCTCATGCTTAAAAACATTTTTGTTTATATCAATCTCTAAATTTTTGAGTTGAGCGGTATTTTCTTTGATGTTGCTTTTTAAATAAGAAACTGTTTTAGGAACTTTTTTAAAGGTCTTTTTAATAGTTCTAAACTCATTTATGAAACTGGTTGTTTCTTTAGACGGTCTTTTGTCTTTGTTTAAAAGTAGTTTGAAGTCTTCAATAGTAGTTTCGTATTTCTTTAACTGCTCAGCGCTTTCTTTTAAATCAATTTCCAGCACCTTTTCTTCTAACGAGGTATAGTTTGTCGAAAGCTCGCTTATGGCGCTTAGCTGGCTGCTAAAGTCGTTGTTGCATGATGTTAAACACGCATAACAAATTATAGAAACTATGAGTCTAGTTAATTTCATCAAATCCAGTATAAGGGATTAATACTTTTGGAATTTTAATTCCGTTTTGGTGTTGATTGTTCTCTAAAATACAAGCAACAATTCTAGGTAAAGCCAAAGCACTTCCGTTTAAGGTGTGGCATAGCTGATTTTTTTGATCTTTATCTTTATACCTTAACTTAAGTCTGTTTGCTTGGTACGATTCAAAATTAGACACAGAACTTACCTCTAGCCATCTTTCTTGAGCTCCAGAATATACTTCCATGTCAAAAGTTAGTGCAGAAGTAAAGCTCATGTCTCCACCGCAAAGTTTCAGAACTCTAAATGGCAGCTCTAATTCTCTAAGAAGATGTGTTACATGAGCAACCATTTCGTCTAGGGTCTGGTAAGATTTTTCTGGATTTTCTACCTGAACAATTTCTACTTTATCAAATTGATGTAGTCTATTTAGTCCTCTTACATCTTTTCCATAAGAACCTGCTTCTCTTCTAAAGCAAGGAGTATATCCTGTATACTTAATTGGGAAGTCACTTTCTTTTACAATTTCGTTTCTAAAAATATTAGTGATAGGAACTTCGGCTGTAGGAATTAAATACAAGTCGTCTTCGTTTACATAATACATTTGTCCTTCTTTGTCAGGAAGTTGTCCTGTTCCAAAGCCACTATCCTGATTTACTAGGTGAGGAACTTGGACTTCTTTGTAACCCACTTCAGTATTTTTGTCTAAGAAGTAATTTATTAATGCTCGCTGAAGTTTAGCACCCTTGCCTTTATATACCGGAAATCCTGCTCCTGTAATTTTGTTTCCAAGTTCAAAGTCTATTAGGTCATATTTTGCAGCTAAATCCCAGTGAGGCAATGCATGTTCTCCTAATTCTGGAAATTCATTTTCCTGACTAATTTGCTGATTGTCTTCTGGCGTTTTCCCTTTAGGAACGCTATGGTGAGGTAGGTTAGGTATTAGAAATAATAATTCGTTTAATTCTTTAGTGCAAGAACTTAACAAATCACTTAACTCTTTGCTTTTGATTTTCAGCTGTGCGGTTTCTTTTTTAGCTTCTTCCGCTTTTGCTGCTTCTCCACTTTTATAAAACCCTCCAATCATTTTAGCTAATTGATTAGATTGAGCCAATGTTTCATCTAACTCAGATTGGGTTTTTTTTCTGATGTCATCTTTTAAAATTACGTCATCTAAAATTTGACTAGCGTCAAACTGTCTAACCGCCAATCTTTCAATAGCATCTTTTTTATTCTCTCTAATATAATTTACCGTCAGCATATCGTTTATAATTTCCTTGTTACAAAAGTAATAATCTAATTCAAAAAAAAACTCTTGACTTAAAGAAAGCCAAGAGTTTTTATATATTAAATTTCTTTATGTGTTAGTTTACAATAGTATCAACCGAAACATAAGATTTATTATTCTTCTTTTTAATGAATTTTACAGTTCCATCAGTTAAAGCAAATAGAGTATGATCTTTACCAATTCCAACGTTTTCACCTGGATGGTGTTTTGTTCCTCTTTGACGAATAATAATGTTTCCAGCAATTGCTAGTTGTCCTCCGAAGATTTTAACACCTAATCGTTTACTTTCTGATTCTCTACCGTTTTTACTACTACCTACACCTTTCTTATGAGCCATGGTTGTTTATATTAATCGTTAAATTATTCTGCTTTTTTTGGAGCTGCTTTTTTAGCCGGAGCCTTTTTTACCGCTGCTTTTTTAGCTGGAGCCTTTGGAGCTGCTGCTTTTTTTGGAGTTGCTTTTGCTGCGTCTTTAGTAGCTGCTGCCTTTTTAGCTGGAGCCTTAGGAGCTGCTTTAGGAGCCGCTTCTTTAACTTCTGCTTTAGGAGCTGCTTTTTTAGCTGCTGCTTTTTCAACTATTTTTTCGATAAGAATTTTGGTAAAAGCTTGGCGGTGGCCATTTTTCACTTTATATCCCTTTCTTCTTTTCTTTTTGAAGACAATTACCTTGTCTCCTTTTACGTGGTCAAGCACTTTTGCAGTTACTTTTGCACCACTGATAACTGGGGCGCCAACATTAAATTTCCCGTCATTTTCGATAAATAAAACCTTATCAAATTCAACTTTGGAACCTTCTTCGTTATCTAGACGATGAACAAAGATTTGTTGATCTTTTTCAATTTTGAATTGTTGCCCTGCTATTTCTACAATTGCGTACATCAAATATTATTTTTATTAACCACTAGTTTTTAGTGGGCTGCAAATGTAAGAATTTATCATTTATTAACAAATTTTATGTTGTAAATATTCTATTCTTATTTTAACGATTATATTTATTTCTTATTTACTAGATAAATTCCTGTAAAAATAATTGCAACTCCTATTAAGTGAGAATTTAAAATACTTTCTCCGTCAAAAATGCCCCAAGCTATTGCTACTATGGGAATTAGATAGGTTACGGATGAAGAGAAAATAGCATTTGTCCTTTTTACTAATTGATTGAAAATAATTAAAGCAATAGCTGTTCCGAAAATTGCAAGAATACTGATGTACATTAGAGCTGTCCAAGCTTTTGGAGCAATAGATAACGTTTCGAAAAAGTCGGTAAAACACAATGCTATTAAACAAGGTGGGCCTACCAACATAAAGGCTAATCCTGAAATATCAATAGATTTCATTTCTTGCAAATAGTTTTTTATGGTATTGAGACTAATTGCATAACATAAGGTAGCTATAATAATTAGCCATGCATAATTGCTGTTTTCAAAATTCACTCCGTTTCCAGCTATGAGCCAAACTGCTCCTAATAATCCTATACAAATTCCTATTAGATTGACGATTTTCCATTTTGTCTTAAATACGAATATGGCAATAACAAATGTAAATAAAGGAACAAGTGCGTTTAGAATGCCAATATATGAGCTATCTAAAACTGTTTGTGCTTTAGTAAATAAAAAAGCCGGAATTCCATTTCCAAATATAGCAACAACCAATAAAGGAACCCATAGCTTTTTAGGCGTAGAGATTATTTTTCTCCAAACAAATGG
>TARA_B110000305_G_scaffold86431_1_pt1 | contig 11348 bp, 9 predicted proteins | sample TARA_B110000305 | Tara Oceans TARA_B110000305 (sample SAMEA4397930) | marine metagenome | biome: Polar Biome; feature: [SRF] surface water layer (ENVO:00010504); material: water (ENVO:00002006), including particulate matter (ENVO:01000060) such as... | depth 5 m | reverse complement strand
ATAATAGGTCTTTTTGCAAATACTGTTTTATTATTTTTTGTTTCTTCGAATAAATAAGGAGGGTAATAAATTTCTGCACTCCAAGTATCGCCACCAGCAACTAAAACTGTGCCATTTGGCAATAACAAAGAAGATGCATGATAATTTCTTCTCAAGGTACCTGGTGACATTTCATACCATTCATTATTCTGATAGTTGTATATTTCAGGTATTAAAACAGAAAACTCTGTTTCTCTGTAACTGTGACCTCCATTAACAAAAACTGTGCCATCAGGTAAAATAGTAGAATTACTGTCTGCTCTTGGATGTTTCATTGATCTCATTTTCGTTACAACTGGATTGCTTGAATTTGAAAAATCAACTAAATTCACATGATTAGAAGGAAGATAATCCTCAAAAGTTCTATCTGGATCAATGTTTTCATAATGAGCCGGTTCATCTGTGGTTACATCACCATATTCACCCCATTGTTTACCTCCAATCATCAATATTTTATCTGTATCAATCATAACGGACGTGGCTCTTGATCCAACACCCGCACCAATTTTGCCAATAATTAATCTTGATACCTGATTGTGATCATTTTCAGTTTCCATTCTGTAATCGTTTTTAGCTATTTTCATTATGCCGTCAGTCTCAAGATCTATTTCGCCAACTTTTTTGACAGAGCCTTCTCCACTCGGATCTAAGACCCATAATTTATTATAAGAAATACCAACAACCTTTCCATCAGAAGCCAAATAAGATTTAGGATAAGACCATTCATCTGCATCTTTATCACCAAATAAATCATTACTCTCAGCTCCATAAAGCACTCTCCAATGATAAGAATTATCTTTTCCTTTTTCCAAGATTTCTGGAATAGTGCTTAATATAGGTCCTTCGATATTTTCTCCACCAACCATTACTATTCGATCATCAGCAAGTCTAACAATTGAACCATACCATCTTTCGTATTTAAGATCGTTTCCTCTGGTAAATAAATCATTATTGAGATTCATAAAAGTAGTGGCTTTTTGTGTGTCAGGTGAATTTGGTTTAGGTCCTTTGTTTCCACCGAGCATAAATAACGTATCTAAGTCAAATACTCTAACAACTGAGCAAAATGCATCCAAAACTATAGGTTCTTTAATTAATTTATGACTTTCACTTCCAATTCCTTTAGATGGGTCCCATATATCAAAATCAACACCACCATTAATATTATGATGTTGCCACTGATTAAAACCCCAATCTCTTTCAATTTTTAAGCCATCCGTAAGAACCATTTTTTTATTTTCTCTAATGTCTTTATCCGTTTCAATTTCTTCAGCGGCATAAGATCCATAAGTTAGAATTTTACCATCAGGTAAAAGTACCGAATGGACTGCAACTACATTCCAATCAAAAGGAGCAGTCCAAGCACCTTTTAGATGCTCATTACCACTTAATATTAAATCATCATATTTTAAAGGGGGTACTTGTCTCTCACTCATTGAAAGTAAATTTAAAGCATTTTTATATTCTGGATTTATGTGAGTAATATCATCAGAAACACCTAATTTAAAAAGAATTTTTGTTCTGGCTTCATAAATCTGAAATAAAGAATTAATGACAATAATTGAGAAACCAAAAAATAAAATTATATAAAAGATTATTTTTGTTTTAAATATATTCATATTAGTATGTTTTATCTTATTAAAAAATAATTGCATAGAATAAATAATAAATAGTTAGGTAAAATTAAAATCAAATGAAAAATATTGATTTTTCTATAAGTTTCTTCATTGTAATTTGTAAAACTGTGCTTAGTAGGAAAGACAATGCAGTTAAAAGACAACAACGCATTGAAATGCAATATATTGATGGTATTGAGCGAGGTATATTTCCCAACGTTCTAAGTAAATTGCACTGATACAATAACTTATGTTTTTATAAATAAGCAGTATTACAATTTATAAGTGTAGTTTTTAATTTTATTTATTTCTTTCAATAGCTTTTTATCAATTCATAATTTTTTTATAAGATGATAAATTTTTATTTATTAATTTTATAGGTGAGTAAAATAGAATATTATTTTTATATAGTTCATTGTAAACTTTAGAATAAATTTTGTTGTGTATCAGTTTTTTTTTATTTAATCCTAATGAATTATTTAAAGAGTAAATAGAGTGTTTAACAAATTCTTCATTTATATACAGATTGTATATTTCATTAAAAGAATGATTTCTAAAATATGTTCTTTGAAATTCTATTTTTATATCATTTGGTATCTTTTTTAATATATAATGTTTATCGTGAAAAAATTCAATTGCCTTGTATAACCATGGACCAATTAGTAATTGCCAAAATTCATCAGAATAATTAACGTTATGTTTTTTATTTAGTAGTTTTACTATTTCTGGAAAAAATTATCATAATATGATTTATTTTTTTTTATAACTTCTAAAGTATTTATATTTGAATAATCAATTTTAATGCTTTTATTTTTATCAAAATTGGTAATAGCATCTTGAAACTCTAAGTCATAATAATTTTGTATTTTAATTAATGCAATTTTTCTTTTTTTTATATTCTTTATACGTGTTATTGTATATTTGTTTAATATGAGTAATAAAGATAAATTTGAAGATGAAACGATAATCATTTCATCAGAATCTAATACTTTTTTAATTTTTAACGAAATTTTTAAGTATAGGGATCTGATTTATTTACTAGTTTCTAGAGATTTTAAAGTTTTTTATAAACAAACAATTTTGGGTCCTTTTTGGTATATTTTACAACCACTTCTAAACTCGGCTGTATTTACAGTTATTTTTGGAAAAATTGCCTCAATGCCAACAGATGAAATACCCCCCTTTATATTTTATATGTCTGGTACAATTTTGTGGTCTTATTTTTCTACAAGTATGATTTCTGTGAGTAATGTTTTTTCTTCAAACAAAGATTTATTTAGTAAGGTGTATTTCCCAAGACTTGTGGTCCCTATATCTAATGTAATTATTAATTATTTACAATTTTTTATTCAATTTATAATTCTTGTTTTATTTATTATTTATTTTTATTTTAATGGTTCTGCTTTTACACTAGATTTTAAAGTATTTCTAATACCATTATTATTAATTCAATTATCAATGATAAGTATTGGTTTTGGATGTTTATTTGCTTCTATTACTTATAAATATAAAGATTTAGCATTATTATTAGGTTTTGGAATGCAGCTTTGGATGTTTGTTTCACCAGTTATATATCCAATGAGCATGATTAGTGATAAATATATATATTTTTATATTCTTAATCCCGTTAGCTCTATAATAGAAAATTTTAGATATATATTATTTTCTAATTCAGATTTCAATTTGGCATTAACAGTATTAAGTTTATTTTTTTCAATAGTAATTTTTATTTTTGGATTATATATTTTTAATAAAGTTGAGAAAAATTTCATGGATACCATTTAATTAAATGAGTTATGTTATTGAAATTAAAAATTTATCTAAGGAGTATCAACTTGGTATTATAGGGCGAGATACTTTTTATAGAGATTTCCAATCACTTATTGCTAAAATTTTTAAAAAAAATGATCCTAATTCTCCGCTAAATGGTACAATTTCAAAAGGTAACTCTAATAAATTTCTTGCATTAAATAAAATTAACCTTGATGTAAAACAAGGTGATATAGTTGGTATAATTGGCAAAAATGGGGCTGGCAAGTCAACATTACTTAAAATTCTGTCTAGGATAACTTCCCCTACAGAAGGTAGTATTAAAATTATAGGAAAAATTGCAAGTTTACTTGAAGTCGGAACTGGCTTTCATGGTGAGCTTACAGGAAGAGAAAATATTTTTTTAAATGGTGCTATAAATGGCATGAGTGTTAGAGCAGTTGAAAAACAGTTAGATAATATAGTCAAATTCTCCGGTATTTTAATGCAACATATAGATACACCGGTAAAGAGATATTCATCTGGCATGATCGTAAAATTAGGCTTTTCTGTTGCTGCATTCTTAGACTATGACATTTTAATTTGTGATGAAGTATTAGCCGTAGGAGATCAAGAATTTCAAAAAAAAGCAATTAATAAAGTCAAAGAAATGAATTTAAACTCAAAAAGAACAGTTCTCTTTGTGAGTCATAATTTAGATTCTATTTTAAAAATATGTTCAAAAGTTATTATCATGAATAACGGAACTATAGCTCACCAAGGTAATGTCCAAGAAATGGTTAATAAATATTTAAACAGCGATAATTTTTATAAAAACTTTTTAAAGACCAAATGGAAAGATAATAGAAATCCTCAGACAAGTTTAATCAAATTAATTTCTATTAGTTCTCAGAATATTAATAGTGAAATCTTAAAAGATTTTGATATATCTGATGAAATTGTTATTGAAATAGAATTTGAAGTTCTGAAAAAAAATTGTAATTTATGTACAAATCTTCATTTCTTCAAAAACAATGTTCAAATATTTCAAACTTTTGATGAATCAATAAATGTTAAATGGACTAACCAAAAAGCTAAAAAAAAAGGAATATACAAACAAACTTGCAAGATACCTGCTTATACATTTGATGTAGGTATGATTGATATTAATATAGTAATGTTCCAACCTCCTGGAGACATAGAGAGCACATACCAAATTATGGAACCTAAAAAAAGTACTGGAGTATTGAGCTTTAAAGTAATTGAGAATAAAGAAACTAATATAGCTCGTGGTTCATATCCTTTTTCTTGGACTGAGGAGTCAATAATGAGACCTGTTTGTCAGTGGAATACGAGTCTAGTTCATGAAGAATAAAATTATATGTATAACTCCGATAGAACACATAGAGGGATTAAAAAAAAAAATTGAACGAAAAGGAAAAATAATCTATGAACCATATATTAATAAAAAAAATTTATTTAGATTAATTAATAATAATAAATCAATAAACTGTATTTTTTGTAATCCAAATAAGCAAAGTTTTATATTAGATAAAAAATTATTAAAAAATTCAGGTATAAAATTAATTAATACAGCATCAACAGGCACAAATCACATAAACTTATCTGATTGTAAAAGCTTAGGTATTAAAATTTTTTCATTAAAAAAAGATACTAAATTAATTAATACACTCCCTTCAACAAGTGAATTGGCTTTTTGTTTAATGATCAGTTTATTGAAAAATTTAGTTAATAGTCATAATTCTGTTAAGATCAAAAAAGAATGGGATTATGAAAAATATATGGGACAAGAGCTTTCTAGTTTAACAATAGGAATAATAGGATTTGGTAGATTAGGAAGATTTATGGCAAAATTTTGTGATGCATTTGGAATGAGAGTTCTAATACATGATAAATATAAAAACTCTAAAAAATTTGAAAATGTAAGCTTAAATGATTTAGCTAAAAAATCCGATATTATTTCTCTACATGTTCACTTAGAATCACAAACAAAAAATATGATTAACACTTCATTTTTAAAAAAATGCAAAAAAAATCCAATCATAATTAATACATCTAGAGGAGAGATTGTTAATGAGAATGACATACTTGAACATTTAAAAAAAAATATTATTTCAGGATATGGCGCTGATGTACTAACAGATGAATTAAACAATATTAAAAAAAGTAAAATAATAAAAAATATGAATAAATTAAATATACTAATCACGCCGCACGTTGGTGGTATGACTTGGCAAGGTCAAAAAAAAGCATTTGAATGGGCTGTAAACAAATTTTGATAAAAATATTAAAATTTCTTATTTATAAATTTTTATTTACAATTAATAATAATACTAAGAATGCAATTAATCTTAGTCACTATATGAATAATACGCCTGATCAATTTTTAAACATTAGATTTTTTAAACGCAAATTTAAATTAACTGTGAGCACTCAAACACTTTTAGCTTTAAACTCATTAGAAAAAAACAAGGATTATATTCAAAAAGTTTATGATTTCTCAAATTCACCAAACGTAATATTTGATATTGGTGCTAATATTGGTTACTGGTCTTTATCTTTTTTTGAAATAAATAAAAAAGGTATTGATAAAATTAATTGTTTTGAACCTAACAGAAATACATTTAAAATTTTAAATTATAATTTAAATGAAATTAATAAGATTATTATTAATAATTTTGGTTTAAGTGAAAAAAATGAGATTGCTAAATTATCATTTCCAGACAATGAAGAACATAGAATTCATAATCTAGGACTTTATAGTCTGTACGCAAAAAGTAATATTAACTTTCAGGAAGTAAAACTTAAAAAATTTGATGATCTATATCAAGTAAATGTTAAATCAAATTATTTTTTTAAAATTGATGTCGAGGGTGCAGAACATAGAGTATTAGAAGGTGCCACTAATTTCTTATCATCAAATTGTCATATAACAATTTTAATCGAATTAAATAGTTCTATTGATCGTTACTCTCCAGATAATGTAAAAAAAACAATTAAAATCTTAAATCATCTTAATTATGATTGTTATTACTTTGAAAATAATAAATTTGTTAAATTAGCAAAAGAAAAATTAAATAATCATATAAAATTAAATAATAGTTTTGATTATTTATTTAGAAATTTTTAAAAAATTATTTAAGTATCTTTTCTGCAATAAAAAAATCCCTTTCACCATCTATATTAAGTGATCTTTCATAGGGTAATACATATGGTCTACTATTTTTTGTTCCGTATCTTAGCCCCCTCTTAATTAAAATATCTCTTTTTATTGCATATATTGAACCAGCCCTGATATAAATATAGGGCTCTAAGTCCTGCCTTCTACTTTCCTTTTTTTCAGGCATTATATCAACAATTCTATCATGAATTATCTTTTTAAGTCTTCTTGGGTGTTGTTCATAAACTCTTGAAACGGCAATGACGGAATCAGCATTAGTTTTTACCAATTTATTTATTGTTTTATCTATATCGTGACAGTTCTTTAGTGGGTTAGTTATCATTAATTCAACTACATAATCATATTTAATATTATTTTTTTTTTCCATAAATAGAACTGCATGTTTTAATGCTGAAGAAGATGAGGCTTTATCTGTTGAATATTTTTTTGGTCTTATAAAGGGAACATCGACTTTATACTTTTGTGCTATTTTACTTATATCCAAACTGTCAGTAGAAACTATGTAATCAGTTAAGAATTTACTTTTTAAACTCTCTCTGATTGTATAATAGATAAGGGGTTTATTATTTATTTTTTTAATATTTTTATTTTTTATTCCTTTAGATCCACCTCTTGCAAGGGTAATTCCTAAGATATTTAATTGGTTATTAATAATCTAAGCCAACCCTTTCCATGTTGCTCCATTAATTGTGTAATGATGATAGACAGATTGCTCACTATCATAAAATATATTAAGTTTTTTATTATTAATTATATCGTTGGCCCAGTATCTATCTTCTTTAGTAGTTAATTTATCGTCAAATGGAAATTTTTCTAATGTTTCTTTTTTATAAAATGCAAAAGCATTATGTAAAAAATATCTTTGTTCTTGATCACAATAAAAATTTTTTGTTGAATTTGAAATAAAATTAGACCAAACATATCTTTTATTAATTCTCTTACCATTATACACAGGTATTTGATTTCCATATACCGATGCGTATTCATCGAGATATTGATTAGTTTTTTCTAAGTTAATTTTAGAAATAACACAGTGCGCAGATATAATTAAGATTATATCTTTTGTTGCCAAACTAACCCCTTTATTTAAAGATAATCCAGGTGAATAGTTTCTAATATTTTCAAATATAATTTTTGTATATCGGGGATCTTTACCGTCTAAATTAGTATCTTTTTCAAAACTTTTAGCAATATTTAGAGTCTCATCCATTGAATTATCATCAATTATAATTAATTCCGGTTTATTAAAATTATCGAGTAATGATTGTATGCAATGTCCTATCCATCTTTCTTCATTTTTTGTTCTAATAATTACACTAATATTACTTGAAGTATTATCCACCCCATCTACCTCTATAATTTTCAATAATATCAATTTCACCATCTTGAAAATCAGAACCTTTATTGATATTCATTTTTTCAAAAATATCTCTAAAATTAGAAAGATTTTTTAAATCCTCAGGTAGAATAGCAAATTGATTATCCCTACCTGGTAAAGATTTATCTATAGTAAAATGTTTTTCTACATATGAGCATCCAAGACTAATAGCTGATATTGCATCGTCTATTGTTTGTAAATGACCACTATATCCATATATATTAGAAATTTTCTTTAATTCAGATATTTTAGGTAAATTAATATTTTCCGGATTGCAAGGGTAGCTTGATACACAGTGCATTGGTATCAAATTGCCATGTTTAAAATGATTAATATATTGCTCGATTTCAGTCCATTTAGAAGCGCCGGTTGATATCAGGGCAGAGTTAAAACTGTTTAAAATATCAGTAACTAATCTAGTATTATAATTTTCATGGCTTGGTATCTTAACAAAGTTAATATTTAATTTTTTGAGCATAGCAATACTTTCAGAATTAAATATAGAGGTCATAAATTGAACTGAATTATCTTTACAGATTTGGATCAATTTTACATGGTCATCAAATGATAATTCTGCTTTATTATAAATTTCTAATCGACCATCAGAGTCCCAAGGGCCTTTTTTTAAATTTTTAACACTCCAACTTTGAAATTTACAAATTTGAGCTCCATTATTGGCAGCGGAAATAATCATTTTTTCAGCTAGGTCCATATCCCCTAGATGATTCCATCCAATCTCAGCGATAATCTTAATGTTTGTCATTGGTTAAAATAAGGTATTAATTGTTTATAATAGGATAATGATAATTAAAAATGTATCTAAATACAAGTAATAACAATTTTGACAAAAAGAATAAAAATCATTTTTTTTTAAGTGGAAAAAATATATTTAGTGACTTAGCTTCGAATAAAAAAGTAGACATAAATTTAGAAAAATTTGATGATGAAATAAAAAACTGTTTTCTCGTTACCATAAAACTTTTAAAAAATAGTTTAAATAAAATTCATAATACTAATTATCCTTTAGGATTTTGGTTAATTTTGATCGGACCATGGTTGTTAAAATTTATTGATTATACTTATTACAGATTTAGTGAAATTGAAAATTTAAAAAATCTTAAACTAAAATTATGGACTTATGTTTCTGATGACTATTATACCTTAGAAAAATTTTCTGACTTTTATGATTTAGAACAAACAGATGAGTTAAATTTTTTTATTTATAGTTCTATAATTATTAATACTAACAATGAAATTAATAAAAAATATATTGATTCTAAAAAATTAATTAAAAATCTTAATTTAAAAAAAAATATTAAAAATAATAAAATTTTTTCTATTAAATCATTTTTAAAATACTGTTATGAATATATAAAACTTAAAATAGTTATTAAGAAGTATAAATTGTTAAATATTAATTTATCACTTAGTAAAAAAGATTTAGAAACTTTATTCAAAAAGCTTAAGACGCCGTTGCATAGTTATAACTTAGTTTACTCAAAAAAGTTTAATAATTCTAATTTAAAGATTAATAAAAATAATCGAAAAAGTTATAAACTTTCAATTAAAAATAATAGCTCTGATTTCATTAAATTGCTTAATAATATTATTTTTTGCTATATGCCAAAGGAGTACTTGGAAGATTTTAATATTAATAATGAAAAAGCTCATAAAATTCTTGATAATAATTATCTTGAACAAATATACGTTCGATCAACTTACGAAACTAAAACACACATCAGATTTATTCTTGCGCAATTAAAATCTCAAGGAAAAAAAATTATATCAACACAAGAGGGGGGTGGCTTGGGTGTTAAATCTTATAATCATAATGATTTATTCTTTTCTTCACTATTATGTGATTTTTATTTGACTTGGGGACTTACTTCTAGATCATTTAAAAATATTATACCAACTGTATGTACTAAAACTTTTTATCATTTAAATCAAAAAAAAAATAAAGATAAAATTCTTCTAATTGGAGGTTCATTTAGAAAATATCACTTTTCTTTATATGAAGGCAATCCTGTATCACATAACAAAACAAATATTCTTTTTATTGATAATTTTTTAAAATTATTACCAAGTGCAGTTAAAAATATTTCTACTTTTAGATTACATAATAATTATAATTATCTTGAAGGTGATTACTTATCTCAAAAACATCCAACTATTAAATTTAGTAAAAGGGAGTCAAATGATAATTTTTATAACTTATTGGAAAAAGCTAAGATAACTATTTGTTTTTCTGATTACACTGCAAATTTACAATGTTTATATTTTAATATCCCTGTATTATTTTTGTGGGATAAAAACACTAATTCAATTAGAAATGATGAAAAAATATATTATAAATATTTACATGATGCTGGTATTTTATTTTATGATCACAAGAAATGTATAGATAAATTAAAGTCTATACTCAAAAATCCAACCTCATGGTGGAAAAGTCAAGAAGTTCAAGATGCTAGAAAATTTTTTATTAAAAGGTATATCAATAATGATATTGATGGTTTAAATAAAATCATAGACTTTTCTCAAAAGATGTCTCAATCTATAAAAATTACTAAATGAAATTAAATAAATATAAAATTGGCATTATAGGTTCTGGAAATATCTCTGATTTTCATATTAATGTATTAAAATCTCACAAAAATATACAAATAGAGTCCATATATTCAAAAACTTTAATAAATGCCAAAAATAAATCAATTAAATACAATATACCTAATTTTACTAATTCTCTTGATACTTTTATTAATTTTTCAAATTATGATGGTTTACTAATTTTAATTAGTCCTAATAAAATGTTTCAAATTATTAAAAAAATTATTCCTTATCAAATACCTCTATTAATAGAAAAGCCTCCTGCTTTAAGTCTTATGCAGTTACGTGAATTAATAACTCTCAACAAAAAATATAAAACACCAAATATGATAGGTTTAAATAGAAGGTATTACTCAATTATACAAAAGGGCATTAGTTTAATTGGTAAAAATAACATTTCTTCAGTTGCTATTGAGGGACATGAGAGTTTTTGGCGTATTAAAAATTCAAAAAAACATATTGATATCAAAAATAATTGGTTATTTGCAAATAGCATACATACTATTGATTTACTGTCTTATATTTCTAATTCTAAAATAAAAAAAATATCTATTTTAAATCTTAAGAAAAATTATTCTGAAAATAATATATCAGCTATTATGAAATTCAAAAATGGTGTTTTGGGTTCTTATAATTCCTTTTGGTCCTCCCCAGGCCAATGGTCTTTAAAAATATTTGGAAATAATAAAACAGTTATATTTGGTCCTTTGGAAGAAGGTTATTCCCTAGACAAAAAATTTTTGAAAAAAGTTATTAA
>TARA_B110000305_G_scaffold76121_1_pt1 | contig 11417 bp, 6 predicted proteins | sample TARA_B110000305 | Tara Oceans TARA_B110000305 (sample SAMEA4397930) | marine metagenome | biome: Polar Biome; feature: [SRF] surface water layer (ENVO:00010504); material: water (ENVO:00002006), including particulate matter (ENVO:01000060) such as... | depth 5 m | reverse complement strand
GGAGAGTTAGTAATAATTTATTCATTTTTTGAAAATTTATAAAATTGGAGAGAGTTTATTTGTATTTTGAAAAACTTTAAATGATTGTTAAGATATCGATCATGGATTGTAATTATATTTATTCGAATATAAATATAATGTCGTTAGTCAATTTATCTTATGAATTGTTTATTCTGAGAAAACTTTTTTGAGAAAGTCGTCTTTGTTTAGTTTCGGTACTTCATAGCCTTTTACCTGTAAATGGCAGGCGATTCCTACTTTTTCGCACTTTTCTTTGAGTAGACGGCCAAATCCAGCGTGGTGGATACCATCTCCTTTAATAACGGGAATCGGTGCCGGTTTTCCATAATTAAGAAAAACGGGGGGATCGTCCTTGGTTACATGAGTAAGAGGGGAGCACTCGAGTGAGAGGGTCTTGTACTTGTCCCAGTTTTTCATCAGGTGCTCGTGGCTATCCGCTCCGACTGTCTTCCATATCATTGGATGCCGGATACAGGCCAATCCGATTTTCTTTTCGAGGAGGAAGGGGTCGAGAGTGGTTTGGCCGCCCATGGCCACTGCTCCACAGACCCGTGAGGATTGGCGAAGAACCGGGTCTTTACTTTTTGGATTGGCGAGGTCGTCGTGGTAGGCAAGCCATAAACTTGAAGCAGCTCCAGCAGAGCCACCTATGACTGCAATGCGATGTGGGTCGAAGTTCCATTCTTTGGCTTTAGTTCTAAGAAATTGAATAGCGCGGGCAGCGTCATGCACTGCCGCTGGAAGTAGTTTCACTCCTGCTAGGCGATAATCGATCGACGCAAAACTATATCCCTTTTTTAACTCTGCCTCACTAGCAGTTTCGTTCTTCTTTCCTCCGAGCCAGCCTCCTCCATGAATGTGGACGAGTAGGGGAGTAGGCTTCTTGGACTCAACTTTCCAAAAGTTCAGGGTCATATCCTTATGCTCGCCATAAGAGATATTCTTATGGGTGGGATCGATTTTTTGAGCGAAGAGAATCGTGGTCGAAAAAAGTGAGAGGATTGGAATTATAAATTTTGAGAGCATAATTTCTTATTTAGTTTAACTCTTCATTGGGCAACACTTTAACCCTTTGTATAAATTTTTTTTTGAAGAAGGCTAGGTAAAGTAATCCACAACTTATTTTGCAGGAACGAGCGGGATGTTTCTCTAGTTGTATCTATAGTTTGTCGATTTTATGCGGTATCATTGAGAAGCCTCTTTTTATAAATACTTATTTTGGGGCCAATGAGTTGTAACTCCTAAAAGCGGAAGGTGACATTGAGTTATAGCGTAGAAACATACGATTAAAGTGAGCAAGATTATTAAATCCGCTCTCGTAGGCAATTTCACTCACAGGGCCATCGGAGGAAAGCAATCGGTAACTGGCATGGTCAATTCGCACATCAAGTACAAATCGTGAAAATGTCTTTCCCGTATACTTGAGGAAACTTCGGCTGAAGGTGGCCTTGCTCATGCCTGCAATGGAAAGAACCTGCTCAAGAGAGACGCGTTCTTGAAAATGGTTCAGAATAAAAAGGATGGACTTTTGAATATTATGATATCCTGGGGCAAGATGGTCGATCGCGAACTTTTTATAAGAAATTTCTTTGGTCTCGGACTTTTTTACTTCGTTGAGGTAGCCTATTAATTGTAGCAAAGTGCCTAATCGGCCAATTCCTTTAGTTGCGGCGATATGAAGAACGATCTTTTCTATATGAGACCTAGTTTTAGCCGAAAAAATCAAACCTTTTAAAGATCTCTGGGTTACTCTTTGAATTTCCTGGCTCGGTACGTTGGGTAGTGCATGTTCCAGTCGGGCTAAACTAATCTGTATGGAGATTCCTGCCGACCTACCTTTGAACCGCCAGTAATGAGGGAGGTTAGGCCCGATTAGTGCCAAGCAAGGGGCATGAAATTGGTCTACCCGGTCACCCACGAGTCGGCTTCCTTTGCCCTCGGTTATAAGGGTTAGTTCAATTTCTTCATGAAGGTGCCACAGGCTTCCGGAACCATTTAGAGGTATCGTTAATCCGTCAGAATTCAAAAGTTCTATTTCATCAATATCGTCATGCCAGCGAATAACTCGGTCAAATTCTCCCTGGGCGAAGCTTATTTTTTCTATGTTTATCGCCATTTCCGAGTTCTAAGAAGATGAGACAATAGTATCAATCATAGATTCTATAAGCGTAGAATAAATAACTGTTCACTGCTATAATAATTTCTCACAATACAAAAAGAGTAATCAATTAAAGTGATATGATTTTGAAAAATTAACGACATTCAGTTTACACCTTGCTACGTTATTAAAATTAACCAACTACCTAAGAATCCGCCATGATAAACCGTTTTATTCAATATCTCTCGTTATGTTTGTTGGTTTTCACTGCATCAGCCGAAGTTCCCGGCATTAACTTGACTGACAAATCGTTGAGCGTTGAGATAATTGACAGTGACGAGAAGGAGTTCTTCATTAGCCAAACGATGGATCTGTCCGGCCGGCTGTATGTTGGTTGCCGCGAGGCGTTGTACATCTACGAACCGAGTGAGAAGGGGGGCTTCAATCCACGACAGGAATTGTACCGTTTCCCCAAGGATTCTTGGTTATACGACCTTGAGGTCTACGGCAATGACCTCTTTATCCTGACTAATACGGCACTCTATCGAATACGCGATGCGGTGATCCGCGGGAGCAAACTGAAACCTGAAAAATTGTTATGGGGCAACCCCCAGGGGCATTTTCATCAAGGTCTTCATGGAATGGAATTCGGCCCAACTGGTGACTTGTTTCTCTCAATGGGGGATCCTCAACCGCACATGCATTGGGACCGTGCACGCCCCGACCACTTGTGGCATTGGACTTTTTATGTTGGGCCGGAGAACAAGGAAGTTTCCTATACCGGCGTAGGGGCTATTTTACGCTACCGACTAGAGGATCATTCACTAACCGTTCACGCGAGCGGCTTGCGTAACAGCTGCGGAATATCCTTTGACCCTAATTGGCGTTTGTTCGCCAATGATAATGACCAGGAGGGGGGTGCAGCATCGCCATGCAAACTAGTTTATGCCCCGCGTCATTCGTGGCATGGTTGGGTACGGGGATGGTCGGCCCGTCAAAACCCGAAGCGACGGGACTTGTTGCCGGTGACCAATCTGGAACTTGATGTTCCCGTGGGTCAATGTTGGCACGACGGTGCTGTGCTGGTCGCCAACTGGGGCAATCGCACCATTAGCCGGCATACGATCTCCGCCAGGGGCACCGGTTTTAGTGCACCCCTAGAAGCCTTTCTTGTAGGTGAAGGCTTACGCCGCCCAGTTTCCATTACGCCTCTGAACGATGGACGGATGGTCGCTTCTGTTTGCTATATGCAGGGCAACGAAGGGTCCCCAGTACGCCAAACCGACTTGTTATTGATCTCTCCCAAGACACCTGCGGCAAGTGGGGATTTTAGTAAATCCGACCTCGTTGGGTTGCTCGATAAGTCATGGACCGTGCGTTACAAGGCCCATCAGGAAATTCTGCGGCGCGGTGGCCCCGTCCTGAAACAAGCCGCCGAGCGTTTTCTGAAGACACCGACCTCTACAGAACCTTTCAGCAGTCTGATCTACCTCGCCGCGATCTACGGTGATGAGTTATCCGTGAAACGTATTCAAGTACTCGCCGGCGGCGGTGACAAAGCCGGCGAACTGGCAATTCGGGTAATGGCTGAGTTCCCTTCTAAGTTTGCACCCCTCGAAGTGGAAACTCTCCTAAACAAATCGAAGTCGCCGGGCGTTCAACACGCCGTCTTGGAATATCTCCATGCAACCCCTAGCGCCAAGCTACCAGAATCCATCGTTCGACTTGCAGCTGACCCCGATGCCTTCGTTCGCCAGTCAGCCGCTCAGTTGCTAGCCCGCCGTGCATCGCCTGCCGAACTGACTCTCTGGGCTGAAGATGAATCCGAGCTTGTTCGCCAGGGAGCCGTGAATGCCGCTGGTTTTCACATCTGGCATGCCATCGAAATTACCACGAACTTCCCAAAGGTTCGGGAATTGGCACGCTCAAATCAAATGACCTTTGTGCATACTGATGGGCCGGTTAAGCTGGCCAAACTTGGCCAGCCGATCTTCATTTACACGTCGTCCGAGTGGTGGAAGGACGAAAAGAACAGGGAGTCCGTAGCTCCTCATTTTTCTATCCTTACCAAAGCCCTGGACGATCTGTCCCCAAGTGTTCAGATTCCTGCCGCGGTCCAATTGTTCTTTCTGCAAAACACCGAGGTCGACCCCAAGGTACTTACAATTCTAGAGGGTGGCGGTGTCGAGCTAGGATCCAAATCCAAGGCATCTGTGAATGCCCGTGCCGAGAAAAAAGCACTACGGGCGCTGACGTCGGTAACCTTATCCATTAACGAGAAGATTCCCCCGGCATTTGTTGGCATCGACTGGAGTTTGTCCTGGCGCGAGGGGAAAACGATTGCGGGTAAGAAGCTTTTCACGGAGCGCGGTTGCATTGCTTGCCACTTGGCTCCCGACGACGGCAAGGGGGGAAGTATCGGTCCCTCGCTGGTAGCCGTACATACTCGCTTTTCCCCTCAATACCTAGCCGAATCGATCTTACTTCCAAACCGTTTTGTTTCGCCCAACTTCCATCCCACCACGCTCACCATGAAGGACAAATCGGTTCATATCGGTTTTATCGAAAAGGATGGAGACGAAATTGATCTACGCATCATTACAGGGACGGTAGTTAAACTGGTGGGGGAACAGGTTGCCAAGCGGACCACTAGCCATCAGTCCATGATGCCGGCGGGTTTGGTTCAGTCACCCAAAGAAATGAATCACTTACTTGCCTACATGCTTCATCAATCCGCCCACGCTAGTCCTCCGACTACTAAGCTATTAACATCGGACGATTGGGAAACCACGGGGAATTGGAAGATCGATGATGAAGGTGCCTTTGTCCTGGCACCGCGTTCAGGAGAGTCTGGATGGACACGCTATGGTCATTATCTGTGGAGTAAAGTGCCTTACAAGGACTTTGAGATCGAGTTCGAGTACAAACATGAAAAAGGAGGCAACAGTGGCTTCTATTTTAATGTCACCGATCGCCAAAAGGCGGTAGGATCAGTCATCGAAATCCAGATCAGAGACTCTGCTGGCCAATCCAAGCTAAGTGCTCATGGAACTTGTGGTGGAATTTTGCCTGGTATCGACCCTAAAACCAATGCCGCCATGCCAGCCGGGCAATGGAACCAGATGAAAGTGGTAAGCAAAGGAGGAAAGATTACTGTTTGGCTCAATGGCAAACTGGTCACCGAAACCACGCTTTCACATCCGAATTTACAGGCCAAGCCTAAGCAAGGCTTTTTCGGTTTTCAGGATCATGGCCTTCCCTTTTGGCTGCGCAATATAAAGTTTCGGGGAACACCCGTTTCACCAATATCGCCGTCTACCATTCCGCCGAAGAAAGTGGAGATAGACCCCACTAGGGAAAAGGTAAATCGTCTGATAGATCCCGTTCAGCCGAACTCATTTGGTTTCCCGCCGACCGAGGCAAAGTTTGTCCGGCTGAATGTTTTGTCCTCCAATCGTGGTACACCCTGTATCGATGAGCTAGAAGTCTATTCCTTGGGCTCGTCGAAGAATCTTGCTTTGCGGTCCAATGGGGCCAAGGCCTTCGCGTCCTCGTTGTTGAAAGGCCACCGTGAACACAAGATCGAACACCTCAACGATGGAAAATATGGTAACGACCATAGTTGGATCTCCGGTAAGAAAACGGGTTGGGCTCAAATCGAGTTGGCGAAAACGATGAAGATCGATCGGGTCGTGCTTTCCCGAGATCGCGGTGGCCGAATAACCAGTCGAACCCCCACCTCGTTCGACATCCTCGTCTCTAAAGAAGGCCGAAAGTGGAAGACTGTAAAAAAATTGCGGCCGCCCAAAGAAACCGGCAGTCACAGGGAGCGCACTCCCCGAAAAGTCAAAAGAGTTGTCTTGGCACCATTGGACGAAACCGGTTTCACCTCCATCTTCGATGGCAAGAGCCTCGATCAGTGGGATCATATGAAAGGAGCCTGGGAAGTCGTCAATGGCTCTCTTTCCTGCACGGGTAAAGAGGAGGTTCGCAACTGGATTATCTGGCGTGGTGCTACACCATCTGATTTCGTGCTTCGTCTCGAATTCAACTACAAAGCCGGCAACTCCGGCGTTCAGGTTCGCAGCGACGACCTAGGCAAGCATCAGGTCTTCGGCTACCAAGTTGAGATTGCCGCGCAGAATAAGATGGGCCTCTGGCACCACTCGCTCCTGACGAAGGGCGACCCAGCCCACGCGGCACGATTCTTCATGGCGACAGTCGGTCAGGAAGTCACGATCACGGCCGACGGAAAAAAGACATCTAAGCAAGTCGCCACCAAAGAAAAGATAGTGGCTCACTGCCGCGAAGGCTGGAACACGATGGAGATCATTGCCGAGGGAAACACCCTGACGCAAAAGATCAACGGCGTCATTTTCTCCAAAGTCAGCGACGATGACAGTCGCCTGTCACGGCGCAAGGGCGTGATCGCACTACAGGATCACGGCAAAGGCTGCCTAGTCGAGTTTCGAAATATCCGCATCAAGAAGCTGTCACGAGACGAAGAGTAAAGACACCGGCGTGCGCGAGAAAGCGAAACTCCATCGGAGAATAACATGATAAAACCATCACTCTTACTACTCGCCGCGGGAACCTTAGTTGTGTCTACCACACCCGCTCAGGACCGGTCGAAACAAAAGCCTGCCAATGTTGTGCTAATCATGGCCGATGATCTGGGGTTCGAAGCACTGCAGTGTTATGGCGGCGGATCCTACCGGACTCCTCACCTCGATAAGCTGGCCAGTGAAGGAATTCGTTTTAATAACTGTCATGCAACGCCTCTTTGCACGCCATCACGAGTCAGGCTGATGACGGGCAGATATAGTTTCCGGAACTTTGAGTCTTTTGCCTATCTGAATCCGGCTGAAAAAAACTTTGGAAAGTTGGCAAAAAAACAAGGTTATGCGACGTGTGTGGCAGGAAAGTGGCAGTTGAGCAAAAAGGCCAACGGCAGCCTCCCTAATGCTATGGGTTTTGATGAATACTGCGTCTGGTATTTGAAGGAAAGAGTTGGAAGCCGATACGCAGATCCGACACTCTCTACTTTAGATGCACAGGAAAAGAAATATAAAGGGAGGTACGGCCCCGATATTATGAGTGATTTTGTTTGTGATTTTATCGAGAAGAATAAAGAACGCCCTTTCTTTGTTTATTACCCGATGGTGTTGACCCATGATCCTTTTGTTCCGACCCCAGATAGCAAAGGTGGAATGTATGCAAAATGGGATCGAACCGACAAGGGATTCACGCCTAAACGGGGCCCGGGCTACGACGTAACAAAGTTAATCGGCAGCAAATTCGAGCAGCAATGCTTTGCTGATATGATCGCGTATACAGATAAAATCGTTGGCAAAATTGTCGCTAGGTTGGACGAGGTCAATCTCCGCGACAACACGCTCATTATCTTCACCTGTGACAATGGTAGTCATCCCAAGAGTCGTTCGCTTTTAGATGGAGTACTTCGCCAGGGCGGAAAAGGGGCGATCCACGAATTTGGAACCCATGTCCCATTGATTGCCAATTGGAAGAACCGGATTAAAGGATCTCAAGTTTGCGACGACCTAATCGATTTTGTTGATGTCTACCCCACCATTGCCGACGCTATCGATGCACCTATTGCCGACGGGGACGTCGATGGGATTTCTTTCATGCCGCAACTGATGGGGAAAGAAGGCAAGGCGCGGGATCATCTATTCCTGCACTATGATCCGGCCCATGGAAAGCCCGGAGAGACCTGGACCGGCTGTGCGTTAACCCGCTATGTGAGAACGAATAAATGGAAATTTTATAATGATGGTCGCCTTTATGATGTACTTGCAGATAGAACAGAGGACAATATCGTCCCCGCTGATCGGTTTCCCAATGTTCGAGCTCAGTTGAAAAAACGTCTCGATGCACAGCCCGCGATCAACACAGCAGTAACTCCTACTGTGAAATCGAGGATGCGGGCACCCCAAAAAAAGGACCCAGGGCAAGTTCAGAAGGCAAAGAACAGATAGAGCGTGGGCAACCTTGCGCGCGAGTACGGAAAAGCTACGACAGCTCTTAAAGCAAACCAACAACTGACCATGGAGATTTTCAAATAATGAGAACATTAAAACATACTTTTATCGCAACATTTCAAATTGCCGTATTCTTTTTCTATATTGGCTATACAAACGAAGCCCATGCGACTGCTAGCCGACCGAATATTGTTCTCATTTTGGCCGACGATTTCGGTTGGGGTGACACCAGTTGCAATAACCCCAAGTCGCCTATCAAGACGCCTCACATCGACCGCATCGCGAATGAGGGTATTCGATTTACCAACGCCCACACACCGTCTTCCGTTTGTACGCCTACTCGCTACGGCTTACTCACTGGGCGCTATCCCTGGCGTTCGTATCTCAAGGAAAAGGTGCTGCCCTATTATGCACCGGCGTTGATCCAGAAAGGCCGAATTACCATCCCTTCCTATCTCAAATCGCAGGGCTATCGTACCGCGGGATTCGGCAAGTGGCACCTCGGCCTCGATTGGACACCGATAAAAGGCGACCCGATGAAGTGGCGCACACATTGGGACACCCGCGACCCTAAGACGGCGATCCGTGTGGGCCAGGGCATCGACCACACCAAGCCATTCAAGAACAGTCCGATCGACATTGGTTTTGACACGTACTTTGGCACACCCTCGAACGCGGGTCGTATGCCGTTCTTCATCCAAGACAACCGAGTCTTCGGGAATCCGAAACCTGACAAGCGTGGCTTGATGCGAGACCCAGCCGCTGCTCGTGACAAGGTCGACGATATCTACGTCGACAAAGCGATCGCATTCATCCAGGCGCACCGAAAGCAGCACGCGGATCGACCGTTCTTTGTCTATCTGCCTCTCAACGCAATTCACGGCGCTGTCCAGGTCCCGAAACGATTCGAGGGCAAGACGGGCATGACCAGGCGCGAAGACAAGATCCTTTGGGCGAACGAGAACGTCGGGCGGATGTTGGCAGCGATCGATCGTATGAAGCTCGCCGACGACACGCTGGTCATTTTTACGACGGACAACGGGCCTCTGTATAGTCCCGTCGCCAAGAAAAAGGGCCACGAACCGACCGGCCCTTACCGCGGCTTTAAGACTGGTGCCTGGGACGGCGGCACGCGCGTTCCCTTCGTCGCTCGTTGGCCGGGCCACATCCCCGTGGGCGCGACGACCGACCAGTTGATCGGCCTGACCGATGTGTTTGCCACGCTCGCCACTCTGTGTGGCAAGCCGCTTCCCGCCGGCGCCGGTGCGGACAGTTTCAACCAGTTGCCTGCGCTGTTGCAGAAGAAGGACGAGATCAAACCACGACCAGCTATGGTCACCGCGAGTTATCGCGGACTACTGACACTTCGCCATGGCGATTGGAAAGCTATCTTCGGAACTAAATGGTCGGGCGGGCACACCAACAAGCAATACGGCGGACTGGGTCCCGACGAAACCAGAGACGACCCAACATCAGGGCAACTCTACAATCTTTCAACAGATCCCTTCGAGAGCATAGATCTCTGGGAAAGCCATCCCGCGATTGTCGGGAAGCTCCGCCACAAGCTCGATGAAATCAAGCGGTTGGATAAGAGCGACGATCTGTACATCGCAGGCGCCGTGACGAAGCCAAATGTCGTCCTCATCTTCTCCGATGACATGGGCTACTCCGACCTGCCGAAATTTGGTAAGTCCGAAATTCCAACTCCGAATATCGATAGACTTGCTAATGAAGGCACTCTCTTCACCGATGCCTATGTTACGGCCCCAATCTGCGTGGCCTCGCGGATGGGTTTGTTGTCCGGTCAATATCAACAGCGGTTTGGCATCTACTGCAACATCTATGGAGAAGCCAAGACCCGTTTGTTCCTTAAGCAAACGTTGTTGCCCGCGGTTTTTCAGGTTGCCGGTTACCGGACTGCCCACATCGGAAAGTGGCATCTCAGTGGAAACAAACGGTCGCAGTACGAGACGGCGGGACCGCGTGACCGTGGTTTTGATGAATCAGTTGCCATTCAAGGCGGCGATTCTGCATTCTGGAAGGGCACTCCGGTTTTTCGCAACGGCAAGAAGTTTGCAGCCCCCGAATACCTGACGGACCTGTGGGGCACGGAGGCCTGCACTTTCATCGATCGGACCCACGACCAACCTTTCTTTTTATACCTTGCCTACAATGCAGTTCATTCGCCGATGCATTCGCTCGATGCTGACCAGGAACAGTTCGCGGATGTCAAAGACGAGAACCGCCGGATTTACGACGGTATGCTCCTGGCTATGGATCGCAGCATCGGGCGGGTGCTCGACCGCTTGGACAAGCATGGTATCGCGGAGAACACGATCGTGGTCTTTATGAACGACAATGGCGGTGGCGGGAGTACCGGTCTATATGCGGGTCACTCCCGAAACTACGCCAACAACAAGCCGCTCAGGGGGCACAAGTTCGACGTTCTCGAGGGCGGTGTGCGCGTCCCCCTGATCATTCGCTGGCCCAAGCATGCCCCGTCCGGAAAGGTATATCGTGAAATGGTCTCGAGCACCGATGTTTTCCCGACCTTGGTGGCTGGCGCCGGTTTGCAGATGCCCAAGGGACAACCGGCAGATGGCGTGGACCTGCTTCCTTTCATCAATGGAAAGAACACATCTAAGCCGCACGAATGGCTTTGCTGGCAGAACCGCAGTTGGCTTCCTGGAAAGAAGGGCGGTCATGTTATTCCTACCCCGAAAGTTCATAACTCCGCCATCCGAAAAGGGAATTGGAAACTCGTGCGAATGAACGAAAAGATCGGTTCAGAGGTTCCACCGCCCCCCTGGCGCCTCTACGACTTGGAGAAAGATATCGGGGAACAAAAAGACCTCTCCAAGGAGCGCGTGGATATTGTTAAGAAATTGAGCACCCAATTTGACAAATGGCGATCAACGATGCATCCCACCGTTGAGTAAGCAAAGTTGGCTTAAGCTCAGATCACCCATGTGGAGACTTCGATATTAGCTACATTTTCTGATATCGCGGGGGAGGCAGTGGAGTCGAAAACGGAAGAAATTTCAATTACGCCCACTCTTTTGAACCAAAGTGAGCAAAAGACGGATACAGGCAATATATTGTTGAGCATAATTTTGTATTGAAACTATTTTAACGACTCGATGTTTTGCTTTTGCAGTATTTAAAAAAGAAATTAAACAAGCTTAGGTTCTATTTAATATTAAATTTGACACCTACTTACCTATAGGTAAGTTGAGTTGCTATTAGGGAAAAAATATTAGATTTAGCAACTAAGCAGATGCGGGGTGGGGGGTATA
>TARA_B110000305_G_scaffold25009_1_pt1 | contig 11464 bp, 10 predicted proteins | sample TARA_B110000305 | Tara Oceans TARA_B110000305 (sample SAMEA4397930) | marine metagenome | biome: Polar Biome; feature: [SRF] surface water layer (ENVO:00010504); material: water (ENVO:00002006), including particulate matter (ENVO:01000060) such as... | depth 5 m | reverse complement strand
ACATACATTTAATGCATTTTTTATCTTATGGATCACCTGTTTTCTTTGTGTGGATGAATTGTGCATAAGTTTTTTAATACATTTAAATGTACGACTTATCCATTTTTTATGCATAGCTTATCCACAGCTTATCCAGAACTAGCCTTTTAATACTTGGGTCAAAAACCCAAGATCTTGACCTATGGCTTGATCGCTAAGCCTAAGGCTTTCTATTTCATCACACGCATGCATTATGGTGGTGTGGTGTCTCCCGCCAAACGCTTCGCCTATTTCTGGAAAGCTCAGGTTTGTTAGCTCTCTAGTAAGGCTCATCGCAATTTGGCGGGGTCGAGAATAGTTTCTTGATCGTTTTTTACTGTGTATGTCCGCAATTTTAATTTTATAGAAGTCCGCCACTGTTTTTTGGATGTTTTCGACGCTGATTTGCCGGCCTCTAACGGCAATCAAGTCCTTTAGCGATTCTTTGGCGAGGCTTAGGTCTATTTCTCTTCCTGTAAAGTTAGACATAGCGACAATTCTGTTGAGCGCTCCTTCGAGCTCTCTAACATTGGAGCGTATTTGTTTGGCAACAAAAAAAGCAACCTCTTCGGAAAGTTGTATTTTGTTTCCCGCCGCTTTTTTTAATAATATAGCCACCCGCATTTCTAGTTCGGGGGGGTCTATCGAAACAGTAAGGCCCCAACTAAAACGCGTTCTTAGTCGTTCATCTACCCCTACAATTTCTTTGGGATAGCTATCACAGGTAATAATAATTTGTTTTTTGTTTTCAATTAAGGTGTTAAACGCATAGAAAAATTCTTCTTGGGTTCGGTTTTTCTTGGCAATAAATTGAATGTCATCAATTAGTAATAAGTCTAAAGAATGATAGTTTTTCTTAAAGCTGTCAAAGTCCTTGTTTTCGTATGCCTTAACAACATCATGTACATATCTTTCTGCGTGAAGATATTTAATTTTTGCGTTTGGTTGAATAGATTTTAAGTGGTTTCCAATGGCGTGCATTAAATGGGTTTTACCTAAACCCACCCCACCATAAACAAACAAAGGGTTGTAAGTTGTTCCGGGCTTTTCTGCAATTTGCTTTGCAGCGGCACAAGCCAACTGATTTGCTTTTCCAGTAACAAAGTTATCAAAATTAAAACTTTTGTTGAGACCGTTTGTTTTGACTGGCTTGATTTTATTTGGGTCAGGGCTTTCGGTTATAATGGCTTCTACCGACAATGATCTTTTGGTTTTTTTGTTAACATTGTAAGTTATGCTCGATATGTTTGAGCTTTCCTCAAGCAAGCTATGTAGTTTGTCGTTAAGCCTTTCTTTTACCCACTGTAAAACAAATTGATTTGGCGCAGATATAGTCAGCTGTTTAAGCTTTTCGTCGACATCACCGCTTAGCGGCTTGATCCACGTTGTATATTGTTGTTTAGAAAGCTCTTTTTCGCAAAAATTCAAACATAACTTTCCATGTTTCTTCGGGTGTCATTAACCAAGTATCTCTTTGTTTTTTTATTAATTTGGGATTCTTATAGTAGCCTAAATTTTAAAAGTTATCCACAGGCATAGCCATTAAATTTTTGCTCTCTCTGATTGACAATAAGGCGATTCTGGAGTATTGTTCGGCTTCAAAAATTGTACTGGAGTACCCAATGAAAAGGACTTATCAACCATCAAAAATTAAGCGCGCTAGAACGCATGGGTTTCTTGTTCGCATGAAAACACGAGGTGGAAGAGCTGTGATTGCATCAAGACGGGCTAAAGGAAGAGCGCGCCTAGGCATTTAGCACGTATTCTCAATTGCAGAATAAAGAATACAAACTTTTAAACGCGGATGATTTTTCATCCGTTTTTAATTTTAGAAAACGCTTAAGTTCGGAACATATTTTTTTGCATTATGCTCCGAATACTCAAAATCATTACCGCATAGGCTTTGTGGTTGCAAAAAAAGTTGAAAAAAGGGCGGTTAGAAGAAACTATATGAGACGCTCAATTCGAGAAGTTGTAATGCATGAATTTGATAAAAGCGTGCCCGTAGATATCGTTTTTAGAGTTAAACAGTCTTATTACCGTTCTGATTTTAATTCTATTAGGCTAGAATTGCTTGATCTTTTAAAAAGAATCAAAATATGAAAGCCCTAGTAATTCTTATTATTAAAATTTATCAATTTGCATTAAGTCCTTTTTTTGGGACGCAATGTCGGTTTACTCCATCTTGCTCCGCCTATACAATTGAGGCTTTAGAGAGCTTTGGTTTTTTTAAGGGAAGTTGGATTGCAATAAAAAGGCTTTTGAGGTGTCGCCCAGGGGTTCCTGGAGGCTTAGATCCTCTGCCAAAAAAATAAAAGGATAATATGGAAACTAAACGTTTAATTCTCTTTGTTGTTTTTTCTTTTTCTCTGCTTTTGTTGTGGGATTCGTGGCAAAGAGAACAGGCTCCGATGGAGACTTCAGCAGTGACAGAAAAACAACAGGACGCTAGCATCCCTTCGTCAAGCATTGTGTTGGCAGGTGATGAACCTATATCTAATTCGACCTTTCAGCTTGCAAAGAGCGCACATATCACGGTTACAACGGATTTATATAATATTTCGATAAGCAATATTGGTGGAGATATTCGGTCTTTGGAGCTTTTGAAGCATAAGGACGCAAAAGGCGCACCCTATTTATTGATGAGTGACAAATCCAGCCCATTGCTTTATGTAGCGCAAACCGGCTTACTTGGCGAAGGCCTACCGACTCATAAAGATACATTTTTAGCAATGAAAACCAGCTACCAAATGAGCGAAAACGAACTAGAGGTGCCATTGGTTTTTGAAAACTCAGTTGTAAAAGTCAATAAAACCTATAAGTTTACAAAGAATAGTTATGTTATAAATGTTGCCTACAGTATCCTAAACAAATCAAATAATACAATAAAATCAAGTACTTATTTACAATTCATCCATGATGGAACTACAAATCAAGGGTCTGCTATGATGCCTTCTTTCACAGGAACGGCATACTTTAATGATGAAGACAAGTTTACTAAACTGGCCTTTGATGATGTGAATAAAAAACCATTTTCTTTGATTACCAACAATGGTTGGATAGGGATTATTCAAAGATACTTTGCAGGAGCATGGATTTTGCCACCACAGACTCCCCGTGAATTATATTCAAAAAAAGTTGCTGAAAATATATACGCCTCCGGCACTTTAGCTTCGCTTGGTGAGCTTGGATCGGGTGACACCAAGGTTTTTACGTCTGAGCTGTTTGTTGGGCCTCAGAGCAAAGACGATCTTAAGGCCGCTGCCGAAGGACTTTCTTATACCGTTGACTATGGCTGGCTTACATTTATTGCCTCCCCATTATTTTCGGTTTTATCTGGGATTCAGAAAGCCGTAATAAATTGGGGTTTAGCAATAATATTACTAACCATATTAATTAAGTTATTGTTTTACCCGCTTTCTGCCGCCAGCTATAGATCTATGGCACAAATGAGAGAGGTTGCTCCTAGGCTGCAAAGCATGAAAGAAAAGTTTGGCGACGACAAACAAAAAATGCAACAAGCTATGATGGAGCTGTACAAAACAGAAAAAATTAATCCATTGGGCGGGTGTTTGCCAATATTAGTCCAAATACCTGTTTTTATTGCACTTTACTGGGTCCTTCTGGGATCGGTAGAGCTAAGGGGCGCGCCTTTTTTGTATATTGGTGACCTGTCCGTTCCTGATAGCCTGTTTGGTACCTTGTGGTTTGTTCCTCTGGGACCCTTACCGCTTCTCATGGCAGCTTCCATGTTTTTACAAATGAAGCTTAATCCAAAACCAACAGACCCTATGCAAGCAAGGCTGATGATGATGATGCCTATTATATTTAGCGTTTTCTTTTTCTTTTTCCCATCCGGCCTTGTTTTATATTGGCTTGTGAACAACATTCTTTCCATAGGCCAACAGTGGTACGTGAACAATAAAATTCATGCTGAGGCATTAAAAAAGAAAGGTAATGCTTAGCGCTACAAATACAATAGCTGCTATATCAACTGCAAATGGTGTAGGAGGTATAGGCATTGTTCGTTTGTCGGGCCCAGAGGCTTTGGCCATAGCAAAAAAAATCTGTTCTCGACAGATAGTTCCTAGAGAAGCTAGTTTCCATAACTTCTACAATGCTGAGCGAGAAATTGTCGATCAAGGCCTAGTTCTGTATTTCCCAAACCCCAAATCATTTACTGGTGAAGACGTTGTAGAGTTTCAGGGTCACGGCGGGCAAGCTGTCTTAAACGCCTTACTAAGTCTTTGTATTAATAATGGTGCACGACTAGCAGAGCCGGGAGAATTTACGAGGCGCGCCTATTTGAACAATAAAATTGATTTAGCGCAGGCAGAATCGGTTATTGACGTTATTAATGCCACAACTATTGAGGCAGTCAAAAGCGCCGCCCAATCGCTCTCTGGTAAATTTTCTAATAAAATCAAAGATTTACTAAAAAAACTGATTGAATTAAGGGTGTTTGTTGAGGCGTGTTTAGACTTTCCCGAAGAAGAGATAGATTTTATAGAACAAGGAAAAGTTATTGAAAGACTAAATAACATTGCTGCTGAAGTGGATCAAATACTATTGGTTGCCAAGCATGGACAGTTATTGAAAGAGGGCGCTAATCTAGTCTTGATTGGTCAGCCAAATGTTGGTAAATCCAGCCTTTTAAATCAATTGGTGGGCGAAGAAAAAGCAATTGTGACTGAAATTCCTGGAACTACCAGAGACCCTATCGCTAGCAATATTTCTATTCATGGAGTGCCGATAAATGTTTTTGATACAGCTGGATTAAGGGCTACGAACGACCAGGTAGAGTTGTTGGGCATTGAAAAAACATGGGAATCCGCCAAGAATGCTCATTTAGCTATGGTTTTGGTCGATGCTACAAAAGGCGTTAGTGAGTATGAAAAAGACATTGTCAGTAAGCTGTCAAAAAATATAGAAATACTATGGGTTTATAACAAAATAGACCTAATTGATGGGGAACCTAAAGTTACTGAACACAACAACCATAAAGCAATTTATATTTCGGCTAAATTAGATTTAGGCATTGATTTACTAAGAGAGGCGTTGCGCGAAATTTTGTTAGGTAGCTTGGCATACAGCAGTAATGACACCATCTATATCGCGAGGTCTCGACATATTGATGCGCTTAATACGGTGAAAGCATGTGTTATTAAGGGATTGACCCATAAAAACTCTTCAGAGCTATTGGCAGAAGAGTTAATGTTGGCCCAAAATGCTTTGTCTTCTATTACAGGAGAGTTTTCTTCGGATGATTTATTGGGAAAGATATTTAGTGAATTCTGTATTGGAAAATAAGGTTTCACGTGAAACATCAAGCTTTTAAGGTTTCACGTGAAACATTGTTATTTACATGAAAATGTAAAGGATCTATGTACCCCAGAGCCATCAGCCAATCTTTCTATGTCTGTGTAGCCTGTCTGGCAAGTTCTTTTAGCTTTATTAAAACACTGCCCCCAGTTTTCTACTGTGCCACTACAGGTTGTTTTATAAACATTATCTTTGAGTTTAACAATCGACTGTTCTTGAGGGTTCATAAGAGATTGGCAAGAACACATTAGCAGAAAAGCAGGATATATAAAGTATTTAAGCATATGCAGATGTATAAGCTATTAAAAAGACAAAGTTTTTCATTTGCAGTAGAATATCACATCGTATAAAAAGTGTTTAATAGAGAGGGTTTTTTTTGGATTTTCCTGATAAATTTGACGTGATTATTGTAGGAGGAGGCCACGCAGGTAGCGAGGCTGCCCTAGCTTCAGCCCGGATGGGCCAAAAAACCCTATTGCTGACGCATAACATTGAAACTTTAGGACAAATGTCATGTAATCCATCTATTGGAGGCATTGGTAAAGGCCATTTAGTTAAAGAAATTGATGCTATGGGTGGTGTGATGGCAAGGGCGACCGACATGGCTGGCATTCAATTTCGTATCTTAAATAGGAGTAAAGGCCCAGCGGTAAGAGCCACCAGAGCACAGGCTGATAGGGTTTTATATAAAGCAGCAATCCGACAGTTCCTAGAAAACCAAAAAAATCTATGGCTCTTCCAACAATCAGTTGATGACGTTTCAATTAAAAACAATAGAATTACAGGCGTCATAACCCAGTCGGGTATTCATTTTTATGCTGATAATGTAGTCTTAACGGCGGGAACATTTTTGGGCGGACTTATTCATGTTGGCTTAGAAAGCTATAAGGGAGGAAGGGCTGGAGACCCGTCTTCAGAGACCTTGGCAGCCAGGCTAAAAGACCTAAATTTGCCTGTCGGTAGATTAAAAACAGGCACACCACCAAGAATTGATGGCCGATCTATCGATTATTCTTTGATGGAAGAGCAGCCGGGAGACTTTCCAACACCGCATTTTTCGTTTATTGACCCGCCGATAAAACACCCGGCACAAATAGCATGTTGGATTACCCACACCAACATAAATACACACGATATTGTTCGATCGGGATTAGACAGATCTCCTATGTACACAGGTGTTATAGAAGGAATTGGCCCAAGATACTGCCCGTCTGTAGAAGACAAAATACATCGCTTTGCAGACAAGGAGTCTCATCAGGTATTTATTGAGCCTGAAGGTTTAAATACGCACGAGGTTTACCCTAATGGGATTTCTACAAGCCTGCCTTTCGATGTTCAGTTGCAATTGGTGCGATCTATCAAAGGGATGGAGAATGCACACATCCTGCGGCCTGGCTATGCAATAGAATATGACTATTATGATCCTAGAGCATTAAAAGCAAGTTTAGAAACAAAAGCAATAGCCGGACTATTCTTTGCAGGCCAAATCAACGGCACTACTGGGTATGAAGAAGCGGCCGCACAAGGCTTGGTGGCGGGAACGAATGCAGCATTGCGTTCCAAGGGGGAAGAGAGTTGGGCGCCTAGCCGGGAAAACTCTTATATGGGTGTGATGATTGATGATTTAATAACAAAAGGGGTTAGTGAGCCTTACCGCATGTTTACTAGTCGAGCAGAATACCGTTTGTTGTTAAGAGAGGATAATGCTGACCTGCGCCTAACTGATATAGCACACCGCCTGGGCCTCATATGTGAACATCAATGGACAAATTTTAATAAAAAGCAAGAGTCTATAAAAGAAGAAGAAAAAAGACTGAAAAATATGGTTATCCGACCTTCAAGCGGAAGCACCTTGAAGCAAGAAGAGTTGTTTGGTAAGGCTCTTGACAGTGAACACAAAGCTTTTGATTTGCTAAAGCGCCCTGAAGTCAGTTATGACAAACTGATGCGCCTTATTGAAGATGAGGGAGCTATGGGTGGGCTAGTTAGAGAGCAGGTTGAAATTTTGGCCAAGTATTCAGGCTATATTGTGAGACAAAAAGCAGAAATAGAGCGGAACAAAGGCCAAATGCAAACCAGGATACCTAGCAATATCGATTATGAAGGCATTCATGGTATAGGCATAGAAGCTAAACAATTGTTGAGCCGTCATAAACCAGAAACTGTTGATCAAGCAAGTAGAATTTCTGGCATCACCCCATCTACTGTTTCTATACTTTTAATTCATCTAAAAAAATATAAACACGAGTGGGTTACGGAAAAAACAGAAAAAATTGCTTAATGCAGAAGAAATTTTACGCCAAGGGATTGGCCAGTTGGGCCTAAACGATTCGAACAATATTATAAGTAAGCTATTGATATATAAAGATATTTTATTAAAGTGGAACAAAGCATTTAACTTAACAGCATTGCGAGATGAAAAGACGGTTGTGATTAATCACCTGCTTGATTCTCTGTCGGTGGCACACCTAATACAGGAGAACGATATTTTGGATGTGGGAAGTGGTGCAGGGCTTCCCGGTATAGTATTGGCCTTATATGATCCAAAAAAACAAATCACCCTTGTTGATAAAGTTGGAAAAAAAGCTGCGTTTATGAGACAGGTGTGCATCGAACTAGACATTAAAAATGTTGACGTTATTCATTGCAGAGTAGAGGATATGGATCACAATAAAAAATTTGATGCCATTGTAGCAAGAGCTTTTTCAGAGATGGATTTGCTTATTAATCTTACAAAAAATATTATTAAAAAAAATGGCTATTGGTACGGGATGAAAAGCAAAAAATTAATGGATGAAATAATTGTGAAAAGAAAAGAATTTCTTGAGATACATCAAATTAAAGTGCCCTTCCTAGAGGCGGATAGATATTTAATCAAATTGAAGAACGTTTAGAGGCAATGGCATGCGTATAATTTCAATATCAAACCAAAAAGGGGGGGTTGGAAAAACCACCACCACAGTTAATTTGGCGGCTAGCTTAGCGCTAAGTAAAAAAAAGGTTTTGCTTATTGACCTTGATCCTCAGGGCAATGCAACATCAGGCGCAGGAATAAATAAAACAGGTTTAACCTCTTCAATTTATGATGCACTCATAGAACAAAAGACCATTAATGAGGTCGTGCTTCATTCGGAGGATGGATTATTTGATGTAGCAGCAGCCAACCAGTCATTAGCCGGTGCAGAAGTAGAGCTTGTAGGCATTAAAAATAGGGAATTTATATTAAAAAAGGCAATAGAGGGACTTGCGGTGAAATATGATTATATTTTAATAGACTGCCCCCCAGCATTAAACTTATTAACCGTTAATGCCTTGGTGGCCTCTGACTCAGTTCTAATACCCATGCAATGTGAATATTATGCTTTAGAAGGCTTATCAGACCTTGTTAATACTATAAGAAGGGTGAAAAAAAATCTAAATCCTAATATTGAGATTGAAGGGTTACTAAGAACATTGTTTGATAAAAGAAATACTTTGACAAAACAGGTCTCTGATCAGTTGTCAGCGCACTTTGGATCCAAAGTATATGACACCATTATTCCAAGAAATGTAAGATTAGCTGAGGCACCAAGTCACGGCAAGTCGGTAATTTCTTATGACAAATCATCGAAAGGGGCTAAAGCCTACCTGGCTTTGGCTAAAGAAATTTTAAGGGGTAAAAGTAATGAAAAATAAAGGTCTAGGGCGGGGTTTAGACGCCCTCTTATCGAATGATGATGAGGGTAATCGGTCGAGTAATGAAGGATTGACAATGCTATCAACAACAAACCTCGTTCCGGGTCAATATCAGCCACGAAAAACGTTTAACGAACAACACCTTGATGAGCTAACAGAGTCAATAAAGTCTCAGGGAATTATGCAGCCCATATTAGTAAGAAAACTAACAAATGATAAATATGAAATTATTGCTGGAGAGAGAAGATGGCAGGCATCAAAACGAGCAGGAATTGATTCTGTACCAGTCCTAATTAGAGACATACCAGATTCGTCTGCTCTTGCTATGGCTTTAATTGAAAATATTCAAAGAGAAGACCTAAATGTTATCGAGGAAGCACAGGGTATAAAACGATTAATTAATGAATTTGGCATGACGCATGAGGCAGCCGCAGATGTTCTAGGCAAATCCCGCGTAGCAGTATCTAATATTTTACGATTATTAAGCTTAAGCCAACATGTACAGAATGCCATTCTAGAACATAAGATAGAGATGGGACATGCGCGCGCCTTATTATCATTGGACCCTGATCATCAAGCGATGTTGTGTCAAAAAATAATTAGCCAGAAATTAAGCGTCAGAGACGTTGAAAAAATAGTAGCCAATAAAAAAGCAATCAATACAGATACGAATAAAAAAAATTCTGATGAGGATATTACACGTTTAGAAAATGATCTTTCTGAAAAGTTGGGCATGAAAGTAAACATCCAACATAAGGGTAAGGGAAACGGAACTTTAAAGATTAATTACCCAAATTTAGAACAATTAGATATTGTTATTAGGAAGTTAAAATAATAACCCTTAACGCTTGACTGTTGAGGCACATTCATAGAAAATTTCACCCTTTGTACAAGTTGCAATTACAAACCTCAATGAATGAGCTGCAAGAAGTAACTGAAAAATTAAATTTTTTGCCATTAATATACAAAAAAATGATTGTAAGGCAATTAATTTTTGGGAGTATTGGGGCTATTGGTTTAGGTATAATTTTTACCATACATACGGGGATCTCTTTGCTAGCTGGGGTGATGCCGGTTGTTATTGGTGTTTTGGTAGCAAGCCCAATAGCAAACCAAAAAAATAAGAATAACCCAGGTGGCATAGTTATTAGTGCCTTGAAAGCAGAGGCAGTAAAAATTTTTTTAATACTAGCTTTAATGTGGTTAGAATTTAAATTTTACAATGAATTGGTGCCTATAGCTTTGGTAGTTGGCTTGGTAATGGCAGCGCTGATATCTGGTGTAGCGATATCTCATATTGATAATATAAAAATTGATAACAAGGAATAATATTTAGTGGCTGGAAGTACATACAATACCCCTTCAGATTACATTGGACATCATCTTGCTTTTAATGAAGTGAGTTTTGGAGAACACCCTTTTTGGACAATGCATGTTGATTCAGTAGTTATGGCTGTTCTTTTAGGCCTTGTTAGTATGGGACTTATATGGCTAGTCGCAAGGAAAGCCTCCTCAGGCATTCCAACTAAAACACAAGCATTTATAGAGCTTCTGTTTGGATTCATCGACGACCAGGTTAAAACCTCGTTCCATGGAGATCGACATGCTTTTATAGCCCCTGCAGCCTTAACGGTTTTTGTTTGGGTATTAATGATGAACGCGATGGACTTTCTTCCAATCGATATAATGGCCACCATATACAACAAGTTATTCCATGTAGAGTACTGGCGAAATGTGCCAACTTCTGATGTAAATACAACGTTTGCTTTGGCCTTGGGTGTTTGGTTCCTAATGATCTACTTTGGCATTAAAGTTCATGGCTTAAAAGGCTGGCTTCATGATCTTTTCTGTGCCCCATTCGGATCGAATCCTTTTGTTTGGCCAGCTAACTTTCTATTTAATATTATTGAATATGTGTCTAAACCGTTATCACATTCGTTGCGGCTATTTGGAAACATGTATGCTGGAGAAGTAATATTTCTTCTCATTGGCATGTTGGCAGCTTCAGGAATTTTTGGAGTCTTTTTTAGTGCATTTCTCGGTGCAGGATGGGCAATATTTCACATACTTATTGTTGCTCTTCAAGCATTTGTTTTCATGATGCTTACCGTTGTATATTTATCTATGGCGCATGCAGGGCACTAAGGGAAAGAAACGTTTAATTTTTTAACATAAAGGAAAAAAACATGGAAAATTTAGCAATGATTCAATCGTATACAGCTATTGGCTTAGGCCTTATGGTTGGTTTGGGCGCACTTGGTGCATGTATCGGGATCGGTATAATGTGTGCAAGCTTCTTGGATGGTGCTGCAAGACAGCCTGAGATGATTCCTCAGCTACAAACAAAAGTATTTCTCTTGCTCGGCTTAATTGATGCTTCATTCATTATTAGTGTTGGTATCGTTATGATGTTCGCTTTTGCTAACCCATTATTAAGTGTTATTAGTTA
>TARA_B110000305_G_scaffold37949_1_pt1 | contig 11485 bp, 10 predicted proteins | sample TARA_B110000305 | Tara Oceans TARA_B110000305 (sample SAMEA4397930) | marine metagenome | biome: Polar Biome; feature: [SRF] surface water layer (ENVO:00010504); material: water (ENVO:00002006), including particulate matter (ENVO:01000060) such as... | depth 5 m | reverse complement strand
GATTTTGCCATTCCAGCTCTTGCACCAGATTTACAAACCAATAACACCGCTTTACCTTTGAGGGATGTTATTTTTGATTTCAATTCAGGTAAGGGAATGTTTTTACTTTTTTTCGCATGCCCTGATTTAAACTCCTGAGGAGATCGCACATCTACAATAATGGCTCCATCTTTCACGAGTGCAGTGAAGTCAATAGGCGCTCCAAAAAACTTGTTTTTTAAGGATTGAAAAATATTCATGTTTATGTGGTTTTTTAAAACGAAACACGATACACCTTCTCTGTGCTCCCATCATCATAGACATAGATAAGAGGTGTGTTTGATTGAAAGGAGGTTTCTCTACCCAACATGTCAAGAATTTGGATGCGGGTTTTGGAGCTTGTGATTTCGGTTATTCCTACTGTTGATGTAGAACAATCGTTATTGCAGTCTTCACTATATGAGATTGGGGAATCATCTCCCCAATTAGTTGTTGCCCAATTTGCATCATCTACTTCGATACAGGATAAATCGGGATTATCGGATGCATACATTTGCCAAAAGTTGATGTTATTTCCATTACTAACATTTAGGCAAGAGAGTTGGTTCTCGGGACACCACAAGACATACAAAGCCGTATTCTGACTTACATCTAGACTTGTAAGTTGATTAGACCCACAGCTCAGATCTTCTAAAGCCATATTCTGACTTAGGTCTAAACTTGTAATCTGATTTTCATTGCAATTCAATGAAATTAAAGCAATATTCTGATTTAGGTTTAGACTTGTTAGCTGATTGACATTGCAATTCAATGACGTTAAAGAAATATTCTGACTTACATCGAGACTTGTAAGCTGATTATCATTGCACTTTAATAAAGTTAATGCTGTAAAAGCTTCAATACCGGTTAGGTCTGAAATCGACAAGCTATTAGCATACATAGTAGAATTAAAGGAAGATGCTTCACTGACCTGAATTTCTGAATCACCATTTGTGTTAATCTCAATATTATCTACCAAGTATGCCTTAAAGTTAGCATCTGGAATGTTTACATTTTGACTAAAAGCACCCGCAGTCAATAAAAGTAAAAAGAAGAGAAGTGAATTTTTCATAGTTATGTTTTCGTCAAAGATATAAAAACATCAAAAGCCGAGGTTCTATTAATAGAAGACTGGGAGACCCCGACAGGATTACTTCATGATCCTATCTTGTACGTTTTGCAAATAGAAGTCCTTCCTCTTCGAGGCTTAGACTTTTTATTTGATATACTCATTCAAGCGAGCTTGATTCGTTCAAAACAAAAAGTCCCTTCATAACTATGAAAGGACTTCTGCTTGTTTGTGAGCCCGAAAGGATTCGAACCTTTGACCGCCTCCTTAGAAGGGAGGTGCTCTATCCAGCTGAGCTACGAGCCCTCACTATACTCTTTTAAGGGGAGTAAGTCCTTTAGTTAAAAAACCATCAACTAAAAGAAGATGGTTTTTTGTCGGGGTGGCAGGATTCGAACCTGCGACCTCCTCGTCCCAAACGAGGCGCGATGACCGGGCTACGCTACACCCCGATTTTTTGATCATCTATGTTTTCCAAATTACTTTGGAAAGTGAGTGCAAAAGTAATCATTTTAATTCCTTTTACAAACATTTTGCGGAGAGACGGGGATTCGAACCCCGGGTACCCGGTTAGGGTACGCTTGTTTAGCAAACAAGTCCTTTCGGCCTCTCAGGCACCTCTCCAATGTTCAATGAACGGAGGGCAAAAATAAGGATTCTATTGCTTGTAATAAAAAAAAAACGAATTTTTTCTAATGATAGATGTATTTTCCTTTAGAATCATCAATAGTAACCTGCGATTTTTCAGCATTTTCAACCCTTCCAATGATTTGTGCATCTACACCGAATTCTTTAGAAACGGCAATGATTCCCGCAGCATCCTCCTCTGGGAGATAGATTTCCATGCGGTGTCCCATATTGAAAACCTTATACATTTCTTCCCAATCAGTTTGTGATTCTTTTTGAATCATTTCAAAAAGTGGTGGTATTGGAAATAAATTATCCTTTATAATATGTAATTTTTTAACAAAGTGTAGAATTTTTGTTTGTGCGCCCCCAGAACAATGTACCATACCATGCACTTTGCCTTTATAGGCATCTAAAATTGCTTTTATAATCGGAGCATACGTTCGTGTAGGTGAGAGCACGAGCTTTCCTGCATCAATAGGACTGTTTTCAATAAAATCGGTGAGTAGTTTTGAACCGCTATAAATTAAATCACTTGGAATCATTGGGTCAAAACTCTCTGGAAATTCAGTCGCTAATGATTTGTCAAACACATCATGACGTGCACTGGTGAGTCCGTTGCTTCCCATTCCGCCATTGTATTGATTTTCATAGCTTGCTTGACCAGAAGAAGACAAACCTACAATCACATCTCCTGCAATAATGTTTTCATTGGAAATCACATCGCTTCTTTTCATTCGAGCAATGACCGTGGAATCAACGATGATGGTTCTTACCAAATCACCGACATCTGCGGTTTCGCCACCTGTGGAATAAATTTCAATTCCATGCCCTCTGAGGTCTTCTAGAAGCTCCTCTGTGCCATTAATGATTTGAGAAAGCACCTCGCCTGTGATCAGGTTCTTATTTCTTCCAATGGTTGAAGATAGAAGGATAGGACCTGTAGCACCCACACAAAGTAAATCATCGAGATTCATGATTAGGGCATCTTGAGCAATTCCTTTCCAAACACTAACATCTCCGGTCTTTTTCCAGTACATATAAGCCAATGAGGATTTCGTGCCTGCACCATCTGCATGCATCACGCAACAATAGTCCTCATCACCAGTTAAGTAGTCTGGAACAATTTTACAAAAAGCCTGAGGAAATAGGCCTTTATCTACTTTTTTAATGGCATTATGGACGTCTTCCTTCCCTGCTGATACTCCTCTTGATTGATAACGATTGTCTGACATAATTCAGATTAAGATGACAAAGTTAGAAAATTGAATGGTCTTCTCATGTTTTTCATATTGAATAAAAGTTAGTCCAAGACTTCAAAAAGGAGCTGTACTTTTGGGTCTAATTCAAAACTTTTGATTGACTCGTGCTCCCTGTAGAATTCCAATAGTGTGTTTTTTTTCGAAATGTTGATGACTTCATTAATCATCGTACCGCTTTCAAATTCAATGGCAACTTTCAATGGAAAGGAGAATAGAGATGTTTGTTGTGTGATCTTTAAGGTCAGGATTTGACCATCGATTTTTGAGGTTATTTTTAATTTGGGATGCCCAGCGTTGTAAAGCCATTGCTCAAAAAACCAATTGAGGTCTCGTCTACAAATGTTTTCAACGATTTTTTGAAAGTCTTTGGAATTAGCGTTTGACAATCGATAGGTCTGATAATATTTTTGAATACTCAGGTGAAATAAGGAATCGCCTATTTCAGTTCTAAGCATATGTAATACCCACGCCCCTTTTTGGTAACTATTTGGGTTTAGTAAATTCATTAGACTTGTGTAACTCGTATCAATGACGGGGTGTTTGTATTTCTTTTCAAATGCCAAAACCCTTATTCTATCCTTTCTAAGCTGTGTCTGAAATGCTTCAGTTCCTTTTGTTTGTTCAATATAGACATTGGTCAAATAGGTCGCAAAGCCTTCACTTAACCACAAATGAGACCAGTCTTTTTCGGTGGCAGAATTTCCAAACCATTGGTGAACAATTTCATGCGCTATAAGATTTTCTGAGCTTCTTGAACCTTTCAATGCATTCTCATCGTAAAAAATGCATCCTGCATTTTCCATTCCCCCAAAACGTGTGGTAGATTGAACGTTGTCAAGTTTCTCGAATTCGTATGGGGCGATGTAATCGATATAAAACGCTAAAATAGATGGGGCCAGGGCTAGATCATAAGCGGCTTTTTTATTGTTGTTAGGGTAGACGTAGCTGTTCACCGTTGTTCCATTAATTACGCCTGCCTCTTCCGAGTACATTTCTGCTATGCCAACGACCATCACCTTGGTGGGTAATGGAATACTCGAGCTGTAGTGGTGGGTCTTGGTATGCTTCTCCTTTATCACAGAAAGTAGGCTTCCATTGGCAACAACATCATATTTTTTGGGCGCCGTGACCATAAAATCTACCGTTGCTTTATCAGAAAGATGGTCGTTGCAGGCAAACCAGTTTTGGGCTCTTGTAGGCCAATTGTCTCCAAAAAAGGTTCTGGAACCATATTTGTTTTGACCGATGACCAAGCCATCAATTGGGATTCCTTTGAATAAAATGATAAGCTCAAAAGTATGATTTGATTCCTCTTTTCTCCAATCGATCTTTAGGCTATCATTTCGATGTAAAAAGTGTGCTTTTGTCTGATTTAATAGAAGCTCTTGCACCACCATCCCTTTGCCATCTTTTTGTACCGATGCCAGATTGAAAAGAATAGGTTCACTGGGATCAATATGTTGAAAACGAATGGTTTCTAAAACCTTAATGGTGTCAGAGTCATCACTAACGGTAATGTCTATTTTGTAATGGGATACATCAATTTGGTCGATTTGCGCATTGTATTGACCTGAAAACAGCGCTAGAACAAAACCGAGTAGTAAGAGAGGCTTCATATGCAATAAAGATACGTTATTTAAATCCTCTAGTTTTCTTGATGTTCTCGTATGCCTCCTGGATTTTCATAAATTTTTCTTGGGCCCCCTTTTGGTATTCCTCTCCCATCGATGCAACTTTGTCTGGATGGTGGGTAATGGCCATCTTTCGGTAGGCTTTTTTCACTTCGTCATTACTTGCGTCTGACTCAACACCTAAGATTCTGTAATCCGAATTCACATCCCGATAGAACATGTTTTTCAGACTTACAAACTCCTGCTGAGAAACACCCAATAGCTTGGCAATGTTTTGAATACTGGTCATTTCAGATTCGGCTACATTTCCATCTGCCTTCGCAATTCCAAACAAATAATGAACAAGCTGCACTCGAACTTCTGAAGGCATTCTATTTCGAATGTCAGTACAAATCTCGTTTAATGGAATGTTGTCGGAATCCAAAAATTGCTTGAGCACTTGCAGGTGCCTAGAACTGAATTGATTGCCTAATTGCTGAGAAAAGAATTGCTTCACATAATCTAGTTCTGCTTTCAAAACTTTTCCATCTGCTTTCATTACTACGGCCGAAAGGGCCATGAGCATTGTAGGTATGTCATATTTAGAAGAGCTCTGCCTATAAAATTCAAATGGATCTTGAGCAAACCCTCCATTTGTTTGTCTTCCCTGACCTTTTTTTTGCTGAACATTTGCCTTCTCAAAAACCGATGCAATCAAATAGGCAACGACCGCAATCCAATAGCTTTTGGATATGTAGTAAACAAAAAAGGCAATAAATATTTTTTGCAAGGAAAAAGTGGTTTAATTGAAATAGGGGGCCGGAGCCCCCTATTTAAACTTATGCTATTTGTTCAATATTGCGTTCTACAAAATCATTTAAGGCCTTGCCTTTTAGTAAGCCTTGACTTAGAAGAGCGAGATCCATAAGCTGTTTAACTGTTTGCTTTTGTTCATCCTCTTTTTTACTCAACAAAGCACTTACTTTAGGGTGATTTGCATTGACAACAAGATGGTGCATTTCTGGAAAAGCACCAAACATTCCGCCGCCTCCCATTTTTTGTTGCTCCATCATTCTTCTCATGAACTCAGGTTGTGTAATAATAATAGGAGCTTCATTTTCAGACATGGATTCAAATTGAACCATAAATTTCTCTTTGTTCACGTTTTCTTCAAAAACAGGCTTTAGTTTTTCCTCATCTTCTTTAGAAAGTTTGGAAGGAATATCCTCTGTTTTTTTGATCAGCTTGTCTAAAGAGTCAGCATCTACTCTTGTGAAAGTTATGTTTTCATTGGTGGTCTCAATCTTTTGAATCCAATGTGACATTAGCGGCCCATCTAAATGAAGAACGTCATACCCTCTATCTTTTGCGTTTTTAACAAAAGAAAACTGCTCGTCCACGTTGTTGGTATATAGACAAACTACTTTTCCGTCTTTATCCGTCTGTAATGCAGCTATTTTTTCTTTGTATTCATCAACAGTAAAGCAGGCGCCCTCTGTGTTTTTCACAAGTGAGAATCCTTTTGCTTTCTCAGCAAATTTATCGTCTGAAAGCATACCGTACTGAACAAAAACTTGTAAGTCGTTCCATTTTTCTTCAAAATCCTTTCTGTCTTTCTTGAACATGCCGGCCAATTTATCTGACACCTTTTTTGTGATGTGAGAAGAAATCTTTTTCACATTGCTATCGCTTTGTAGATAAGATCTAGAAACATTCAATGGAATGTCTGGAGAGTCAATTACCCCATGAAGCAAGGTTAAAAATTCTGGAACAATCTGTTCAACGCTATCGGTTATAAAAACCTGATTTGAATAAAGATTAATTTTATTTCTTTGGACTTCTACGTTTTCTTTAATTTTTGGGAAATACAAAATCCCCGTAAGGTTAAAGGGGTAGTCTACATTCAAATGAATGTGAAATAAAGGCTTATCAAAGGTCTGAGGGTATAATTCACTGTAGAATGAAGAATAGTCTTCATCACTCAAATCCTTTGGTTTCTTTGACCAAGCCGGTGTCGTATTGTTGATGTAATTAGGAACTTCTACTGAAACTCTTTTTACTTTTCCTTCTTCATCTTTTTCTCCTTCTGGAGAATCTATGTAATCTGTTTTTGTTCCAAACAATATAGAAACAGGCAAAAACTTACAGTATTTGTTAAGGATACCCGAGATGCGTTCTTTTTCAAGAAACTCTTTGGAATCCTTGGTGATATGCAAAACAATTTCTGTTCCTCTATCCGTCTTGTCAATGTCCGTTAAGGTATATTCAGGGTCTCCGTTGGATTCCCATTGTACTGCTTGTGAACCATCGTGACGAGAAAGCGTTTTGATTTGCACTTTATCTGCTACCATAAACGCGGAGTAGAATCCTAAACCAAAGTGACCGATGATTTGCTCAGCTCCTTCTTTTCCTTCATATTTTTTCACAAATTCCTCTGCTCCAGAAAAAGCAATCTGGTTGATGTATTTGTCAATTTCATCAGCAGTCATTCCGATACCATTGTCTTTGATGGTAATGGTTTTCTTTTTCTTATCCAAAATCACTTCGACCTGAAGGTCTCCAAGGTCTCCTTTAAATTCTCCATTTGAAGAAAAGAACTTTAGTTTTTGTGATGCATCTACTGCATTGGATACGAGCTCACGAAGAAAAATTTCGTGGTCCGAGTAAAGAAACTTCTTGATAATCGGAAAAATGTTTTCCGTTTGTACATTTATACTTCCCGTTTTCATAGTGTTATTTTTTCTAACACCTCGCAATTGGTATGCCATTTTGAAAAATATGACACTTTGTCTTAGTTGGCTGTAATAAATTGTCAAATCAGGGAAATTCTGACTTCAAAACTTGTATTTTTGCTTTGATGTCGGTTGTCAATATATTATTCCCCGTTTTATTTTTTTTAGGAATTATCATCTTGATTTCTCGAAATAAATTTTTTAAGAAGAGCCCTTTTTCATCGATATCCCTTCAATTTGCATTCGTGATTCGTGCCTTATCAAGTTTGGCGGTGTTCTATATTTATTCTGAATATTACACGGTTCGAGGGGAGGCCGATACTTTTAAGTATTTTGATGACAGCCATTATATGGCTCAAGCTTTATGGAATCATCCCTTGGATTATTTTCAGATGCTGTTCGGAATTAATTGTGACACGAACTATTTTCATGAGGAATATTTCAACCAAATGTCTAATTGGGTTCGTTCTTATGATAACGGCTTGTTTAATGACAACCGCTTGATCATTCGCTTTAATGCCTTTATTAGAATTTTCTCCTTTGGTAATTACCATGTTCACGCCTTGGTTTTTAATTTAATCGCCTTTATCGGAAGTGTTTACATAGGTAAGGTTTTTTATACTGTTTCTGGCTCAAAGCTCAAAAGCTACTTTACCGTTTTTTTAGTCCCGTCTTTAATTTTCTGGAGTTCAGGGATTTTTAAAGAGTCGATCTTGCTTTTTGCATTAGGTGCATTCCTCTATCTATTTTATCAGGGTTCAATAGGAAACTGGAATCGTAAAAAGGGCTTGGTTTTGTTATTTATGGCGGGTATTTTAATCGTGATGAAGCTCTATGTTTTTGCGGCATTTCTTCCCGCATGTATTTGCTATTATGTAGCCAGAAACCAGAAGAGAACAAGCGCAATATATATAGGTTTATTCACTTCTTTCCTGATTCTAGCATGTGCCCTAGGTGCTTTCAAGCCCGAGCTGAATTTTATTGAATTAATTGTGGATAAGCAAAGAGACTTCATCAATTTAGCCCATCATTTTGATGTGAATAGTGCCTTTCCTATGGATTATCTACAAGCCAATCTAGGCTCACTTCTCAAAGCAAGTCCTGAGGCGATCCTGAATGCATTTACGAAACCATGGATTGGCGAGGTTAATAGTGTTTTATTTATCCCTCCGCTCTTCGAAAATATTTTACTTCTTTTTGCAGTATTACTTTGTTTTTACTGGAGAAAAAAGTTGGCTCGTTTACAGTTTAAGTTCATTTTATTTTGCTTGGTATTTACTTTGGTTCTTTATTTAATCATAGGTCTAACAACCCCAATTACAGGGGCTTTGGTGCGCTATAAGATTCCTGCTGCTCCATTCATTTGGATAACGGTTTTAATGCTTCTAGATACAAGACAATTCCCCAAGTACTTTACACGTAATAAATTATATAAATGGCTTCATACATCTTTATAACAGGTGCCAGTTCTGGTTTTGGCGAGTCTACGGCTCGTTTATTTGCATCAAAAGGTTATTCCCTTGTTCTTTTAGCACGAAGAAAAGAGCGCTTGGAGGCTTTGGTTTCTGAGCTACCTTCTGCTATTGAAACTCATATTCTTGTGGCCGATGTTCGTAATGAAGAACAAGTACATAAGGCCATTGATGGGCTGCCAAAAAAGGTAAAGGATGGGCTTTCTATTCTGGTAAACAATGCAGGACTTGCTGTGGGAAAAGGCCCCATAGATTCAGGTTTAAGCGATGATTGGGACCGAATGGTGGACACTAACATCAAAGGATTACTCTATGTTACAAGGGCAGTGATCCCTATCTTAAAAGCAAACGGGAAAGGCCATATTATAAACATAGCAAGTATCGCTGGTAAAGAGGTATATCCCGGAGGAAACGTTTACTGTGCAACAAAGCATGCTGTGGACGCTCTGTCTCGTGCAATGCGTATAGACTTAGTCAATTATAAGATTAGGGTCAGTAACCTAGCCCCAGGAGCAGCGGAGACGGAATTCTCAATCGTGCGTTTTAAAGGCGATGCAGAACAAGCCAAGAGTGTTTACGACGGTTATGACCCCTTAGTGGCTCAAGATATAGCCGAAACACTTTGGTTTATTTGTTCAAGACCAAGTCACGTCAATGTAAATGACCTGACATTAATGGCGACATCCCAAGCATCAGCTGCCGTTTTTGCAGAAAAAGAAGTGTAAGCTATTTATTCGATTCGGCTCCAAATAAAGTTATCCATGTCTTGATCTCCATCTTCGGATTTCAATTGGATTTTACCTTCGCCGGTTGTAATGATGGTTAAGAATTTTTCTTTTGCACCTTCAACCGCTTTATCTTTATCAAGAATCAAGACCAAATCACATTGACCGTCTTTTCTAGAAGATTCACGATCAGAAAATTTCATGTCTCTGACGTTTCCCATCATATTCATGGAGATACTTCCTTTATTTATTTTTAAGGTGATACTTTCCATTTGTTTTCGAACGTCATCCGGAATTTTTTCACCGGCAGAAGCCATTCCTTTTTCGATCATCACCTGGTTGGTTTCATCAATGTCTAACTGATAAGTTCCTGTAAAAGGGGCAACGTGTTTTTGAGTAAACCCAAACCCGATCAAAAGGAAGCTTGCTAATAGTAATGTATATTTCATAAATCTAAGTTAGTAAAATGCTGGATAAAAATATCGCTAATTCGCCGTTCAATTTTGGGAATTAGTTCGTCTGATTCCCTTTTATTCATTTGTAAACACATTCTTTGTATTTCCATCATCATAGAGATAGATAAAACGGGTATTGGATTTAAAAGTGGTCTTACGCCTAATAAGGTAAACCCTCAACATAATGAGTTGATTGCGATCACATTCCAATGGAACTAAAGGATTACTCTAACGACATCAAGGTTTGGAAGATTATTGAGATTACAAGACAATAAACGCGAAAGTGAATTTTAGAAATCAAAATAACAAATGATACTTTCGCGATAGGGTAATAGAATTACTCTGAATTACGATTCATTTCCTCTTCTTGCTCTTTATTGGCTTTGCTAATCATCGATAAATAGGTGATCATATAAGCACAGAAGATAACCAGTCCAACGATAAACATGACTGTATTATTCATGACTTTTGGGTTTTTGTTGATTGGTATCTCTTCTAATTTGTCGTATTGCTACTGAGAACCCGAGAATTGATGGCACCCAAATTCCGACAAAAATACCTTCAAGTTTACTCCCTGAAAACCATAGTGAAACGGAAAATAAAAAAGAAAGAAAGGCCAATAGGACGGGGTAGTAGGAAGTCCAAATTTGCATTAGATTCATAGTGCTTGGTTTAAAAGTTATAATTAAAAAAGAAATCGTTGAATTAAGTTCAACTCCCCTGTAACATCGCTAAGGCATGATTTGTTCAGAGATCGGAAATGAGATGAAGTAATGAAACCAAGTTTCAGGCTATTGAAATAGAAGTAAAGTGAAGCTTTTGATGCCGAAAAACGCCTTAAACATAGAAAACGCGAACGAATACTCCACACTAAACAACTTCTCTATACTTACATCATCATAGGTGTAACGAATCAGAAAAAAAGGACTATTTAAGAAGAAATCAAAAGGGAAAACTATGAATTTTCTAATACTTACGACGGTAGTGATGCTATCAGTAACGTCCCACTCGCAGTGGATGACCGAGACCTATGTCGATGACTTCGGAGAGGAAACGGGAGAGACTTTCCAATACCTTGAATCCGTAGGACTATTCAGTAACTCAGCCACCACAAACGCTCCATGTGGATTCTTTATCATTCACAACGAGGTGGAGGAGATGTTTTCAGTGTCAATCTACCCATACGATAGAGACACCAAGGAGAGTTGGATAGAGAGTACGTCCCAAGATATAAAGATAAAGACACCCTCAGGAAAGGTGAAGACCGTTGTAGGTTTCTGCTACGAGAAGGGATTGGTATTGTTTTCTGATGAGGATTACAAGGTTTTCAAGAATGCCATAGCAGACAAGGGGGACTACACATTCCTGCTTAACTACAAGGGTGAGTACAGTGATAATAAATACAGGTTTAATTTTACAATTGAAGAATGAAGAACTAAAAGCTTAAAAACACGAAGACTAATACTCTACGCTAAACACCTTCTCTAAACTTCCATCATCATAGACATAGATAAG
>TARA_B110000305_G_scaffold5888_1_pt1 | contig 11492 bp, 9 predicted proteins | sample TARA_B110000305 | Tara Oceans TARA_B110000305 (sample SAMEA4397930) | marine metagenome | biome: Polar Biome; feature: [SRF] surface water layer (ENVO:00010504); material: water (ENVO:00002006), including particulate matter (ENVO:01000060) such as... | depth 5 m | reverse complement strand
CCTTCAAAGGGTCCGACTTAAAAAATGATCTCATGAATTAGTCGAAATTGTAAGCGGTCTCACCGTGTTCAGCGGAATCAAGACCTTCATACTCGTCATCTTCACTCACACGAAGCCCCACGGTTGCCTGTGTCACTTTCACAATAATAAAAGTGGCAATTATAGACCACGCGACCGTGATGCCCAGAGATTTTAGCTGAACGACTAACTGCTCCATACTGGAATATACCTGACCATCAGGGCCTGAGTTCAAGCCAAGACCTCCGAGACTCTCCGCACCAAAGAAGGCCACGAGGATTGTTCCCATGATACCTCCGACGCCGTGAACGGCGAAAACGTCGAGCGAGTCGTCGATCTTCATCTTGTTCTTAACAAAACCGCACATGAAGTAGCAAACGACGCCGGCGCAGGCGCCAATTGCAATCGCCCCCATGGGACCGACGTTTCCAGATGCTGGCGTGATCGTAGCAAGTCCGGCAACCATTCCAGTCGCGATACCGACGACGCCAGTTTTTCCAGTTTTAAGCCTTTCCACGATACACCAAACAAGAGCAGCGGTGGCAGCAGAAAGATGAGTCACGAGCATCGTCATTCCCGCAGCACCATTTGCTGCGAGCTGACTTCCCGCATTGAAACCAAACCAGCCAACCCAGAGAAGAGAAGCGCCGATCATCACGAGACCCGGGCTGTGAGGAGGATGAAGACTTTTCGGAAACCCTTTGCGAGGCCCAATCATCTTAGCCAGCACAAGAGCAGAAACACCTGCCGTGGCGTGAACCACGATTCCTCCCGCAAGGTCGATCGCTCCCCACTGAAACATGATGCCTCCCCCCCAAACCCAATAAACGGCCGGTGCATAAACGAGCACGAGCCAGAGAGCAGTGAAGACCATGATTGCGACAAACTTCATGCGCTCAACGAAGGCTCCCACAATGAGACCGGGAGTAATAATCGCGAAGGTCATTTGGAACATCACCATGACAGTCTCAGGAAATCCGCCAGCATCAGAATCAACCCCAACACCTTTTAAGAACAACTTTCCAAAACCACCCAACCATTTTCCACCCTCTTGATGATCAAAGGCCATCGTGTAGAGGCCCACGGCCCACATGACCGAGGCAAGCGCCGCGATAGCATAACAGTGCATCAAGACCGAAAGGACATTCTTGGCTCTCACCAGCCCCCCGTAGAAAAGGGCCAGGCCGGGCAAGGTCATCAGGAGCACAAGCACCGTAGCGGTTAACATCCAGGCGGTGTTTCCGCTGTCGAAGGTTGTCTTAGCTTCCTCTGCCATTAGGGAACCAGCGCTGAGCAGGAAAGTCAGCAAGATGACCCAAAGGGATTTTCGATTCGTTGTCATAGTATTTTTAGATAAAGGCACCCGTCTTTGTGCAGTGGATCGGCATAGAGCATCATTCATGCCAATCATGAATCCCGTTCATAAAGGCTGGCATAGTCCTTGCTGACTCCGCCTTGGATTCAACCCAACAGAATAAAATAATGATCCCAAAAACGAAAACTCCCCTGATTTGGCTGACTGCGCCGTTCGCATTGATCGCGAATGGTTTTGCTCAGGAAGAAGCAGTTGTGGACGAAACCAAGGCCGGCTATGATGCTCTGATCGCAGGACAAGGCGACACCGCTTATGCCTTCGATTTCTTCACCACATCGATGCTATGGACGGTTATTGCCGCGGCAATGGTCTTCATCATGCACCTAGGCTTTGCCACTCTTGAGGCCGGCCTAACTCAGAAAAAGAATACCGTTAACATTCTTTTCAAAAACGTGTGGATCATCTGCATCGGTCTCCTGACCTACGCCGCGATGGGCTTCAACACTCACTATCCCGGCGACTTCAATGGTTACTTCTCCATCGGAGGCCCCATCGGTGACCTTAACGCAGAGGGTGGAGACACCTTCAGCTACGGAGGCGTGGGCCTCGCGATGACCGGATTCGGCGACTTCATCTTCCAGGCCATGTTTGCTGCAACGGCTGCCACGATCGTCTCTGGTGCCGTTGCTGAGCGGATCAAGCTCGGTTACTTCATGATCTACTCCACCATTCTCGTTGCCGTTGGATATACGGTTGCTGGTTCATGGCACTGGGGTGGTGGCTTCCTTGCAAGCCTTGAGGTGCCCTTCAAAGATTTCGCCGGATCAACTGTCGTGCACGGCTTTGGTGGAGCTGCCGCTCTTGCCGCCGTGATGATTCTCGGGCCACGTGCTGGAAAATATTCCACAAATGGTGTGAAGCCAATCCTTGGACACAGCATGCCTCTGGCCGCAGTCGGAGTCTTCCTTCTCTTCTTCGGATGGTTTGGATTCAACGGAGGATCCGTCCTCTCTGCCGCACCCGGACCACTTGGTCTCGTCTTCACCACAACCGCACTTGCGGCTGCTGCTGGTGGAGTTGCTTCAATCTTCACAGCAATGATCGTCCTCAAGAAGCCTGACCTTTCGATGGCACTTAATGGCCTCCTTGCCGGACTCGTTTCCATCACCGCAGGAGCCGATGTCGTCGGACCTTGGGGCGCTGTCGCCATGGGAGCTGTCGGAGGTGTCATCGTGGTCTTCTCAATCCTCTTCTTCGACAAGATCAAGATGGACGACCCCGTCGGAGCAATCTCGGTTCACGGAGTCTGCGGAATCTGGGGCACGATCTCTCTTGTCTTCTTCACCACTGAGCCAGCTGGAACCTTCAGTATCGTCTCTCAGTTCATCGGAGTCGCTGCAGTCTATGGATTTGCATTCGTCTTCTCACTGGTTCTCTTCCTGATCGGAAAAGCAATCTGCGGAGTTCGCGTCAGCGCCGAGGAAGAGCACGAAGGACTTGATATAGCAGAGCACGGAGCTCCTGCATACACCGACTAGTTCGAATCCATCTCTTAAACTTCCAAGACCGCAGGTTCGCCTGCGGTCTTTTTCGTTCCCCGCTAACTCATCTCAACGTCAGCCTGCTCAATCGCCCATTTTTTGAGCTGAGGATTCTTTTCCAACCTTGGATCATCCCGAAGCACTTCTTCCGCGACTTCTCTCGCTTCCCGAATGAGGCTCGTATCGGCTAGAAACTCGACAAATCGAAGTCCTCCCACACCACTTTGCTGAGTCCCCAGGATCTCGCCTGGGCCTCTAAGCCGCAAATCTTCTTCCGCGATTTCGAAACCATCGAGTGTCCTTGCGAGGATGTTCAGCTTATCCAATGCGTCACTACTTTTTCCATCTGTCACGAGCACGCAATAACTCTTGTGCTCTCCCCTGCCGATACGCCCTCTGAGCTGGTGAAGCTGGGCGAGACCGAAGCGTTCCGCGTTAAAAATGACCATCACGTTGGCATTCGGGACATCCACTCCCACTTCGATCACGGTGGTGGCAACAAGGACCTCCGTCTTGGCATCCCGAAAGCGGGTCATCACGGATTCTTTTTCCTCCGAGGGCATCTTCCCGTGAAGGAGACCAACCTCGAAGTGCTTAAAGCGCTTCTCCCACTTTGGATGCTCTGCCACGGCCGAGGCTGCCTTAATCGATTCGCTATCCTCCACGAGAGGATATACCAAATAAAGCTGACGCCCCTTTTCGAGCTGCTCTTTGAGAAATTTCGTCATCTCGGAAACCTTCGGCCTCACTCGCACCCCCGTGATAATTTTCCCCCTGCCCGCCGGAAGCTCATCGAGCACCGAGACATCGAGATCACCATAAATCGTCAGGGTCAAGGTCCGGGGAATGGGAGTCGCCGTCATCACGAGGACATCCGGCATGATCCCCCGCTGGATCAGCTTGCCTCGTTGATGAACCCCAAATTTATGTTGTTCGTCAATCACCACGAGAGCGAGATCATCGAACTCCACTTTATCATAGAGGAGTGCATGGGTTCCGATGACGATCTGCGCATCGTGAATCTCCTCCCGCCGATCCGCCGTCGCCAGACCGATGCGCAGGCCGAGCGGCTCCAGCCATTTCGCGAAGGTCAGGTAATGTTGCTCCGCAAGAATTTGAGTCGGGGCCATCAACGCAGCCTGCGCTCCCGAGTCGACCGCCAGGAGCATGGCGCACATCGCCACAAATGTTTTACCGCTTCCGACATCCCCCTGCAAAAGGCGATTCATCGGACGCGCCACCCGAAGATCACCAACAATTTCCTTCACACTGCGCTTTTGCGCACCAGTGAGATCGAAGGGCAGTGATTCGTAAAACTCCTTGAGGAGCGTCGTCTTCTTCCCAAGCACACGCCCCGTCATTTCCTGACTACGCGCTCGCCGCCAAACCACACGGAGCTGCTGAAGAAAGAATTCTTCCTTGGCAAAGTAACGTCGTGCCGCATCCGTCTGAGAGAGCTCTCCTGGAAAGTGGACCTCCCGAAAAGCCTCCGCACGGGGATAGCTGACATCGACATTGTAAAGTGGCTCCAGCGCATCCACCGAAATCCCCTGCAAGGTCGCGTGCATGATTTCGCGCAATCGACGCTGGGGAATCCCACTGACATTCTTGTAAATCGGAACGATGCATTCGAGGTGAATCGAATCAAGCGCATCCTCACGCACCACTTCAAACTCGGGATGATCAATCACGACCCGTCCGGCACTTTCCTTGGGCTTCCCGTAAAGGACTACTTCGTGCCCGGCCGCGATCATCTTGTGCATGAAGGGCATATTGAACCAACGACAAGTCATCCGGGAAAAGCCCCCGCCCCCGATATCTTCGATGATCGCTTCGTAAAAGCCCTTCCCTCCAAATCTTTTCCGTTGAGTATCGATCACGGTTCCTCGAAGACAGACCGGAGGGCCACCCGCCTGCGCAGGGAAGGCGTCAAAGCGACGTCGATCCTCATAGCGCTTGGGAAGCCATTCCAGCAAATCGAGGGCATTAGAAAATCCCGCTGCGAGGAGCGCTTCCTGCTCACGGCCTTTCAAAAACGAAAGCTCTTCGAACGTGGTCATTCCTTCTCCTCTGAAGCCCGCACATGCTGAATACTGATCTGTAAACTCACCCGACCACGGAAGACATTCCGATCCACGGTGAAGGCGATATCCCATGGAGGATCCGGCAGCGGTTTTGCTCCACCCCCAAAGAAAATGGCATCGCGCTCATCGATACCCTGACGCAAGAAAAGCCGAAGATGGTTATTCTTCAAACGACACGGCGGCTCAGTGAGCCAGACATTCTGCGCCATAAAAACAGGCTGGGGATTCGCACTCCCGAAGGGCTGCAGGAGATCATATTGATCAAGAAATCCGAGACTCAACTCACCCAAATCCACCTCGGTATCCATGTGCAACTTGGGACTCAAATCCACCCCTCCGCAATCTTCCGTCACATAACGACAAAAAGCCTCACGAAACGGCCCAATCGAGTCCTCCTCAATGCTCAAGCCAGCCGCCATGTGATGCCCCCCTCCGACAATGAGATGCTCGCCACATTTCTGAATCGCGTTCACCAGTGAAACCCCGGCGATACTGCGACCACTCCCTTTTCCAACGCCGTCCTCGTCGATAGAAATGACAAAGGTCGGCTTATGATACATGCGCATCAAGCGTGACGCCACGATTCCAACCACCCCCGCATGCCACTTTCGCGAACCCACCACGATCGCCGGACCGTCGGCCTCGATTTCATCGCCATTCAGCATCTCCATCGCTTCCGCAAAAATCTGCTGCTCAACCGCCTGACGTGCCTTGTTGAAATCATCAAGCTCCTGGGCCAAGATTTCCGCTTCTTTGGAACAATCCGTCATGAGCGTTTCCAGTGCTTTCTCCGGTTGATCCATCCGGCCTGCTGCGTTAATCCGTGGCCCCAGACGGAAGCCCACATCCGCACTGCTCAGCTTTCCTTCCACCCCTGCAAGCGACAGCAGAGCTCTCAATCCAGGACGTGATGAGTCAGCCAACCCACGCAGCCCATGACGAACCAGCAAGCGGTTCTCATCAACAAGAGGGACGATATCAGAAATGGTCGCTATCGCCACCAGATCGAGAACCTCCTTGAGATCGAAGTCAGGAACGGGACGCGTTTTTAAGAGCGCGTGAGCCAATTTAAAAACAACACCCGCGGCACAAAGATAACTCCGCTTGTCACCCGAAGCTTTCGGATTCACCAAGGCGACACAATCAGGGCGGCCCGCCTGTCCGATCTCGTGATGATCCACCACCACGGTTTCAATCCCCCGCTCTTTCAGTCCCGCGATGGCTTCATTTGAAACAGTGCCACAATCCACCGTCACCAAGAGATCCGGCTTCCCGTTCTCTTCCAAACAGCGCGTGATGCCCGCTTCGCTGAGACCATAGCCCTCACTACTTCGATGAGGAATAAAGGCATCGGGATTGAGGCCATAGGCCGAAAGCACCAGACTCATCACCGAAATGGAACTCACTCCATCGACGTCGTAGTCGCCATAGATGCAGACCTTCTCTCCTCGATCAACCGCTTCAAGAATCCGCACCACCGCGAGATCCATCTCCGCGATCTCGAAAGGATCTGAAAGTTCCGCCAGCTTCGGCTTGAGAAACTTGCTCACCTTTTCTCGCAAAATTCCGCGTTGAGCCATCAGCTTCGCAAGAATACGAGGCATTCCTTCCGTTAGAAGATCCTCCCAACCATCAGGGACCTCGCGGAGAATCCACTCCACGTCTGTATTTTCCTGACTCACAGGTTCACAAAGTTTGCTAAATGAGAACGGCCTAAGACCGAACAAGCCGCTTTAGAAGCAGAGGAGTGGCGATCGTGAACTAGTAGTAAGCAGAGCTTCTCCCGGCCTGAGCAGGAGCAACTTTGAAGTGGTTGAAGAATTCATGCTGTCAACATGACAGCCGTCTGGGAAGGCGGCAAGAGAAAGAGATCTTTCTCTGAGATAAGCCGCGAAATCCCCTTCAAATGCCGCATCGACCGTTTCGCTTCGCGATCCAAATTCCCGGCCCAGTTCTTGGAACTCAGTCCCCGCCGTTCATAAGCTGCCGACCCGTAAAAAGAGAACTTACAATCCTTCAGGAAGAGAATAAAGAAGGCCCCATTCGCCTCTCCGGTTTTCTCATGTTTGAGGTTGCCAAACGCCGTTCGTGCTGGAAGCCCCTTTCCCATTGCGTGCTCCACCGCATCCATGCCGTGGTAAGTCTCTCCATTGGAACTCTCGACCAGCAAGATCGTCCAGTTTGGCGCATTCGCCGAAATCCATCTCTCCAGCCCCACCAGCTCTCCCTGCGAAACTCCAATATTTCCTTTTAAATAGAGATGCTGGCTGAGGTCCATTCCTCAACAATGCTCACCCCGCTCTTGAGCTTCATCGGAGAATCTCCCGCCCACGCGCCCCATCTCAGAAGCCGCGAAACCACGAATCCCCTGACTCAAGCGCTTACCACGACACCTTCACTTCTTGGAGATGGCCGCCCCGGTCATCGTATTTCACGAGCCCGTGCTTCTGACCGTATTCGAAAACTTCCTTGGTCACCTTCACGTCGTAGCAGCAATACTCCGCAATCTTCATCATCGGTTCAATCTTCTTTGTCTTCTTATATTCCTGCCACCACTTCAGGGCATCAAGCCCATCCGCCGTTTTTGATTCCCCAAGAGTGGCCTTGGCCGCCGAGTCGAGCTTGAGACGAAAGCCCAGCGTCTCCTCCAGCTTGAGCATCATGTCGCAGTTCAACGTCTGCACCGGAAGATCGTAAATGGTGTAGCCCTGAAGGACGGGATAATCGAATTGGATATGGTTCCAGCCGACCACAAGATCCGCCTTCACCAGTTGTTCGATGAGATCTTCCACCTGGTCTTCACCATAAATGTGATACCGACCCGTTTCCGTCGAGTAGGTCACCCCCACCGACATCCCCATCTTATCCTTATGCGCTGCGCCACCGACATCGCCAAAGCTGCGCTGCGTCTCAAGATCAAAGTAAACCGTTCCTCCCACAGCTCTATTCCTAGAGGAAGCCTTCCCCTCCGGCAAGTCATGAAGCTTGCTTGTATTCTTCGAGCGTTTTCTGAACCTCAGGCCAAACTTGCGGCCCTAGCTCGGGCCAGAGAATCCACGCATTCAAAACGAAGATGCCTGCCATCACCGCAAAATAGAACCCCAGTCTCGCTGCCGATAGCGGAGCTGCGGGAACCCGAAATCCCATCACGAGATCCCATAAGGGCGCGCCCCTCTTTTTTACCATCCACAGGGCCACCAGATGCCCAATCAAAAGGAGGATGGGCATCCTCATGCCTACGCCAAGCACCCAGACCCGCATCGAGCGCATTATGGCCGCCCCCAACGAAAGAAGATTCCCCTCTTGATCTTCGACTCGAAGCCGCAGGACCCATTTTCCGGGGGTCAGCCCAAAAAGATGCAGCAAAATCCCCTCAAAAATAATGGCTGGCAAAAAATGGGCGGCGAAGACCCAAGCCGTGATCTGCTCACTCGGATCGGGTATCATTTTCATCCCGCCCAGACGAAAGACGAACAAGATCAAGCAGGAATAAAGCGCCAGATCGAGCCAGCGTGCCCCCAGTCGACGCCACAGAATTTCCCAATCGGTCTTCACCAGCAAGGGTGGCGGCACGGGAATTTCTTCCACCTTCTCCTCAAACTCCGCTTCGAAAAAGTGAACCTCCTTAGCAGGCATCCACCCCTCCGCGCCTTCATACCACATCTGAACATCTTCGGAGAGTTCATCCCTGCGAATCCGTTCACGAATCTCGTAGTCCTCGTATGGACCCCGTTTTTCTCCATCCTCAATCAGCCAGATTTCCATTCAATTTAAAGATTACGGAGTGATTTTGCAGGATCGCGGAAGGCCGCCATGAGAGCGGGAACAAGCGCGGCAATGAGACAGAGAATCACCGCGACAACGCAGATCACTCCAAGGTGCTCCGGAATAATGCGGGCCGGAAGCTCGTCCATCCCATGGAACCCAGCCGGGAAGGCATCGATCCCTATCCCTCTGAGTAGAGTTAAAATTCCCTGACGGTATTCGAGCGCCAACAAACCAAGTCCCAAACCCAGCAGCGATCCCGCGATGCCCACGATCACACCTTGGTAGAGGAAGACGCGTACAATCTGCGAAGGCCGCGCACCGAGCGCTTTCATCACGCCGATCTCCTGACGCTTCTGCACTGTCACGGTATACATCACCGCTGTGATGCTGAAGGCCGAAAGGAGCGTGATAAAGGAGAGCGCAAAGCTCATCATCACTTTTTCCGTTTTGACCAACTGAAATTGCTGCTCGTGAGTCTTCATCCAACTGCGTACGAGCCAATCCTCGCCCAGCTTCTTCTGCAGCACTTCCGCGACCACTTCCGCATGGTAGGGGGCTTCCACCCGGATTCCGATCGCTTCGACTGCTTCTTGCAAACCTTTAAGCTGCTGACCGATCGCCAGTGGCACAAAGGCTCCTGGTCCCTGCGAGCGCTTGGTATCCCGATAGACACCAATGACCGTCACTTCCACAGGAGTGACAAATTCCTCAATATTCGCGAAGGCCTGTAAGTCCGCTTCCTTCAGATCAATGTCCCTCAGATCCCCGAGCATATTTCTAACAACCTGCTGGGTTCCGGCGGCAAAATACTCCCTACCCGAATCATCTTTCCGCAAGGGCTTATTGAGCACAGCAAAGAGAATCCCATCAATAATCTCAGCCTCACCAGCGCGCATCGGCTTACCTCTTGTTCCTTCTTCCAGCAGGATAAGGTCTTGGATCATGCGGAAGGCCTCCGTTAGCTTTGCTCCCTCCACCACTTCTTCCTCACCAGATTTGCTAAAAATCGTTTCAACCGCTTCTGCAAACGGCCCCAAGCGATCTTCGTAAAGAATCCAGGCGCGCTCTTGCTGCTTGATGCGGTAGACTTCCATCACCGCATCAAGATTCTTGGACGCCAGAAAATTAAGCTTATCGCCGACCTGTAAACTCAGAGCCTCGGCAAGCTGACGTGAGATCACAGCTCGGTCATCCAGCCCCATATCAGCACTACTCGTCGGGTGCGCTTCCAGATCAAGTTGTTCTTCAAGCGCCTCGATCTGTGCTTCGTTCTCAGAATTTATCGCCCGAAAAACCACCGGCTTCTGCCAGCCTTTCGCATCCAGTAGCACATATCCCTCGATGAGCGCGTAGGCCCCAATCACGCCCTCTTCCTCAGCGAGACTTTTTTCCGTCGGCTCCCAATCCAAAATCCCCGCACCATAGGCCGACTCCAACCGAACGTGCGGAGCATAGCCCAACAGAATCTCCTTAAGGTTCCGCTCAAAACCCGCATGGACTGAAAGCACCACGATTAGAACCATTACCCCTGCAGCCACGCCGAGAAGCGAGATCAAGGTGATGATCGAAACGAATGTCCGAAGCGGATTAAGATACCGCAGAGCGAGGGTCCAACTGAAAGATTTCAACACCGGAAGATTCCCCCGCTTGGGTGAAATGACAAACCCAATCTCCTCGGAGCGTCAAGAGAGCTAAAATTCCGATGGAATTTGCCGTATCACGAGAATAGCCTCCGCTGTGATTAAATTTCTCCACACCCGTGTCCGTGTCGCCGATCCTGCAGCTTCTATCGAGTTCTACCAGAAGCTCGGATTCGAACTTGGCGATCAGAAAACCTCCCCCCAAGGAAATCAGCTCGCCTTTCTCCACCTCCCCGGAAACGAACATTTTCTAGAGCTCACCCACTCTCCCGACTACAAAGTCGAGGTTCCCGAAGATCTGATGCACACCGCCGTCGGCGTCGAAGACATCATTGCCTACTGTGATGCGCTTGAAAATAGCGGTATCGAAATCTGGCCCGGCGGCTGGCGCGAAAAATTCTCCACCGGCGAGCGCAAAATGGCTTTCGTGACTGATCCCGACGGCTACGAGGTCGAAATCCTCGAAAAGTAGCCCCGTTTAAAATTCACCTCATTTGGATTTGTTTAGAGTTTCTCCAGCTAGAATCTAAGATCCCCCCAAATGCACCTTCTCATCGATAACTCGAATACGCGCACCAAGATCGCTCTCGCTAAGGGTGCATCCATCTCGGAGTGGCGCGCCGTCATTCCAACACCCGAATTATCGCCTGAAACCCTTACTAGTGCTCTTGCGGGAGTAACATTCGATAAAGTCTCCGTTTGCTCCGTCGTCCCAAAAGCCGCTGAAATGATGGAGGCCTATTTCGAGGTCCCCCTTCACCAAATTTCCCACCAGTCGATCCTCCCGATCAAGATCAACTACCCTCGCCCGGAACAAATCGGGGCAGACCGCCTCGCCAATACTGTGGCCGCCGTTTCCAAATATGGTGCCCCAGCCATCGTGATCGATTTCGGCACCGCAGTGACCTTCGATGTCGCCAGCGCAGAAGGCGCTTACCTTGGCGGTGCGATTGCACCAGGCACCGCTTCTCTGCGAGATTACCTTCACCGCCAAACAGCTCTCCTCCCTTCTATTCAACTCACCGAACCCACCAACGCGATTGGAAAAAGCACTGAAGACGCGATGCAAGTAGGCGCAGTGATCGGCTATCGCGGCCTCATTCGCGAAATTTTAAAAGAAATTCGT
>TARA_B110000305_G_scaffold168892_1_pt1 | contig 11496 bp, 9 predicted proteins | sample TARA_B110000305 | Tara Oceans TARA_B110000305 (sample SAMEA4397930) | marine metagenome | biome: Polar Biome; feature: [SRF] surface water layer (ENVO:00010504); material: water (ENVO:00002006), including particulate matter (ENVO:01000060) such as... | depth 5 m | reverse complement strand
AAAAACTATTTTAATTCGTTAATCAATGTTGGAAATTATTTCCAAGTGCCTTTTCGATGGAAGTATCTGCTTGTGAGAGGGGTAGATCATGATACCAAGCAAATGTCAGAGGCCGCCATTCCATTTATACTCTCTGATCTAGACTATTCTGACTAATAGGTATTTCTTTTTATAAATTCTTCAGCTGCGCTGAAGATTAGCCTTTTTCGATCCTTGCTTAGTTTTTCTAATGCTCTTGGCATAAGAGCAAGCCTTGAACTTTTTTTAAAAAAACTAATATTGTCCTCGATAAATTTCCAATACAAGCCATCAACAACATCACACCAGTCTCCCTTTTTATAATTGGACATTCTTAACATGTAACTTGAACCGCAAATATAAGGTTTAGTTGAAAAAATACCACCGTCAGCATAAGTTCCCATGCCATATACATTGGGAACCATGACCCAGTCATGAGCATCTACATACATCTCCATAAACCAATCATACATATGGTGCGGGCTTACTCTAGATAGATTCATTATATTTGAAATAATCATCAATCTATTAATATGATGGGTATACCCATAGTCTAAGGTTTCTTGAATTGCATCATCCAAAGGGGGTATGCCTGTATTGCCCTCATACCAATTTGGATTAAGTTTACCCTTATGACTCCAAAAATTTAAACCTTTATATTCAGGCATATTTTCCCAGTAAACTCCTCTTATAAACTCTCGCCAGCCTAGAATCTGCCTAATAAAGCCTTCAACTGAATTTAACGGAATATCATTAGATGGATCGCGAAATCTTCTTTCACATTCATTTATACAATCCATAGGATCAAGCAATCCAATATTTAAATAAGGTGAAAGGAGAGAATGAAATACAAAAGGATCATCTTTATTAATTGCATCTTGAAATGTCCCGTAGTTGAATAAATATCTATCTAAAAAATCTTGGAGATTTATCCAGGCATCTTTATGAGTTACTACCCAATTAAATTTCTCCAAGTCTCCGTATGATTTAGGAAATATTTTCTCAATCTCAACCATAACGTCAAAAGTTATGGAATCTATAGGATTTTTTAGTCTTTCCGGTGGAGCTTCTTTTAATTTTGAAATACTAGCTCTATTTTCTTTATCCAAATTCCATTTTCCTGAAACAGGTTTACCATCATCCATCAAAATAGAATATTTTTTTCTTAGCCATCTATAATAAAACTCTTGTACTAAACTTTTTTTACCATCAGCCCAATCTTTAAAGTCATCTAATTCGGAAATAAATTTTGTATCTTCCAAAATATGCAAAACCTTTCCTCGGCTCTGCGCAAAAAACATTAATTCAGAAAGGGTTTGGTAATCACCAGGCTTAGTAACAAATATTTCGTCATAATCATTCTTTTTAAATAACTCATTTAAATATGAGTTTAAAAATTTTGTTCTTTGTGGGCTGATTTTTTCGTGAATAATATTAAATTTAGGAGAAAGGACTTCTTTGAGATTTCTTAATGAAGCTAATAAAAATACTAACTTTTGCTTGTGGTATGTATTCTTATAAAACGCTTCAACAGGCTCGTAGATAAGCAAATCATCTTCACTCGATAACGATTCATATACCTTATTATTTTTTGAAAGCTGATCTGGAAAGATAATGCCAAGTGAGCTCATTAATGGCCGCTTATAGGGGTAGTAATAGATTCAAGAATAGCACCATCTTTATCTTTTAAAATTAACTTTATTATCTTATCAGATGTATTTATAGACATAATTCCATAGTTTTCTTCAAAGTGCGTTTCTCCAATTAATAGAGAATCTGTTTCAAAAACTGGACTAGCAGTCTTATTCATTGATGAAGCTGTTAACTCATAAATATTTTTATATTTATATATACCGCCCCTATGCCTATCTCCAGATATTACTATTACTTGTTTTCCTGAGGCTTGAATTAGGCTAATCAATTTATTTCTTTCTAGAGAAAAGTTAGACCATTTTTCATATTGATGTTCAGTTGCTAAAAGCTGGATTGAGGTCAGCAGCACAACTAAATCAGATTTAGTATTTATAACCATTGATAACCACTTCCATTGAGCATCACCCAACATTGATGCATCTAAATCTTTATTATCAATATAGTTACCTTTGGGTCCTTTTAACTCAGATCTAAAATACCTAGTATCAAGACCAATAATATTAATTTTTAAGTTATCAACATTTTTAATAAGATTAAAATAAATTCCTTCCCTTGTTTGTCTGATATCGTTTTTAGGAATATCCCAAAAATCTACAAATAATTTTTGAGCCTCTTTTTTAAGATGATATTCTCCGCCACCATCATTTTTTCCATAATCATGATCATCCCATATTGCTAAAACTTCTTTTTCTTTAAGCCATGAGGGAAAAACTTTTTTCTGCTTTGCATATGCTTTAGCCATTTTGTCTAACCTTAGCGATGCTGAGTCACCATAAACATTGTCACCTAAAAAAATAAAACTGTTAATATCATCTTTTTTAACAGAATTCCATATCGGCTGAGGATCATCTTGATGAATGCATGAGCCTAAACCAAATTTATACTCTTCAGCTGAAATGAATGATATGGGTAATAAAAATAAGAGAGAAAATATCGTGATATTGTGATTTTTTTTCATGGTAAAATTATTTTATCTTAATATCTGTGCAAATACATTTGATTAAATATCTAGTTTCATTTTTTATCATTTTTAATATTGTTTCTTGCTCTGACGTCACCAATTTTGACGATATTAGATCCAGCTCGCTAATTAAACCTAATTTTTTAGCAAAGCAAGCTAGGTATGATTGCACATTCGAAAAAGATAAATCTTTAAACCGCTTGGAAGCCTTTATTCCTGGACTAGTAGCAAAAGCTAAAATCCTTTCTTCTGAAATTAGTTTAGAGTTTCTTTTTAATCAAAAGAACAATATAAATATATTTTCTATTCTGTATTCTGATAATAAAAATAATTTTAATTCTACAAAAATAACTGATCTTTTAAATAAAGAAGGTATAGAATCGATAGCAATATGCGAATTGAAGGAAGATGAACTTTTTTCAATGGATATTTTTATAGAAGATTTATCTCAACAGTTAAATTCATTTGAAGTAGAAATTCTTTACTGTGAATTTAATGAAGGTTTTAATTACGGAACATTCTCAATTGAAGTAGATTCTTTTTTAAACTTAGTTAGAAAAAAAGACGTTTCTTACTTTGCAAAATTTCAACAAGCAAGTATGTCATCTAATAAATTTATTTGGATGAATTATCTTGAGTCAGAATTAGACAAAGAAATTTTATATAAAGGTTGGGTAGAAGAAGAGGATTCAATTCTTATTCAAGAGGCATTTAATTCTCAGTCAACATGCAAATCAGCTTCTTCCTATAAAGGCTATAAAGTACTCTAGAATTTATAATTCCTGAATGACTAAATGGTTATTTTTACCCCCATTTCTTCTTCTATTTAATATCTATTTGCTTTATAATTCCATCCCATGCGGGTATCGTATAATGGCTATTATAAGAGGTTTCCAACCTTTTGATGACAGTTCGATCCTGTCTACCCGCTCCAATCTCTCTAAGTAAAATATTAAGCAATCTTCTTGCTTAATCTTACTTTGTGTTGAATTTCTAGACGTGCTTTAGATATTTTTTAATATAAAATTAAGATATATTTAGGTTAATACAAATAAAGGAGAAGATTATGAAAAATATATTATTAACAGCATTGTTAGTATTTGGTTCAGCAAGTTTTGCTATGCATCATGAGAAGTCAGAAGAGACTTCATCAGTTCATGCTAATAATTCTGCATTACTTTCAACCTATGGGTTAGCTAAAGGAAGTGCTTATGCTCCTTTGCAAAGAGAGCTCATTCAGTATCAGAAAGATCAAATGAAAGCTGGATTTAATGCATGTGGACTTTACAGACATGAATTTGGTGAAATGAGAGGTTTTTATACTTTTTGTTACTTTGATGATTTATATCAATTAGCTGAAATTATGGATAATGAAGAGCCTAATTTAAATGAGAAACAAAACTTTGACTCACATACCGATCACATCGTTGCCATAGTTGAGAAACATATGACAACAGCTCCAAACTATATTTTAAATATGAGATGGAATTTTGATATGACGACACTAACATTGAACGAAGCTGCCGCAGAAGCCAAAGGTTTATTTGATCATTTTCTAGAAGCATTTGGTGCTTGTAATTTATATGATCATCAATGGGGACCAGAAAATGCTTGGTATATGAGTTGTGGATTTGATGACTATAAAGATTTTGCTGATAAAGCTAACAAAATCTATGCAATCATTGGTGAAAAAATGGGTGATAAGAATATGCATGTAATTAGCCATTCAGATGATTTATTAGTTCGAGTTGATTTGAAATAGTTTTTCTTGTGATTTCAAATAAAAAGCGGGCTTTAAGCCCGCTTTTTTGTTGGTTCTAGGGGAAACTTATCAACATATTAGAGGAGATAACAGCACCAACATATATATAGACCAGCTTAAATATAAAAAGTTCTATACTTTATTAAATAAGTTGGGTTTTAATTAAGTAAAAAATTATAGAGCCTAAAATAAGACCTGATCCAAGAGGAATTTCATCATCTTTATCACTTCCGCTGAGAATAAATATTACTATCGAAATGCTTGAGCCCAAGAAGACTATTGGACCTAGTGCATAGATGCCAAATATACTTCCTATACCTCCTAATAAAATAAAATCTCCACCACCAATTCCATCTTTATTTTTAATAAGCTTAAATGCCTTATTAATAAGCCAAAGAGACGAGTATCCAGCAATCAATCCAACTAGAGATTCTTCAATAGGCGCAAAAGTATTCATTGCAAAGTTAGTTAAAAGGCCTATTGCTATTAGAGATGTATTCAACAATAACGGTAAATATAAGTATTTAAGATCTAAAAAAAATAAAATATTAAAAATACTAAAAATTAGGTAATGAACACAAGCTTCAATAGTAAATCCAAAGTTCATCCATACAAAAAGGATTGCAATAACATGAATAATTTCATTTAAGAAATAAGTTATTCCAATGTTATTTTTACAAGATGCGCATTTACCTGTTTGAAATATGTAACTAAAAATAGGGATAAGCATCCTAATTTTCAATTGTGATTTGCATTGAGGGCAATGAGATCTTGGATAAGATAATCCAATTGAGTTGTTGTCTTTAATTAGGGGTAATCTATACATCAGCATAGATGAAAAGCTACCAATGCAAGCGCCCAAAGAAGCTAACAAAAGAAGGTTAATTACCATGTTAAAAGAAATTTATTTTTTTGAAATTTTAAAACAAAAAATTAATAGCATGATTGCTGGTAATGCATAGGCACTTATAACAAGAATTTTATCTAACATCTAATTTACTCCAATTGCTAATGAGTCTGGTCTTCTAGTATCCCCAAATCCATAATAAAAATTATTTTTAATCATCACCATCTGAAGAGCTGTTCCAGGATTAATCATTTTAATTTCATAACCTTTTTTAGCTAAAGATTCAGCATGCAGTGAATTATATGACTTTTCTAACTGGAGAACATCTGGATACCACTGATGATGGACTCTTGGTGCCAAAATAGCATCTGAGACCTCCATCTCAAAATCCACAACATTTAAAATTGACTGAAGAACGCTTGTAATAATTCTTGAACCACCTGGAGTTCCGGTAGCAAAATATGGCATTCCATCTTTTAATATTATTGAAGGAGTCATAGAGCTAAGCGGTCTTTTTTCTGGAACTATTTTATTTGCCTCACCGCCTAATAAGCCAAATTGATTTGGTGAGCCAGGAGATGCTGAAAAGTCATCCATTTCATTATTCATAAGAATACCTGTTCCTGGAATAGTTACTCCAGAACCATATGACGAATTTAACGTGTAGGTATTTGAAATAATATTCCCATACTTATCTGCAATAGAGTAATGCGTAGTCTCCATACTTTCTTTCCTCATAAATTGGCCAGGTTTAACTGAAGAGGAGGGTGCCGGAGGCGGTGTCATAAATGCATAGAGTTTTAATTTTTGATTTATTGCTGTGGCATACTCCTTGCTAGTAAGTTCTTGTATTGGAACATCAAAAAAATCTGGATCTCCTAGGTACTTTGACCTATCTGCATATGCATATTTCATAACCTCAGCCAATAAAGATACATATCTTGGATTATTATGGCCAAGATTATTTAAATCATGATTTTCAAGGATATTTAGCATTTGAATTAAATGTATTCCACCTGAAGACGGAGGCCCCATTGTTATGATATCCAGGCCTCTATAAGAACCTTTTAAAGGCTTTCTCCAGCTAGGTTTATATTTTTTAAGATCTCGATGTGAAACTAAACCGCCATTTTCTTTCATTGCACTAACTATCTTGTCAGCAACTTCGCCCTCATAAAAACCTGCCACTCCATTTTGAGCAATAAGAGTTAAAGTATTTGCAAGATCAGGCTGAACAAGAAGAGTATTAAATTCAATTGGAAAATCTTCATAAAAGATAGATTCTGTTTCAGAAAATTGACTTAGTTTTTTGTGAGATCTATTGAGGGTCATAGTCATATATGGAGACATAACAAAACCATTTTTTGCTAAATCAATAGAAGGTTGAACTAATTCTTCCCAAGGCATGGAACCAAATTTTTTATGAACTTCCCACATCCCATAAACTGTTCCAGGAACTCCAATTGCAAGATATCCAATAGTCGATCGTAGATAATTAACTGACCCATCTTCATTTAAATACATATCTCTTGATGCTTTTAATGGAGCCTTTTCTCTGTAATCTATAGAATAATTCTCTTTTGATGAAGCGTCATGCATGACCATAAATCCACCGCCACCAATATTACCAGCTCTTGGAAGAACTACAGCAAGCGCGAATCCAACAGCTACTGCTGCATCATATGCATTTCCACCTTTACTTAAGATATCCTCTCCAACCTTTGAAGCAAGATAATGCTGTGAAGCAACCATCCCATTAGTTGCTAAAACAGGATGAGTAATGGAGCTTGGGTTTAAGGCAAGCGTTTGCGCGTGCAAATTATAAGAAAAAGCACATACAACTATTACAAAGATTTTTAGGTTTTTAATCACTAAGATAGCTCTGTTTCTGCTATTTTCTTCGCCCATTTGTAATCAGCTTTACCATTTGGAGCTCTCATAACTTCTGGTACAAAAATAACATTTTTTGGTAATTTATAACCAGAAAGATGATCTCGTGTTGCGCTTACAAGATTAGCTTCATCAATTTGACCATTTTCAGTTAAAGATACCACTGCGACTACCTTATTACCAAAACGATCATCAGGAAGCCCTACAACAAGTGAGTCATAAACATTCTGATTAAGCTTTAAAGCCTCTTCAACTTCTTCAGGATATATTTTTTCTCCAGCTGAATTAATACAATTACTTCCTCTACCCAAAAGTGTAATAGTTCCATCAGCCTCAACAGTTGCGTAGTCTCCAGGAAATGAGTATCGCGTTCCTTTAAATTCTTTAAATGTTGCTTCGGATTTTTCTTTATCTTTAAAGTATCCTTCCGGAACTAAACCGCTGGTGCCAACTAAACCTCTTTCTCCTGAACCAGGCACAACCTCTTCACCTTCATCGCTTACAACAACAACTCCAGGATTTAGTCTAAATTTAGCTGTTGCCGCAGCATCCTTTCTAGTTGTTACTGAGGAGCCCATTCCTCCTTCGCTTGATCCCATTGCATCCATCAATGTCATATCATGATGTTCTAGGAGTTCAGCCTTAACTTCTGCACTCCACATTACGCCACTTGAATAAATTAGTTTTAAACTACTTAAATCATAAGGATTATTTTCAGCTACAGCTCTGTTTAACTCTTTAACCATAGGCTTTGCAAACGAATCACCAACTATAATAATATTAGTTACGCCAACTCTTCCCACTTCTTCCCAAAGCAGCTTAGTATCAAGTCCCAGATTTGGGGTTGTTATGACGCATCCGCCAAGCAGATGAGATAGAAACCCACCAAGCCACATTCCAGTTCCATGCATTAGAGGACATGCCACAAAACTTTTTGCTAACTCCTTATTATTATGAAGATCTAGAATTGTATTTTCTATTTCAGAAAGCTCATCAGGAACATTAATACCCATTCCTTTTAATGTTTTCAACATAGAATTAACAAAGCCGCCATGGGTGTACATTACTCCTTTTGGCATGCCTGTAGTTCCACCTGTATAGAGCATATAAATATTATCTTCATCTCTTTTAATTCTTTGCATGGCAGAGGTGTTAGTTGCAATCTCTTTATATGAGTATGAATCCTCAAGAAGAGGCGTTGAATCTTCTAATTGAATCCAAACTTTTACTTTAGGTAAATCATTTTTAATTTTTTTTACTTGATCTGCATAACAGCCTTGATAAAAAACAGCCTCTGAATCTGAGTTATCTAGAAGGTAAATCAGCTCATTAGCCTGATATCGGTAATTTACATTAATCGGCACTCCCATAATCTTAAAAGCGGCATAATGGGCAACTAAATATTCATTAGAATTATGTAAATACAATCCAACTTTTGAATTTTTACTAAGACCTTTGTCTGATAAGAATTGAGCAACTCTGGCTGCCTCATTATCGTATTCCCTCCAACTTAACGTTGAATCACCGCATATTGCAGCAGGATTATCTGGTAAGAGGTCAGCATTTTGTTCAAATATTGTTGCAAAGTGTCTTTCTGAGTAATTTATAGGCATAGGTTTATCTTATCTATTTATAATTTGTTTATATTAAACCAAATTACTATATTTTTTTAAAGATGACAATTTCATTCTTAATCCATAAGACGTTTATTTAATTTCGTAGTAAAATAATCTTCAATATATTTATAGAATATTTTATGACAGATCAATATCAAGAATTATTAAATGCACACACAGCTCCTGGACAACTCTTTGAATTTAAAGAAGTTATTGATAAAAATGGAGTTACATATAGAGAATTTTGTAATCCCGGAATTCCTTCATCACTGAAAGGGTTTTTTGATTTTGGATTACTTCATGCGGAAAAGGATTGGCTAGTATATGAAGATGAAAGATATACTTTTAAAGAAGTTTTTGCCAAAGCAGCCCAAACTGCCAACGCGCTTAAATCAGCAGGAGTTGAGAAGGGCGATAGAGTAGCCATCTGCATGATGAATAATCCGGAGTATATATTTTCTTTTATGGCAATTGCTGGCATGGGAGCTGTGGTGGTTCCTTTGAATTCTTGGTGGGTTCCTTCTGAGGTCTCACATGGTTTAGATCACTGTGATGCCAAAGTTCTTATAGCTGACGAGAAACGTCTGGTCGGACTTGAAAATAATAAAGATGTTAAGAAATTAGTTGTAAGAGCTGACAATCCATCTGACCATGAAGAATTCACAACTTTTATAAATGGACAATCTACAGATTGGCCTTCTGTTGATATCTCCAAAGATGATAATGCAACATTATTTTATACTTCAGGATCAACAGGATTCCCAAAAGGAGTTCTTTCATCTCATAGGAATGTTCTTGCAACACTATTTAGCTGGATGTGCTATTCATCAGTCAGAAGTCAAATGTCTGACTCAGCCGGCGGACTTGGTGAAAGTGATAATGGCGAAGTTAAAGAGCTTTCTGTTCTTCACTGCGTGCCATTATTTCATGTAACTGGAAGTCATTCTGCTTTCTTAATATCTGTTTTAATTGGAAGAAAAATAGTTATGATGAAAAAATGGGATTCAACAGAAGCATTACAATTAATAGAACAAGAAAAAATTACCAATATAACAGGCGTACCTACTCAATCATGGGAGATATTAAGCCATCCAGAAAGAGATAATTATGACCTTTCTTCGCTTGAAGATCTAAGTGGTGGTGGAGCCGCTAGACCAGCTGAACATGTAAAGTTAATGGATGAGCAGTTCGAAGCTCGTCCTTCAATCGGATATGGGTTATCTGAAACGAATGCGGCTGGAACATTAAATGGTGGCGATGAGTATTTACAACATCCTTCAAGTTGTGGGCGAATAGTTCCTCCAATAACTGATATAAATATCATTGATGAAAATTGGAATGTACTCAAAGAAGGCGAAGTGGGCGAGGTGGTTATTAAATCACCAGCTAACATGGTTGGTTATTGGAAGAATCCAGAAGCTACTGCAGAGGTATTTAATGATGATGGCTGGTTTAAATCTGGTGACTTGGGCTTCTTTGATGGACCATTCTTACATATAGTTGATCGTTTAAAGGATCTAGTTATTCGTGGCGGTGAAAATATCTCATGCATAGAGGTCGAAGCTGCTATATATGAACACAGCGATGTGCTTGAAGCTTGTATTATTGGAGTTCCTGATGAAAGGCTAGGAGAGCAGGTAGCATCAGCAATTTATTTAAAACCTGGAGTTGAATTAACCCAAGAGAATATTCAAGATTTTTTGCATGGCAAAATAGCAAAATTTAAAATTCCTTTTGAAATTAGATTTTATAAAGAACCTCTTCCTAAAATCGCCTCTGGAAAATTTGATAAACCTAAGTTAAGAAAGATATTTGCTGATAATTGATTTAATTTTAAAAGAGCGTATAAAAGAAAGCACATACATAATGAACAAAGATGCCAGATAAAATTCTTGTTATAGAAGATGAGCCTGATATAAGAAAAACTCTTGAATATAATTTAGCAAGAGAAAGTTTTATAGTTTCAACAGCAGGATCTCTTAAAAAAGCTAAAAATATATTAGAAAATCCAAATTTCTCACTTATTTTATTAGATTTAATGCTGCCCGATGGATCTGGCTTAGACTTGTGCAGGGAATTAAAGTCAAACTCAGCTTTAAAAGAAATACCTATTATTATTCTTACAGCAAAAGATGATGAGGTTGATAAAGTGGTTGGATTTGAGTTAGGAGCAGATGATTATGTTACTAAACCTTTTAGTGTTAGAGAGCTTATTTTAAGAGTAAAGGCGGTTCTAAAAAGAAATCAGAAAACTGCCACTCTTCTAGAAATTAATCGAAGTTTTGGTTCATTGGTTATGGATATTGAGTCTCATGAGGTATTTGTTGATGATGAGGAGATAACCTTAACTGCTTTAGAATTTAAGTTATTAAACCAGCTTGTAGAGAGAAGGGGTAGAGTTCAAACAAGAGATCAATTACTTTCCGACGTCTGGGGATATAGTTCAGATGTTACTACTAGGACTGTAGATACTCATATTAAAAGACTAAGAGAAAAACTTGGTGTTATGGGTAAGTATATTCAAACAATAAGAGGCGTTGGTTATAAACTCTCACGCACCCCTGAGTAGCTAAATGGGAATAAGGTCTCGTATATTTTTATTAGTATTTCTTATGCTTTCCACAAGCATAGGAATTTCTTATATTATTGCAGAACGCGATCTTACAAAAACTTTTGAACTTCAAATAGTTAATGAGTTAGAAAAACAAGCTGGCCTGCTTGTTGCTTCAGCAAGCAATATAAGTAATTA
>TARA_B110000305_G_scaffold144816_2_pt1 | contig 11502 bp, 9 predicted proteins | sample TARA_B110000305 | Tara Oceans TARA_B110000305 (sample SAMEA4397930) | marine metagenome | biome: Polar Biome; feature: [SRF] surface water layer (ENVO:00010504); material: water (ENVO:00002006), including particulate matter (ENVO:01000060) such as... | depth 5 m | reverse complement strand
AAAGCTCTTTTCTCGGATAAACCGAAAAAAGAGCTTTTCAAATCGTATACTAAATCCCTATACTTCTTCTTCCATCATATAGCTTTCGATACTAGGGCAAGCACAGATTAAGTTTCTATCACCATAAGCGTTATCTACTCTTCGAACAGGTGCCCAATATTTCCAATCTTTTAAATAATCAACTGGATAAGCCGCTTGTTTGGCAGTGTAAGGATAATTCCATTCTTGGTTGATAATGCAATCTGCCGTGTGTGGTGCATTTTTCAACAAGTTATTTTCTTTGTCGCCATTTCCTCTTCCATTTTCAATGTCTCTAATTTCATTTCGAATAGAAATCATGGCTTCAATGAAACGATCCAATTCTTCTTTGTCTTCACTTTCCGTTGGCTCGATCATCAGCGTATTTGCAACGGGAAAAGAAACTGTTGGTGCATGGAAACCGTAATCGATTAATCGCTTCGCAATATCTCCCGCTTCAACACCTGTTTCTAATTTGAATTCTCTACAATCCAAGATCATTTCGTGCGCCACAGTTCCGTTTTTTCCTTTGTATAGAATATCGAAATCATTGTTCAATGAAGTTGCTAAATAGTTTGCGTTTAATATTGCCACTTCTGTAGACTCTCTCAATCCTTTATATCCAAGCATTTTGTTGTATCCATAAGAAATCAACAAGATTAAGGCACTGCCATAAGGAGCTGCTGAAATAGCATGGATGGCCTGATCTCCGCCTGCTTCGCTCGACATTACAGAACCGGGCAAGAAAGGAACGAGGTGCGCTGCAACCCCAATTGGTCCCATTCCTGGTCCACCACCTCCGTGAGGAATTGCAAACGTTTTGTGTAAGTTCAAGTGACAAACATCAGCGCCAATATTCCCTGGACTTGTCAACCCAACTTGAGCATTCATGTTCGCACCGTCCATATAAACTTGTCCGCCACGTTCGTGAATAATAGATGTAATGTCTTTAATTCCTTCTTCGTAAACACCGTGTGTAGATGGATACGTTACCATCAATCCCGCCAACGTATCTTTCAATTCTTCCGCTTTCGCTTGCAATTCTGGAATATCAATGTTTCCATTTTCATCACACCCCGTAACGACAACTTTAAATCCTGCCATTACCGCAGAAGCTGGGTTTGTTCCGTGTGCAGATGAAGGAATAAGAATGATATCTCTTTGTGTGTCTCCATTTGACTCATGGTAGGCTTTGATCACCATCAATCCAGCGTACTCACCTTGAGCTCCAGAATTGGGTTGCAATGACATTCCCGCAAATCCAGTACACTCACATAAATCTTTTTCCAATTCTCTAAACATCTCGTGGTAGCCTTTAGATTGACTTAAAGGTGCGAATGGGTGAATTTTACTGAATTGAGGATTCGTAATTGGCATCAATTCACTCGCCGCATTTAATTTCATTGTACAAGATCCCAAAGGAATCATGCTGTGGACCAAAGACAAATCTTTGTTTTCCAAACGCTTCAAGTAACGCATCATTTTCGATTCCGAATGAAAACGACTGAAGGTTGGGTGTGTTAAAACGGCATCTGTACGAAGAACAGCATTGTTTAACGATGAAGTTCTTTCTTCGGAAGCATTTTGATCTGCTTCGAATACACTTAATATTGAATTTACTTCTGCGCTCGTGTGGTTCTCACCGAAGCTAATCGATAATGAAGTAGCGTTGATGTAATTGAAGTTTAATTCTAATTTTTCTGCTGAAGCTTTGATCGCTTCACAATCAACATCTGTAATATGAATCGTATCGAAGAATTGTCCCGCTCCAACTTTAACTCCCACAGCTTTTAATCCGTTAGCAGTTTGTGTCGCCAATGAATGAACGCCCAATGCGATGTGCTTCAGTCCTTTTGGACCGTGATAAACAGCGTACATACTTGCCATAACAGCCAATAATGCTTGTGCTGTACAAATGTTCGATGTTGCTTTTCCTCTTTTAATATGTTGCTCTCTCGTTTGAAGCGCCATTCGCATCGCCATATTATCATCTGAATCTTTAGATACACCGATGATACGTCCTGGAATGTTTCTTTTGTATTCTTCTCTAGTTGCAAAATAAGCGGCGTGAGGCCCACCGAATCCCATTGGGACACCAAAGCGTTGTGAAGAACCAACAACAACGTCAGCTCCCATTGAACCAGGTGACCGCAATAGAACCAAAGAAAGAATGTCTGCTGCAACAGCAATTTTAATTTCTTGTGCCTTCATTTTCGAAATGAACCCGTTCAAATCATCAATACATCCATGTGCATCTGGATACTGAACAATTGAACCGAAGAATGAATTGTCTCCAGTAAATTCGTTTGCGTTGCCTATCGTTAATTCGATTCCTAAGTTTTTCGCATGTCCAACAATCACATCAATAGATTGAGGGAACAATGTTTCTGAAACGAAGAATTTATTTTTGTCTGCCTTTATTTCTGCGCGCGATCTGCTATTGTAGAGCATAATCATTGCTTCAGACGCTGCAGTTGATTCATCCAATAAAGAGGCGTTGGCCAACTCCATCCCTGTTAAGTCAAGAATCATTGTTTGGAAATTCAATAGCGCTTCCAGACGTCCTTGAGAAATTTCAGCTTGGTACGGCGTGTAGGCAGTATACCATCCAGGGTTTTCCAATACGTTTCTCAAAATTACTGAGGGAACAATCGTCTCATTGTATCCAAGACCAATAAACGATTTAAAAACTTTGTTCTTGTTTCCCAACTCAGTTACATGATCAAGGTATTCTTGCTCGGTCATTCCTTCAGATATGTTCAACTCACCTTTCAATCGAATGTGAGCTGGAATAGTTTTGTCTATTAATTCGTCAATTGAATTAACACCAATCGCATCCAACATTGCTTTTGCTTCCTCAGCATTTGGACCGATATGTCTACTTGAAAAATCGTTCATATCGAGTAATAATAATTATGAATTGCAAATATACATCTAACATCTCTTTCGATGAAACGAAAAGTAGCTAATAGTGTGAAATAAATATGCGTTTTAGTTTAAGCTGTGCAATTTTTTCGATAGAATTGCGAAAGCAATAAAATACCAATGCTTTTTGAGATGAAATAAGCATACTATCTTTTCTTCTTTCTACGGGAATTGAACTTGTGTTCTCTTGCAAATCCACCTTTTCTGTTGAGGTAAATTCGCTTTCCGAAGTCACGACGAGAATTCCTGTAAGGAAGTCCACAGCCAATGTGAAATTCGTTTGTCATCCCTGAGATTCTAGACAGATCACCAACACTGTGGTTGTATGAATAACCGGCTCTAAGGAACGGTGTGATCAACATATCAACTCCAGCGATAACGGCAATTTCAGAGCTGAATCCTGCTACAATGCTAAAGCGACCGTATAAGGTATTTCTCAGAGTTAAGTCTCCTTGAATTGGCGCACCATAGACCATTTTCACTTGCAAATTAGGATTGAATGTGTAGTTCTCTCCAGCCTTTAAATAAAGCCCTGTGGAAGCATAGTAGTGCCATTCTGAAATTCTAAATCGAGTCTCGTTCGTAAATCCTGGGTTTTCAATAAAATTCGTTTGGAACATTTGAGGAACACTTGCTCCGATGTAAAATGTGGGCGAGTAGTAGTAAATTCCAAATGAGCTGTTAAAGAATGTTTTCGTATAACTCTGCGCAAAAGCAGGATCGCCAACATCGTTTAAAAGCGCCCCAGAAAAATCAGAAGTTTTCGTTTCTATTCCCAGGCCAATTCCGAAAATCAGTGCGTTGCTGTTGTCAAAATGGGCTCTGTATGAATACTGACCACTGACCGAGTTACTTTGGTAAGCGCCAATTCTATCGTGTTGAAAATTAAGGCCAACTGCCATGTCAAAGTCCAATTCATATTGACCGCCTGCCGCAAAAGTTGATGGTGCTCCTTCAAATTGAAACCATTGATTTCTAAACATCAGGTCAACTTGGTATTTCGCATCGATGGCCAAAGCTGCAGGATTCAACATTGCCTGCGAGAAGTTCATTTGTGCATATCTCTGGTAATTTTGAGAAAAAGCAGTTCCTTGAAGAAAGCAAATAAAGAATAAGATTTTGAATTTCATTAGAGCCTTTTTAATGTTACATATCCTTCTTTCGTAACGCCTTTGGCATCTACTTGATAGAAGTAAGTTCCTTCTGGCAAATCTTCACCTTGACCAATGCAACGAGGTGATTGACATGTTCCGTTCCAATCGTTGGCGTAATTGTCCGCTTGATAAACAATATCTCCCCAGCGGTTCCAAACGACTAGATTTCCTGGAACGGTATCTAATTCAGGAATTATAAAAAGATCATTGAAAGAATCACCATTCGGAGAGAATCCATTTGGGACAACTAAATCTACGACGATAACAACTGTTGTCCATGTCAGCGCACAACCATCTGGATGAATTGCACTGAGCGTTAAAACAGTTGATACCGTTCCGCTAAAATTAATAATTTGTCCTGTGGAATCGATCAATTGATCTCCAGGAGACCAGGAATACGTATCAAATCCTTGTGGACCTGAAATGAGTATTGATTCATTCGCAGCAACAACAAATGTGTCTTGCAATTGATAAAAAATGAAATTTTCAGAGGGCGTCACTAAGGTGGTGATTGAACCCACGCAACTTCCTGCCGTAATTGTGACTGTAATGTTTGTGTCTACAGACGGAGCGATTACAATTTGACTCCCTGTTTCCCCGGTTGACCAAGAATACGTTGAGCCGCCGCTCGCTGCCAATAAAATGGATCCAGCTGAGCAAGCATTTCCATAAGCCGTATCAACTGCGAAATCAATTATGGCCAGGTCGAAGGAGAAGGCGGCCACACAATTGTTCGCGTCGGCAACATTTACCGTATAGGTTCCTGAAGTTGTAACAGTAGAAGTTGGTCCATTATTACCCCCGCCCCAATCGTACAAAAGATAAGAACCTGAAAGGCTCAGTGTCGTTCCGCCGCTGTTTTGACAAATCGTATCTCCTGCAATGGATAGAATTGCATCCAAGGGTGGTTCGTGAACCGTAACAACAATTGTGTCGAATGAAATACATCCAAGGCCATCTGCTGCTGAAACTACATAAGTTCCTGAAACCGTTGGATTCAAGGTTTGTAGAATTCCCGTTTCTGGGCCCATCCAAGCATAAGAAACGAAACCATTGGAAGCCGTTATCGAAACCAATGCATTTTTACACATTTCAATTGAATCACCTTCATTGATGGTAACATCAATTGCACACTGGACTTGCGAATTGACAGAGAGTGAGAGAATGGTAATGAGGCATGTTAATAATAATTTCATCTTAGTTTCAATTGTGAGCCTAACAAAAATATTGATAAATTCAACTAAACCCTATTGAGAAAAGTTAAAACTTGTCCAAATTTAAAATGCGTTATTCAACATGACTTAACTTTATCATATTGGAGTTCCCGTGCGCCTCAATAGGCATTGAAGCAATGTTAATCACCAAATCATTTTCCTTTAGAATTCTTTTGTTCTTAAGAATGGCTTTAATTTCCATGATGGTATTGTCAGTGCTTTCCGTTTTGTCGTAATAAATACCCTTCACTCCCCAAACGAGATTAAGTTGTGTCAAGATTTGTTTGTTACTCGTGAAGACATAGATCGCCGCTTTTGGTCGCTGTGAAGCAACTTTGTATCCAGTGTATCCAGTGAAGGACATTGTAAGAATAGCATCTGCTTCTACAAGTCTTGATAGTCGGACTGCGTTGAAGCAAATTGAATCCGTGATAAATCGAGTTTGATCTTTTTCTGGAGCTTCTTCTTTGTTGTAAATACCTTCGAACGTTTCAATTTCTTTTACAATGTTCGCCATTGTTTTAATCACCTCAATTGGGTATTTACCTACTGAAGTTTCACCCGAAAGCATTACGGCATCTGCTCCATCAAGTACGGCGTTTGCAACATCGTTAACCTCAGCTCTCGAAGGTGTAATGTTGTCAATCATGCTTTCCATCATTTGCGTAGCAACAATAACCGGCTTAGCATATGATTTACATTTTGTAATCAGCATTTTTTGAATAAGAGGTACGTTTTGATAAGGAATCTCTACACCCAAATCACCGCGAGCCACCATTATTCCATGGCTTTCTTTTATGATATTGTCAATGTCTTTTATCGCTTCTGGTTTTTCAATTTTCGCAATCACTTTCGCAAAGCTTCCTTTAGCGTCAATCAATCCTTTTAGTTCAATAATATCTGCACCAGAGCGAACGAATGAAAGTCCAACCCAATCCACGTTTTGTTCTAAGGCAAATTCAAGGTCCATCAAATCTTTCTCCGTTAAGCAAGGCATTGAGATGCTCGTGTTCGGAAAATTAACTCCTTTGTGTGAAGAGAGAATTCCGCCATGAAGTACCTTTGCTTTTATTTCATCTGTTTTGTTGGTACTTATAACTTCCAGCATCAATTTCCCGTCGTCCAAAAGGATTCTTTCACCTGGATCAACATCTTTTGGTAAGTCTAAATAGTTAATTGAAAACTTATTTGCCGTTCCAAGAATGGCATCAGTTACAATTATAACTTCTGATCCTACAATCAAATCCACTCCGTTGGCCTCCATTTTCCCTGTTCGGATTTTTGGTCCTTGGAGATCGGCAAGTATTGCTATATGGTATCCCGTTTCGGTATTCAGTTCACGGATCGTCTTGATTGTTTTTTCATGCACTTCATGTGAGCCGTGTGAAAAATTCAATCGACAAACATTTAATCCGTTCACCATCATCTCGCGCAATACTTCTTTATCACTTGAGGCAGGCCCCATTGTCGCTACTATTTTTGTTCTTTTCATTTTTTTAAAAAACTATATTTTCTGCTGATCCAATTTCAACAGGGTCGAACTCATAAACCCCTAGAATACTTGGAACAGATTTCAAATCATTCATTAATTCATCCAGTTCAATAGCAATGTTATCGTGTAGAAAAAAGAAATAGTCGATGCTGGGTTTTTCCGGTATTAAGAACTTCCCTTGGTGTTTGTTCTTTATTAGGTAATACGTCAGCCTGTTTTCTTCATCTTCAAATGAGTACATTGAATGATTTGAAACAGCCTCGCCCTTTTTGTTAGTTAGAACGTAATCTTCATCACACTTCGCTAAATTCAATCCAATTTTCTCATTGATGTTCCACGCCAATCTGTAATCGTTGTGTTGTGAACAAATCCCAATTAGATCAAAATCGATTTCATAATCTATTGTTAGCGTATATTTCTTTTTCTTGGCCATTACTAATAGATGCGAAGTTAAGGTTTTTTAATGTGATGAAGGAGATAATTGATTAAGGTAACGTAAGGATAATCTCGTGCAAGATTAATTTTGACGAATTCAAAGGCATCTGTGAATATTTAAATACATTTCTTTCAGTCATTAACAAAAACTTAACAAAATGAATTAGTATAACTAATTGATAATCAGACTATTTAAATTTTGGCACTAACTTTGAATTTAGATCGGGTATAAACAAATAAATTTTTTAATTATGATCGCAAAGAAAAATTCGAGGTACGACCTCGAGCGGAAAAGAACTGCCCTATTTGCAATGGGCTTATTGGCAGCTGGCTCATTTGCATTGGGCGCATTCACCTATGATTCACCTCTCTCTGTTGAGACTGAGAAACGAACCCACGCTTCGGAGAGGATTGACTACGATATTCAACAAGTTGAGAAAGAAGTGCTAAAAGATAAGGACGTTGTAAAGCCTGTCGTGCCAGATGATGCTCAGCAATCGAGCCCTACAATTGATGCGCAAGCAAATCCGGACCAGAACATCGTAAGTGTTGATAACACGAGTGACGTTATCGTTCCGGAAGTTGGAATTGATGGACTTGGTTACGACTTTGGTGCCGACGTTCCTGTTTTCGACAAATTGGATGCCGAAATCTTTATATGGGTTGACACGGAAGCGAGTATGGTTGGAGGTGTTGCTGAAATGTTCAGATACATTCAATCTAATGTTGAGTATCCCGAAATGGATATTGAGGGAGATGTTCAAGGAACGGTTGCAATGTCCTTCGTTGTGGAGAAGAATGGTGAAATTACCAACATTTTAGTTGAAAAAGGAGTGAGTAAAACTATTGATCGCGAAGCGAAGCGTATCGTGCGTTCGTTTCCAAAATGGGTTCCTGCTGAGATAGATGCTAGGAAGGTTAGAACAAGGGTTCGTCTTCCAATTGTGTTTACTCTGGAGTAATAGAAACACGAAGCTTTGGTAGCCAAAGGCGATCTCGGTTCTGCCGGGATCACCTTTAATTGCTACCAATAATCCGCGATGCAATAATTTAAAATCGTATCACCGTCAAAAACATATTGTTCCTCCCAATTAACGCTTTGATCTTCAAAAATAATCCATACTAAAGGTGGAAGTCCGTATACTTATCAAATAACTGTATTATTGCATGAGTTTTGATCGAAAGTTCCTTCAATTCTTCGCTTAATATGCTTTTGACTAGTTGTATTTAAAAGAAATATAAATAGAATGTTAATAAACAATACTGTTCTAATAGCACAAAGTTAAGGCTAAAATTTTTAATCGTTGTGCGTAATTCTACATGTTTAAAATTCAAATCCTGAAATGTTTTTTGAATAAAAAAAGGCTGCCTCAATAGAAGCAGCCTTTTTCAATTTTATAGAATAATTAGTCCAATGAACCAATCATTTTCTTTGGATTCACCCAATTGTCGTATTCTTCAGCAGGAACGTATCCTAGACGAATTGCTTCTTCTCTCAACGTTGTTCCGTTTTCGTGCGCTGTGTTTGCAATCTCTGCCGCTTTATAATAACCAATCTTTGTGTTCAAAGCAGTAACAAGCATCAGTGAATTGTTTAAGAGTTCATCAATTCTAGTCTGGTTTGGTTCAATTCCACGGGCACAATTTTCATCAAATGATGCACAAGCATCCCCAATTAATTGAGCACTTTGTAATAAGTTCGATGCCATCATTGGTTTGAAAACATTCAATTCATAATGACCTTGAGCTCCACCAATTGTGACTGCAACATCGTTCCCCATAACTTGAGCGCAAACCATCGTTATTGCTTCAGCTTGAGTTGGATTTACTTTCCCTGGCATAATTGAAGATCCTGGCTCGTTTGCAGGAATCGAAATCTCACCAATTCCAGAACGAGGACCAGAAGCCATCATTCGAATATCATTTGCAATTTTATTTAAAGAAACCGCGATTTGTTTCAAAGCTCCGTGCGTTTCAACAATCGCATCGTGCGCAGCCAAAGCTTCAAATTTATTCTCTGCTGTTATAAATGGAAGCCCAGTAAACTCTGCAATTTTAGCGGCTACAAGAATATCGTAACCGGCAGGTGTATTCAAACCTGTTCCAACGGCAGTTCCACCTAGTGCTAATTCAGAAAGGTGGTCCAATGTGTTTCTTAGCGCCTTTAATCCGTGGTTCAATTGAGAAACATAACCAGAAAACTCTTGTCCTAAAGTAAGTGGAGTTGCATCCATTAAATGCGTTCTACCAATTTTTACAACGTCTTTAAACGCGACTGATTTTGCCTGAAGTGTATCTCTTAATTGCTCAATTCCAGGAATCGTTGTTTGAACTACTTTTTGGTAACAAGCGATGTGCATTCCTGTTGGGAATGTATCATTACTCGATTGACTTTTATTTACATCATCGTTTGGAGCAAGTGTTTTTTCACCTTCGCCAATTTTTTTTCCAGCGTTTACGTGTGCACGATTTGCAATTACTTCGTTCACATTCATGTTACTCTGCGTACCTGATCCCGTTTGCCAGATCACCAAAGGAAATTGATCGTCTAATTTACCCGCGATAATTTCATCTGCGGCTTTCGAGATATGATCTCTTTTGTCTTCGGCCAACACACCCAATTCACAATTTGCATGAGCCGCTGCCTTTTTCAAATAAGCAAATGCATGTACTACTTCGATAGGCATTGAAGCCGCCGGTCCGATCTTAAAATTGTTTCTTGAACGTTCAGTTTGAGGGCCCCAGTATTTATCAGCAGGTACTTTAACTTCACCAATGGTATCTTTTTCTATTCTGTATTCCATGATTGTATTTTTTGCTAAAATTAATGATCCTTATTATTTCTTGTTGGTTTCGCCTTCTCTTATTTGAATTATTATTACTTTTACAATTGTTAAATAAGTACAAAATAATAAGAAATGAGTGTTTTCGGTATTGTTCTTTTTCTTTTACTAGGCGGAATGGCGTTTTGGATGCTGTTGTTCCTTATGGCGTTTATCCTTCCTTATTGGATTACACTGGGTGTTTTCGATATGATGCAGCCAAAAAGAATTTATGAAGACAGCGAAGAAGAATAACTTCGGTCTTTAATATGTATCGAATGCTAGCCCTATTGGGTTGGCTTTTTTTTTGCATTTATTTTGGAAATTAGGTCTTTGAGTCATTACCCATTTTACAGCCGTTGTACTTCTGCGAAAAAGCCCTTTTAAACCCAAACTTTGCTCCCTTCAGAGCAATTCTTACAAATTTCAATGTCATTTCTTCCCCTCAATACAGCGTTTCTAAATGCGTTGTATTGAGGGTGGTGCCAAATGGTTTTGAAATCATTGTCAGCGACAGTCCCGAGAACATGCTTTGCGTCTTTGTCGAAGCAGCAAGGAACCACTTTACCGTCCCAAGTGAGCACCGATGAAGACCACATTCGCCAGCAGTGATTGCCGAGTTTGTATTTCATTTTATACGTTCCATCTGCCTGTTTTCTATAGCGCGAGTACTTTTCGTTCTCAGGCATTAAAGGATTTCCATTTTCAAACTCGTACAATTGAGCCGATTTGATTCGAACCTCGTCAATTCCCATTTCCTTACCCAATTCAAACACCTGTGGGATTTCGTGTTCGTTTGGTTTTACCGCTAAAAATTGAAAAATCAGATGCGGTGTGCTTGAGTTCAATCGCAATTTGGCCTGAACCATTTCCTTTGTTCCGGCTATTACTTTGTCAAGCTTTCCGTGAATTCGATAGTTCTCATACGTTTCTTGGGTCAACCCATCAATCGAAATAATCAAGCGATCCAATCCAGATTCAACGATGTCTCCTGCCATTTTTTCATTGATAAAATGAGCATTTGTTGATGTTGAGGTGTAAATTTTGTTTCTTTTCGCCTCTTTGATTAATTCCAGAAAATTGGGGTGCAAGAAAGGTTCCCCCTGGAAATAATAGTTGATGTAGAAAACAGGTCGCTTCAATTGCGCAATCATTTTTTCGTGCAAGGTCAGATCGAGTCTCCCAGTCGGTCGCGTAAACTGCTTCAGCCCACTCGGGCATTCAGGACAGCCTAAGTTACAAGCGGTTGTCGGTTCTATGCTCAATGAAAAGGGCATTCCTCTGTGCTTCGATTTCTTTACAAGCCGAGAGATTAAATAACTTCCTTGCAAAACGCACAAGTTCAACGCCCGATAGATATTGACGTGTTTTAGAATGTTGATATTGTCTCGGAAAGTAGAAATAGCTATTGAATTTTAATAAAGTTAAGCAATTGACTCAAC
>TARA_B110000305_G_C19464975_1_pt1 | contig 11502 bp, 7 predicted proteins | sample TARA_B110000305 | Tara Oceans TARA_B110000305 (sample SAMEA4397930) | marine metagenome | biome: Polar Biome; feature: [SRF] surface water layer (ENVO:00010504); material: water (ENVO:00002006), including particulate matter (ENVO:01000060) such as... | depth 5 m | reverse complement strand
AATGAGTTGCTGGATTACTGGAGACAATATATTGCCTTATCCTAAAGTTTTTAGATCAACTATGGATGGTGAAGAAGAAGAGCAGCAAGTTTTATACAAGGATGAGCACATTTATGCTGTAGGTCATGCTTGCTCTGTGAAATGGGAAAATGCATCAGAAGATGATGTGGGTAATATTATTTCATTAGATTTTATCCCAACGGGAATAACAAGGGGTTCTAAAAGCACCCTGTCTGAATACAGAGACTCAAAAGCAATTAGTATGGAGTTTCTTGCAAATCCAGAAAATAAACAAGATATTATCAAAGAAATGCGTGCTTTTGTGGAGCCTTATAAAGCATGGATAGATCAAACTATCGAAAAACTCAAATCATTATCTGATAGCACCAATCAAAGAGATTACTTTGAAATCAATGAATCTCATAAAAAAGCTATTGGGGGCTTAATAGATAAACTTAAAGAAGCTCTTACGAGAATTAATATTGGTATTGATTTTATTGAAGAAGATCCAAGTGCATTAGATGCATTTCAACTTGCTAACAAAGCAATGCTTATGCAAATGGTTCATGGAGCCCATTATCTTCAAATACTTGATAGTGTAGATGATGGTAATTTTAAATTTTTCCAACAAAATCATAATCATGTATCTGAATTTAATAATATTGATTACTTTGATCTTAAAAGCTTGTTTGGACAAGAATATAGACCCTTTGAGTGGCGCCCTTTTCAACTTGCTTACTTTTTAACAACCTGCAAATCCTCTGTGATAAAAGATGACCCTTATCGAGAAACAGTTGACCTAATTTGGTTTTCTACTGGGGGCGGTAAAACTGAGGCTTATCTTTTTGTATCAGCTTTCTTAATTTTTTATAATAAGATAATAGACCCTAGTATAGATGGTGTGGAAATTATCATGCGTTATACGCTAAGACTTTTAACTCAAGATCAATTTGTTAGGTCCTCGAGATTTATTACTGCTTGTGAAAAAATTCGTAGAGAAAATATTAAGCTTCTTGGGCCTCATGAGATAGGAATTGGTTTATGGATTGGCGGTGGAACCAGTCCAAATAAGTTTACAAATACTGAAGATAATCCAGGGTCAAAGGAAGTTTTAAAAGAGCTTTACAAAGAATCAAACCCTGATTGCAATTCTCCATTTAGCATCGGTGCATGTCCTTGGTGCAATACAAACCTTGTGCCTGAAAAACAATCAAGAGAGACCTCTTATGGCTTTAAGGCAGATGACTCGAGTTTTGAAATTTTTTGCCCTTCTAAGCAATGTGAATTTCATAACAAATTACCAATTCAGGTTGTTGATGCTGCTATTTATAAAAACCCACCTACCTTTATATTAGGTACAATAGATAAGTTTATTCGTTTGGCCCATGAGGTTGATTCAGGAAAAATTTTAGTAAATAAAGACTCAGAACATGCAGTAAGTTTAATCATTCAAGATGAGCTTCATCTTATTTCAGGCCCGTTAGGAACTGTAACTGGCTCAATAGAAGCTGCATTTGATACGATGCTCAGCCATTGGGGTGTTAAGCCTAAATACATGGCTGCAACAGCAACAATAAGAGGAGCGGCGAATCAAATCCAAAAACTCTATGCAAGAGATGTTGCTACTTTTCCACCATCAGGAATTACGCATGCGGATAGATTTTTTTCTAGAATAGATGAAACTGATGAAGGTAGATTATATGTAGGTGTAATGTCTCAAGGCCATACAGCTGTTACAACTACTGTTAGGATAGCCGCAGCCTTATCTCAATCAATAGAAGAAATCCCTGCTCCAAGTGATGAACTTGATGGGTACCACACACTTGTTATTTACCATAATTCACGTAATGAAAAATCAAAAACAAAAACTTTGGCTGCCCAGGATATTCCTGAAAGGATAAAGCAAATAGCTTCGAACAATAACAAGAGAGAGATTGGTAAATCGTTCCCTAGAGAATTTAAAGAAAATGGTATAAGTGAACTTTCTGCTGATGTGCAAAATGAGTTATTTGATACTAGAAAAAAGTTAGAGTTAAAACGAGGAGATGATGATGCTATTGATATCCTATCTGTGACTAATATTATTCAAGTTGGTATAGATATTCCAAGGCTTGCCGTAATGCAAGTTACTGGGCAACCTAAGACAAGCTCTGAATTTATTCAAGCAACCTCAAGAGTTGGACGAGGTAAAAACAAAGGCTTAGTTATGGTTAACTATATCGCCACCAATCCAAGAGATAGATCGCATTATGAACAATTTAAAGGATATATTTCTGCTCTAAATAGATTTGTAGAGCCCACAAGCGTAACTCCGGCTGCAGAGCCTGCTTTAAAAAGAACATTACCTACATGCATAGTTATGCTAGCTAAACAAGTTTTAGATCTAGGTCAATGGTCTGCAGCAGGCCAATTTAATTATTCTAATAACAACCTGGCAAAAGAATTGTTTGATAAATTTGAAGAAAGATTAATAAAAGCAGACCCTTCTGAAAAAGCAAATATAAAAAAATATATCCATGATCATCTTCATGCTTGGGAAAATCTTATAACTAGGGAGAATAGAGTTCACTATCACGCAAAGCATAAAGCACCAAATGATGTTAAATTTTTAACAAAAGATTTTGGCGATGTCAAAAATGAAGCATTATGGCAAATTCTAAATAGCATGCGCCATGTAGATACAGAAGTGGGGATAACAATAGAATGACAGATTTCTCAGCATTAAAAATGCGTAAGTCTCAAATGATTGCAGGTTTTGGGGTTGGTGCAATAGTTGAAATTGATAATCAAAGCTTAATTGCAAAAGATATCTCAACGTGGAGCTCAGTCATAACAAGAGATAAGAAATTCAGAGTTGATAGCATTCCACGGTTGGAAAAACTTCTAGGAATTCGATACATAATTAGCCCTCCAAGTGCTCCTTCCAAGTCTTGGGAAAATTCATCTTCTAAACTGTCTATTCCATATCACAGATTCCCAAAATGGCTTGAATGTAGAAAATGTAACAGTTTAAGAAAATATACTATTGGGGTAATGTATGTTCAAAATTTTCGTGACGTCAGCTGTCATGGATGTCATGCAGATAGTTCGAACTTAACACCTGTAAGATTCATTTTTGCCCCTGAAGACGGATCTTTAGATGATATCAGTTGGTCCTACATACTGCATGCGGGAACTGGCAGTGGATGTACATCTGAAAAATTAGTAAAAAGAAGCATTCAAGGCAAAGGCGGAGGATTGTCTGCACTTGAAGTTAGTTGCGATGAATGTTCTATCAAAAAAAATATGTCTCAGATAAAAGGTGACTTATATATGCAAACCTCAAGAGGAGTTATGCCATGGCAACAAGGTGCCGCTCGATCAAATAATGCTAACCCTAATTCTAAGCATAATAGTTTTCAACAAAGAGGTGCTACCTCCTTATATCAACCTCAAATAGTTAGCGCATTAGATTTAATTGGTTCAAATTATGAGCAAGAACAGAATTTAAATAAGGTCGATGAATACCTAGATGGAAATCATTTAATAAGCCGGTATAAAGGAAAGTTAGAGGTTTTCGAAGAAAATGATATGTTGACTGATGAGCTCAAAAGCGAACAGTGCCTAAGATGTCAAAAGGACTTAATGGCTGATGCGCCCGAAGATGTTACTGAAATATCGATAGAAGATATTAAAAAATATCTTTTTGAAGAAAAAATAGAAGAAGAACTTCCTGATGTTAATTTAGCTGAAATCAATGATGAAAGTCTAAAAGTAGGCGAATTTAAGCTATTAAATGAAGATGGTCATAATATTTTTAAAAATTATGATGGTGAAAAATATGCACTGTCTGATCCAGCTATCAATCCTTACTTAGAATCGGTTACAAGAATTAAAAAATTAAGAGAAGTTAGGGTGCTGAAGGGCTATACGCGTCATTTTTATCCTAAATTTCACTCAGTTAACGCAAGTGAAAAACGACTTCCATTTCTTCCTGGATATGAGGTTTTTGGTGAAGGTTTATTTTTGCAATTTAATATGTCCGCAATCAAGACATGGGAAAAATTAAATAGGGATGAGATTAAGTCTAGGATAATTGACATGCAAATGCGTCAAGAAAAAGATGCTACCTCTCTACCCTTTCCAACACCTAGATTTGTTCTAGTGCATACTTTTTCTCATCTGTTAATTAAACAGCTATGTTTTGAATCTGGATATAGTGCTGCATCCATAAAAGAAAGATTATATGTTAATGAAGCTGAAAATATGTGCGGTGTTCTTATCTATACAGCTGATGCAGATTCAGAGGGTTCACTTGGTGGATTGGTTAGGATGAGTGATGAAAAAAGATTATCTCATTCTATAAAATCAATGCTTGAGAGTGCTAGCTGGTGCTCATCAGATCCAACATGTATAGAAATAGGTTCACCCGGAACACGAGGTCTCAATAAGGCTGCTTGTCATGCATGTTCTCTAATTTCTGAAACGTCCTGCGCCTATATGAATGCTTTGTTAGATAGGGGTATTCTAATTGGATCAAAAAAAGAGGGGCTTAAAGGTTTTTTTGACGGGATAAATACTTAAATGCGAAACTTTCCCTCAAGTGCTGACTTATCAAGAGAACAGCAGGCGATCTATTCAGAGCATCTTGACAAAGCTCTTTTAATAATTGGGCCTCCTGGAACAGGCAAAACTGTTATGGCTATTATGCGAGCCCAAAGAATGCAAGAACAAAATAATGAAACAGCTAGAATTCTTATGCATAACACAACATTAAGAGAGTTTACTCATTCTCAAGCTCGAGATATTGAAGTTGAAACAATGCAAAAATATTTAAAAAAGAAATATAATCTTTCTAGCCGGGAGTTAAACCATACAGGCAAATATGAGTTTCCCTGGATTAGTTTATATACTCGAACAAAACATCATCTTGATACAAATCAACTAAAAAAAATATTTCCTAGGCAAATTATTATTGATGAGGGTCAAGACTTCCCAATGGAGTTATGGGAAATTTTATCTGAAATTTGGATAAAACTTAGAAAAGAGAATATTAACTTTGTCCCTTCTGTAATGGCTGATGAAAACCAACGCCTAAACCAAGAAGCTAATAGCAATATTGATGATATTAGAAATGGATTAGGGCTATATACAGACTGCTTTGATTCTTTTAAAGAATCAAGTCTTACAAAGAATTACAGGAATACTCAACAAATTGCAGCTTTTGCAAAACATTTTTATGTAGGAAATCAAACAGAAACTCCAAGCTCTGAAGACTGCAGGTCTGGATCAAAACCTATATTATTTTTTCATAAAAGCAGTAATCATGACGTCCTCATAGAAAGAGTCTTACAATACAAGATTAACAATCCCAATAAAACAATTGGTATCTTGGTAGCACAAAATGCATCAAGAACGAGAGTAGAAACTATAGGATTAAGACTTCAAGGGGAAGTTAAAAAAAGAGATCTATCTATTAATGTTCAATATTATATTTCAAACAGCAAAATCCCTCTTAAAGAACTAAATTTTGATACAACTAACACCATAACTGTTTTAACAAAACAAAGCTCAAAAGGACTGGAGTTTGATTGTGTATTTGTTCCATCTTTAAACGACATAGAATATTCTGACCAAGGATTTTTATATGCAATGGACCTTTACGTGGTTTTCCATCGAGCGAGAGATCAATTATTTCTAGGATCAAATTTAAGCGCACCTGAAATAAAAAATAAAGACATTCTAATACCAGATATCTTATGTAAACCTCTGAGAGTCACAGATTACAAGGGCAAGCCATTACAAATTGGCTTTAGTAATAAAAGTAATCTTGAGGAATTTGTAAATATAGAAGATGGAATTATTGATATTAAAAAAGCTCAATCCGATCATAATCTTACTTCCAATAAGCAAGAAAAAGTATTAAAAGAAAATGAAAAGTTGCCCGTACCTGAATTAGAAAAAAATGAAATTATAGATCTTACAAATGGAACCAATGAAGCTCTGCATATGGAGAGTCAAAAACTAAAAGAGAAAAAATTAGATAAAGAAGATGAAGATGCTAACAAAATTAATGAAGCATTAAAGTTTATTAAAAATCTTTCTCATAACGCAGCTAACGCAGATAGATTAGAAAAAAAAATAGCCTCGCTTGGTTTTGGTGACAGAAATGTTATAAGAATGAAATGGCATAATTTGATAAAGCCAAAAAGAGTAATAATTAAAAAAGAAAATAACTTATCAAAAAATATTCCTATTGCAAAGATAGAAAAAAATAAATTACCTAAGCTTGAAATTTCAATTGTTAGTGGTAACAAGGCTGATATGTATATGATTCATTCGCTAATCAAGGAATATTTAATTGATAAAAATCAGAACACTATTCAAGTAATCTCACTAAAAAAGAATAAAAATAGAGTTTTCAAATCATTCCATAGGTTTTTAAGTCAAAACCTTTCAGGGATTGCAAATTATATTATCCCAGACCAGACAAATACTAAAATTATATTTCAATCTAAAACACGAAAGAAATCCATAGAGGTTCTTGATCATGTGTCTGAGATATCATGGAAGAGCAAAATTATTATTTTAGGACTTGAGGACCTAAAAAAAGAAGACTTCGAAGATAAAAAGATTGAGGAATTATTGATAAATATCTCACTAATGCCTGATCAGATTGTAAATATTATCCACCCGAATACAGCAGAGGAAACTCCTGGTGTATTATATATGAACAGAAAAAATGATGATGGATCATTAGAGACAAAGTATTATGAGTTCTAGTATTGTAAAAAAACGAGGTTCTCTATTTGTAGTTACAAATAGCTACAATCTTACAAGCTATCTGTCGACAAGCATTATTTTACCTAGCGCCGCATCCTCAAAATGCTTATTTAACAAGTACTTACCTGTAACTGACTCTGTGTACGCTTTTGAAAGCTTTATGCCAGAGGAAACTTCTTACGCTGAAATATATCGTGATACTGACAATGCAGTGCCATTAGTAATAGAAATCTCATCTACGGTTCTGTCTTTTTATAAGTCTAAAGGGAAGTTCAAAAAAATTATAGAGAATAAACAAGCCTATTATCTAGTGCCATTCATACCAGTCTATTTTATAAAAAGCATAAATTTTAAAAATAATGAAGATATGAAAAACTTCATTGATATAAAATTTAGTAATATTGATAAAGGAATGCTTTCTGATAAAAGTAATTTGAGCTATATAAATACAAAGGTATCTGAAAAATTTTTTAACGATGGAAGTCCGAGTATTTTTCAATCAGAAGAGTCTGGCGCAATACCAGCATCTCAAGTAAATACAATAGACTCTCTACTGGGAGCTATTCAAGTCTTAATATATGTTGCTAAAAAAGAAACGGCTTCGGATAAAACAAAGATATACATTCAACTGATTGAAGATATAGTTAATGGCAATAATGATAATGAACTTATTTATAAAATTTTTGGTTTTGATGTGCTTGGTTCAATTAATAAAGGTATTTCATCTATTGCTGTTGGTGATAGTCTCGATGCTAAAATATTTAAATCATCTCTTTCCAAGTTAGTCAGTGAGGCATTTCAAGATATAACTTTTGGCGTAGATCTTATTGAGGATATTATTGATGTTATTCCAGGATCTCTTTTATCTGACACAGACAATGAAGAAGTAAGTCAATTTCTTGATTACATAAATGCTATTAACGCAGGCATAAAGTCTCTTCCGGAAGATATATTTAAACCTACAAAATCTCAAAGCATTATTAGAACCTCATTGATATTGCTTATGACTCAAGTAGGTAAGCGAGAGTTATTTGATATTATTGATTTATTCGAAGAAAATAAAATCGATGAAGAAATATTTATATGCTCATCTTTTCTATATGGTCTATATAGAAACTATTCTGGATTAGATAATGTCTTTAAACGAGCAAGCCATCTCAAAAATGTCTCACTCTTAGCAAGCCCTCTTCTTTCTGAATATACGAGCAACACTAAAATAGAAAAAACTTTTGAGATGAGCCCTAATCACTCAAGCAAGTGGTGGGAGCTAAGAATTTTTGATGAGACCTTAACATCCATAGAAATTGATGATTCATTCTATACTTCAATTATTGCTCAAGCAGCTGAAGCTGGATTTAAATTTATTGATGAGGGTGAAGAAAAGTACATATACAACCCTCCCTTCAAAGCCGACAATCCTAGCCTCTATATGATTAAAGGTAATGATAATTTTTTTAGAATTAAAACTGAGCCATTGCTAAAAAATTCTTTAATGACAAAGTTAACAAAAAATAAAATAATTTCATTGCTATCCGCTGTAAATGTTGTTGATTTTCGTTCATCACTATCAATTCAAGAAGATGGATGTTTGATATTGAAACAAGACCAACTCTCGTCAACGTTAGATATTCTTGAAATAGAGACGATGATTAAAAATCTTATTTCAGACTTTAAGCTACTAAAAAAAATATTAAAGCAGTAATAAATGCGATACATAAGTCTTTTTACAGGTATTGGAGGTCTTGAATCTAGAACTGAAGATCCAATGATTATTTGTGAGAGAGATATCCATTGCAAGCAATACCTTCAGAAGAAATATAAGTCATCAGATTTTATAGATGATGTAAAAATTCTATCTGATGACTCATTTAGTATTGCTAAATCTGATATTGTCACTGGCGGGTGGCCCTGCCAAGATCTTAGTGTAGCTGGTGAAAGAAAGGGTTTTAAAGGTGTGAAGAGTGTTTTATTTTATGATTTACTTAAAGTAGCACTAAAATCAAAATGTGAAACCATTGTGGCTGAAAATGTTCCCAATCTTTTAAATATAGATAACGGTGAGGTATTTTCTACTGTCCTGAAGGAGTTTGCTAATTCAGGCTACAACTTCATAGGATGGAGGGTTATTAATACAAGATCATTTAACCTTCCTCATCAAAGAAGAAGGCTCTTTATAGTAGCTTCAAAAAGTGAGCAAATAGCAAAAAACCTTTTCAACCCTATAAAAAATAAAATTTCTAAACCTAAAATTAAAGAACCCGTGAACAGTTTTTATCATACTGCAGGAACTCATTCGATCTGTTTTTCTGAAAACTATACGCCAACCCTAAAGGTTAGTGGAGGTGGTTTGGCAGTCCAATACAACAACACAATAAGAAGATTATCCTCATCAGAAGTTCTTAAACTTCAAGGTTTTAAGCCTAATGAATTTAAAAATATAACTGACACTCAGATCTATTCAATGGCTGGAAATGCTGTATCTAAACCCGTTGGGAATTTTATTTTTGATTCAATTTCAACAGATTTTAATAATATTGAATGGGGGCCAACAAATTCTGGAGATCTTTTTGATGATTCAGAAAATATTATTCAATCAGGTATTAAAAATGGTTTTTATAGAGATGGTGCGATATATGAAGTTAGAGTTGAGAAAGAAAAACTATGCTCTAATCTTGCTGATTTTATTAATTTTAATGACAACTCTTTTTTGAGCAATACAGCTGTTCTCGGACTTCTTAGAAGATCGGCTAAAGCAAAAAAATCAATAAATAATTCTCTTCTTTTAATGATGATTGAGCTTGTTTCCATAGATTCTCTCCTAAAGGAGATCCAGCAAGAGGATCTTAATCTCCTGATAAGAAATAGTATTTCTTCAAAAGACCAAAAATATGTCAGTAACGAAGAGGAGTCTCTCTTTTAAAGATAATCTTTTAAAGATTTATGCCATCCCTGTTCTTTAGCAATATTATTAGCATCCTGTTTGAGGTTTCTTAAATCTGGTCTATATCTATCAATTAATATTTTTAGTGAAGCGGAGCCTCTATATTTTTTTCCATATAAATCCAATCTTAGTAAATGATGTTTTATGTGACGACCCATCATGTCTAATGAACTTCTCTTAACGCCCAATGCTTTTGATATGGTTTTATTGGCTGGGTTAGAATCGTCAGCAATGCTAAAGCCATTATGATACAAGACCCACATTAACACTGTATTTCTTTCATCATTCCATATTAAAGCTCTCCTTTGCTTCGTCTCAATTGCAGAATCCTCTTCTTTTATATCTATAGGGTAATCGATATTTCCATTATCCTTTACCCCATACTTAGTTATTTTTCTTTGAGCATTTTTTGATAACGACGGTAGTTCTCCTGATTCTATATAATTAATCCAGGACTGCGGAGCTTTTTCTCTGTCTGCAGCTGAGGGGTCAAGTGAGTTTGATCTATACACCAACCAATTAGGATCAATATCAATATTTTTAAAAACCTTTAAGCGGCATTTTAAATTATTTATTTTTTTATTCTTAGTTTTTGAAAAAAAGGTTTCTTTTTCAATTTTCTCCAAAGCACACAATCCATTAAAGATAAGACTGCCCTTGACTAACTTAGAAAAATGTAAAATTGGTGGAACTATTTCCCTTGAATCCTTTATCAAAAAATTAACATTATCCAGGGCTCTATTTCCTGGATAAGACATATGATTATTTTTTTTACCATTTGCATCTCCCCAATAAATTATATTTCCTGGGGTCTTTGAGACTATGTCAGCCCATGGGTTATCAAATTCTGAATCGATAAAAGAGCTAATTAGAATTATATATGGAGGAATTCTTTGCTCTGGGTGCGCAGCACTATACATCTCAAGTTCTACATATTTTTTAAATCTAACTCCTCCTATTGGAGGTATCGACGTATTTGAACTATCCACAAGCCATGCTGAAAACTGATCGTCATCGAACTTTTTATAATTAGGTCCTCTATCTTTATAACTGCAGCCTATTATAAATTTATCCATTAATCGTCTAATGACTTGGCCATACTTGATTTCAATTTTGGATAGAGCCTTACATCTCTTATTTTATTATATTCATCCGATCTCTCTTTAATGGATTTCTTAACTTCCATTGTTTTTTTAGATCTGGTGAATGAGCTAAAGAGAGTAAATGACGAAAGTGCCCATATTAATAAGATAAATATTACTAATGTATATGAGCTTAGTAGATAAAATAAATTATCAGGGTTTGTTACTAAAAGTAAGTTTTCCCATTTTGTGTAAAATATATTTAAACAGAAAAAAGACAATAGGAAGATAGCTAGTCTAAAAAATATATTTGCATTAGCATAAATAAATGCAGTTAATGCAGCCCTTGAAATGAATTTCATCATAACTATGGCATCCAGAAAGCCAATGCAATAATTGCACCAATAGAGCCTTTTTTATACTTACTCCATATCTCTTTCTCTTCTTCGTAAACCAAATTTTCCCACTCATCATAGGTTAGATCAGTCTGAAGCCTCCCATATCTTACCAAGCTATTTTCAGCACTTTTAATGGCTTTGTTCCTAACTCTTTGTCTTAGCTTGAAGGTCTTGCTTTCAATATAATCTTGTAAGTCAAAATTTTTAATTTTCACACTAAATATAATAAACAAAGTGCTGAATCTTTACAAATCTAAGTATTTGAAATTATAAATTTTTTTAAAAGTTGATATATATTATTTCTTGTTTTTTCAAAAGC
>TARA_B110000305_G_scaffold219193_1_pt1 | contig 11517 bp, 12 predicted proteins | sample TARA_B110000305 | Tara Oceans TARA_B110000305 (sample SAMEA4397930) | marine metagenome | biome: Polar Biome; feature: [SRF] surface water layer (ENVO:00010504); material: water (ENVO:00002006), including particulate matter (ENVO:01000060) such as... | depth 5 m | reverse complement strand
AGGAATACCTTGCAAAGGAGAATCTGATTCTGTTGCAGGGTTCCAATCAAGTGCGTCATCAATTTTGATCGCAAGCGCAAAATCTTTCCCAGTAACTCCGCCGGCATCGTGGTTGGTAATTCGCACGCCTACCTTCGCATATGAAACGCTTAAATCAGGATGATGCCAGGCGATTTCAGCAAAATGTCCAATCACACCGACAACCATTAAAGTACTCTTCCATCCTGAAGTTTTGTATTCGCGCCACAAGCCATTGTCCCGCAATTCCCACTGCGGCAAGTCAAGCATGAGTCGCTTTCGAATTTCGACAACAGTCCAGAGAGCGTCAATTCTTTTCGTAGAAGAGCTCATGATATTATCTCCTTTTAATTAAGCAGCGACTGTGGTCCTAATTAGATAATTTAGGTAAAAAAACCCACATAAAGCTTTGATAATAAATGCATTATTTCAGATAATTTTTCCAGCAGAAAATAATCATTTAACATCCTAAGATGACAAATCTAACATATAGAAACACACAAACACACCAGTCGTATGCTAAGATTGTGTATCACACGAATAGCAAGCCGAGGTTTCACAGATTGGGATTATCTACTATCCATAGGCCAGCACGAAGTTCGGACGATGCCTGGACTGTACAGGAGTTTGAAGGAAAGCTGCGACAAAAAGAGCATTTTTATCATATAAACCACCCGTATCATGTACTCATGTCGGAAGGCAAAATGAATAAAGCGGGGATACGAGGTTGGGTTGCAAACCGTTATTATTACCAAAAATCAATTCCAATTAAAGACGCTGCAATACTTTCTAACTGCAGCGACAGAGTGGCGCGTCGTCTTTGGATACAGAGGCTCATCGACCATGATGGCGACGAAAATGACACCGGAGGCATCAATGCATGGTTACAACTAGGATTATCGGTTGGGCTAACTGAGGAAGAGATTCTAGATGAAAGGCATGTCCTTCCAGGTGTTAAATTTGCTGTGGATGCTTACGTGAATTTTGCTCGGTCAGCAACATGGGAAGAAGCTGCCTGCTCGTCTCTAACTGAAATGTTTGCGCCTAAAATTCACCAAAATCGATTAGACAGCTGGCCGGAACACTATCCTTGGATTAAAGCTGATGGCTATGTCTACTTCAAAAAACGGCTGGGTGAAGCTAGACGAGATGTCGAGCATGGACTGCGTGTCACGGTGTCTCACTTTGTCGAGCGGCATGAACAAGAGTTTGCCCTGAATATTTTGCAATTTAAATTAGACGTTCTTTGGACCATGCTCGATGCTATGTGGATGTCTTATGTAGCCGACATGCCGCCTTATTTTTCATGCAATAAGAAACCTACACACAACGATGATTAACCAGATGCCCTCTTTATCTTCTATGTACCGCTTTCAGTGGGAAGAAGCTCAAAGCAGCTATGTGTTGCTTTATCCCGAGGGAATGGTGAAACTGAGCCGCACAGCTGGGGAAATCTTAAAACGGGTTACCGGGAAAACTACTGTCAAACAGCTGGTTTCAGATCTAGAAACTGAGTTCCCAGGGTCTGATCTCGAACCCGACGTCCTTAATTTTCTAACGGAGGCAAAAAAAAATGGCTGGATCTCTTTCTAGTATCTCCGGAAAACCGCTTTGGTTACTGGCTGAACTTACTTATAAATGTCCTCTCCAGTGCCCCTATTGCTCCAATCCGCTGGAGATCAGTAAATATAGTAATGAATTAACAACCGACGATTGGTTTCGTGTCTTACGGGAAGCACGAGCTTTAGGAGCTATGCAGCTGGGTTTGTCAGGTGGGGAGCCGCTGGTCAGGAAAGATCTTGAAGAAATAATTGCAGAAGCAGACAGGTTAGGTTACTACAGTAACCTCATTACTTCTGGCGTGGGAATGGATGCTGACCGAGTAGCCAAGTTCAAAACCTCAGGACTAGACCATATTCAGATAAGCTTCCAGGCAAGCGACAAGGAATTAAACGACTTTCTAGGAGGAACAAGTAGTTTTGCGCATAAGTTAGAGATGGCGCGGGCTGTTAAAGACCAAGGCTACCCTATGGTTTTAAACATTGTGCTCCATCAAAAAAATATCGAACAATTAGAAGACATCATTAAAATGTGTGTTGAGTTAAAAGCGGATTTTGTCGAGCTTGCCAGCACACAGTACTACGGCTGGTCCAGATTGAATATCGATTATCTTCTTCCGACTAGAGAGCAAGTGACTAAAGCCGAAAGCATTGCAAAACGTTATCAAACTGAGTTAGAAGGAAAAATGAAAATTCTTTACGTAGTGCCGGACTATTATGAAAAGCGTCCTAAAGCCTGCATGAATGGCTGGGGCTCTATATTTCTGACAATAGCACCCGATGGACGAGCATTACCTTGCCACGCTGCTGCAACGTTACCTGATATAGAGTTTCCAAATGTCAGAGATAACTCCATAGAGTCGATTTGGGACGATTCTAATGCCTTCAATAAATTTAGAGGGTTCGAATGGATGGAGGAACCTTGTCGCTCGTGCCCTGAAAAAGAAAAAGATTTTGGAGGTTGCCGCTGTCAAGCCTACATGATGACAGGGAATGCTGCGGCAGCCGATCCTGTGTGTGATAAATCACCTCACCACGCGGATCTTCAAGCAGAGGTAGCATTAATAGAAAAGACTTCTGCCAACAAAAACGAGCCTTTGATTTTTCGAACCATGAAGAATTCAAAAAAATACCAGGCAGATAAAAAGCTTAATCTATCGCAAAACTAGTACAAACCGCTTGAAGATTCGCAGGCACATTGTGTACGCGAAAGATTTGAACGCCAGCCGTCACTCCTAAAACAGTGGTCGCACATGTTGCGCTATCAAGGTTATCAGGGTTCGGGACATTGCAGAGAACACTTAAGAAGTTTTTCCTACTGGCTCCTAGTACCACTGTAAAACCAGTTTCAACAAACGTACGCAACATGCTTAAAATCATTACATTGTGTTCCAGAGTTTTCCCGAATCCTATACCAGGATCAATTGCAATTTTCTCTCGAGGGACGCCGCAAGAAATCGCTTGTTTTGTTTTCTCGAGCAAAGCCAGCTTTATTTCATCCACAGGGGCTGCATAAGTCGGGTTTGACTGCATCGTGTTCGGTTCCCCTTTCATATGCATCAAGATGATTGAGGCGCCAGTTTTGGCAACGAGTGGGAACATAGCAGGATCGTTTCCGGCCGAGACATCATTTACAATACAAGCACCCGCTTCAATCGCTTTTTCGGCAACTTCCGCGCTGCGGGTATCGACACTAATAAATTTATCTCGAGGCATTTGCTTGCTAATTTCTGAAAGTGGGACAATTACTCTCTCCATCTGTTCAGCAACAGTCACACTGCTCGCTCCTGGGCGCGTCGATTCGCCACCAACATCTAATATAGTAGCGCCACTTCGAAGCATGCATAACCCTTCAGTTATTGCATTTTCCGGCCTAAGGAAACGACCTCCATCCGAAAAACTATCTGGAGTGATATTTAATATACCCATGAGCAGCGGCTGCTTAATTCCAACAAAAGGATAGCTGTCTCTAAACTTATCCATTAGCACCACTTACCTGGAAGATAGCTCGGCGGCCATTTCATCAGAGGCCTCAATAAGCCCATAAATCATATCTTTTTCACTTGATAGGTGTCCCGCACTTCTCAAAAAATTGATAGAAGAATTTGGGATTAATTTATGAAGCAACCAAGCTGACTCCGGCAAACACGTCAGATCTCTAGATCCATGTACGATCTTACAAGACACCTTTGGAAGCTTATCAATGTCTTCGATCAATTGATTTTCCTTCATGAAATACCCATGCTTCGCATAATGGAATTCAATTTTTGCCTTGACGATAGCCGATTTCATATTGATATTATGCGATTCTCCAGAACCTATCCCATCTATTGAGAACATGACCACTGAACCCGACCAAATTTCCCAAGCTCTGGCCGCAGCTTCCATCCGCTCTTGGTCCCCAGACATAATAGCATCGTAGAGAAAGTCAGAAATATTAGAAATGTCTTCCATATTAAGAGACGATATAAATCTATCCCATTGAGCAGGTAAGAATCGATTAGCTCCGTTTCCAAAAAACCAATCTACATCTTTTCTTCTGGCTAAAAAAGAACCACGAAAAATCATGCCAGAAACACTAGTAGGGAAAGCCTCGGCATAAGCAAGTGCCAATGTCACCCCCCATGAGCCTGCGAACAAAACGAACTTGTTTACGCTATAAAGTTTTCTGATTAATTCTAAATCTTTAATTAAATGATTCGTAGTGTTGGCAACTACGGAACCGTAAGGTATAGATCTACCTGAACCACGCTGATCAAGTAAAAATATATGATATTTTTTTGGATTGAAAAATTGACGATGGTCGCTCTTACACCCTCCTCCTGGTCCCCCATGAAGAAAAACGACAGGGATACCTTTTTTATTCCCACACCTTTCAACATATATTTGATGTCCGTCACCAACAGGTACTAGCTCTTCGGCGTAAGGCTCAATCTTCGGGTATAAGCCCTTCTTTTTTTCTGAACTCATGACAGTCTTTCTAGCAACTTCACCGTACTATCCTCCTCCTTTTTGAAAGCCTTGATGAAAAGTCTGCATATAGGATTTGATACAGGCTCGATTCATATTCTCAAACGTTAATTGTATGTCGATGATTGGAAATTTAAGGAACCCCAATGTTCGAGTTTTTTCCTTAGATAAACTGATGTCGACCTTCTCTCCAGTTTTCCAGCTACTATGAGCACCATCAGACTTTAGAGCTATATGGGCATCGGGAAATAGCTTTGGATAAACTCGAAAGAAATCTGAGTAGCTAAGTCCCATATCACAACAAGAAATGACCGTGGTTTTATTTAATTGTTCACTGTTCACTAGGTAACAACGTTATAAGTCGAATCTAGTGGGGACAAACGACTCTTTAAAATCAAGAGCCCAGCTCTAGTTTGACCAAAATAATTTGTACAGAAAGCGTAAATAGCCACAGAGGAGAGCTGGAGCCAAATAAGTTCCACGAGAGATAAATTGACATTCAAAGCTTACCGACACCCTATATCGCTACAAGTATAAATTGTAGCCGTCTATTCTTTTACAGTACAGACCTCTGATAGAGCATCCAAAAGACAGCATTAATTAACTTAAGAAGCGTCAACCGCTTAGGGCTCCGTTCAGAGAAATAGACATCGCGAGCATTTAGGAATAATCGCCCTTAAACGAGTCAGTAAGAACTTGGTAGCTGGTAGACGGAGTAAGTTTACCATCAGTCAGACACGACTGTTGCCTCTAGGCCAAGGGCACCCAGGTTTTACTCTGCACATAATATGTCCGTGGCCTTACCCTCCCGCGACGGGAGGCCACACTGCTAAAACATCCTTATCACTCAGAAAGCTGGTTTTTCTTTTTTCGGGCGGTATGAAAAAACCATTTACTAGCACTAAATGGGCTGACTCCAGTGGAACACTCTGTTGCTCGAGCACGCCGACTATTGAACAGTCGCGAGGAATAATGATATCAATTTTATTTTCTACAGCTTCTTTCGGAAGATATTGCGCCAGTGATGCGTATAGTTTAAATGTAATTGTTATCTTCAAAGGCATGAGTTTTTCGGACCACAAATCGTGAAAAAGCGAAACATATCACACTTTGCGGCTCCAGTTAGCTATTTCATCACATCCGCATTAAAGCCTATAGCTTGGGTTGCTCCTAAATATGCTTCCATGATTCGAGTCGGATCTTTCATGAGCCTCTCTTTCCAAACCCCAAGTTTTATCTTACTTTGAATAAGGCCGCGGAGCACGCCAACATGTTGAGTCAAACCCAGACTAGTAGCACCTACCAAAATGTCATCTTGAAACTGTAGATTTATATATTTAAATCGCTCTTTATTAAGCAGCTCGGCTGAATCTCCTCCAGTCACACCCATCCATAAGCCGAAGGAACTCGAAATGAGTCCTAAGGTATCGAGCACATTCATATTTACCGAGCCTCGATGGGTGGCTTGAGTTTGTCCTGCCATATTTTTTGCAGCAAGCGCTCCGTGCTCTACCGCAGTCGGCTGGATCGCTTGAACAGACATCTCCCCAGTAGAAAAATCATAGGCTTGTGCGACATCCCCTGCGGCAAAAATGTTCTCATCACTCGTTCTCATCGCTTTATCTACTAAAACGCCCTCTTCAATCTTCACGTCGGTCGTGTCAAGCGCGCTCGTATTGGGTTTCACGCCTGTGGCAGAAACCACCATATCAGCAATTAATTTATGACCCGTGCTCAATTCGACTAACAAAGAACCATCATCTTGAGATATAGAATTAACTTTCGTAGAAGTGTGGACATTGACACCGTTATGTTGGCACCAATCCTTTATCATAGTGCCAGCAATATCGTTCATCATTCTGGGCACCATCCGGTCTTCCATTTCAACTACCGTCAAGTCAGCGCCACTTTTTGCGAGCGCTTCAAGAATAATACACCCGATGAATCCAGCACCCATCAGCACCACTTTCGATCCTGGTTTCGCAACCCTCGCGATGTGTCTAGCATCTTCCAAGGTCCAACAACTTGTCACACCAGGTAAATCAATACCTGGTATCGGAGGCGCTAAAGGAGTTGAGCCAGTCGCAATAAGCAACTTGTCGTAATTGATTTTTGTCCCACCCTGTAGACCTACGGTTTTCTCCGTTTGATCAACTGACACAACCTTGCCTTGGACGATGGCGATTCCGCTTCTTTTATAATGCTCATCGTCTTTACGCAGAAAAGTACCACGTTCATCGATTTGATTAATAAGTAAGTACGGAATGGCCATTCTCGAGTAAGGCATTTCAGGCTCATCACCTACCAAAGTTATGATCCCGTCAGGGTCTATTTTACGAAGGTTCTCAGCGGCAGTGACTCCAGCAGGTCCCGCTCCAATGATTACATATTGCACTTTGGCCTAGCTCCCGTCATGTAATACTTTATAATCTTAGAGGCCTAATCGGCCCATGGTTTCATTAGTTGGCACACCTTCCTCAGACCAACCTCGCAGCGCATAATACTGAGGCAGCATCTCGTGCAATCGATTCACGGAACCTTTGGCCGGTCCGGTCTTTGCAGCGTCTTTAAGAAGCCTCGCTGGAAGAGTATCGTCTGCTTTTGTCAGACCAGCATCAAGATTAAACTGTCTTTCCAAGTTCCAGATTCTTTCGCCAGCTTCCAGCATTGAAGCTGCGCTCCATCCACCCTCGCAAGCAGCATCAACTTGGGGCGCAATATCTTCCAAAGTCCAGGCAAACGTGGTGAACGAGCATAGACCCGTGCTGTCAACCGCTGCCGCCGCGTCTTGAAAAGCCTTTACAAGTTCCGGCTTCCCATCAGTCGTGAGTGGATCGGTTTTCACAGGGACGCCCATGATCTCAGATGACACTGTATAGCCTCTCAAGTGACATGCTCCTCTATTTGACGTGGCATAACCGAGTCCCATTCCCTGTATCGCCCTTGGGTCATAAGCTGGAAACTCTTGCCCTTTTACAGTCATTGAAATCTCAGGGTGGCCGTACTTCTCACATAACCGCTTAGAACCCATAGCCAAGTCTTTGCCGAACCCTTCGCCAGTAGCTACGAGCTCTGCCGCTTTCGTAAGCGCCTCAGCCGACCCAAAAGACAGGTCGAGACCTTCCGTCGTTTCCAGAGTAATAGCTCCCATTTCAAATAGTTCCATGGCGGCTGAGACGGTAGCCCCAAAGGAAATAGGATCGTATCCATCTTCATTACATAGAAAATTGGCGTAAGTTAGAGCATCTAGATCATCAACCCCTACATTCGAACCTAATGCCCAAGCCGATTCATACTCGAGCCCACCAGACGCTCCAATGTATTCTGGTTTATTCTCAATACTATAGTGTTGTGGATCAATTGTAGAAATCCGACCACAGGCAATAGTGCAACCAAAACACGCTGCGTTAGTAACCAAGTTAGGCTTCCCATCACTTTCTCGCGGTTCAGCCATAGCTTCGCCAGAAATTTTATGAGCCCCTTCAAATTGAACTTCCTTCATGTTTCTCGTGGGCATAGCCCCTACCTCATTGATGACATTCATCAACACTTGGGTACCCATCGCCGGCAAACCTTCTCCTGTTACCGCATTGTCAGCGAGTGTCTTTTTTCCTTCGCTAGTAGCTTTAAAAAATGCCTTAGGATCTCTTATGTTCCCTACTCCGACTGTTCCTCTTATAACTACTGCTTTCAGGTGCTTCGAGGCCATAACTGTGCCCACACCTGAACGTCCGGCAGCTCTGTGGCGATCGTTAACTATTGAGGCATACAGACAACCGCTTTCGGCAGCCCTCCCTACGCAAGCGATCTTAACCAAAGGATCTTGGAATTTCTCGTGAAGCAATTCATCAGTTGCCCATACTGATTTTCCCCATAAATCATCGGCGGGCATCAGTTGTGCTTTTTCGTTTTCTAAATAAAGGAAAACTGGAGTTTTGGATTTTCCTTCAAAGATAATCATGTCCCACCCAGCTTGCTTCATTTCTGCCCCGATAAAGCCTCCAGAATTCGAGCACGCGATCGCTCCGGTCAAAGGGCTTTTGGTAATAACAGAATAGCGTCCGCCTGTTGAAGCCATAGTCCCGGTCAAAGGACCGGTAGCCATGATTAACTTATTCTCGGGAGACAATGCATCCTCTTTAGGGTCGATTTCTTCCGCAAGATATTTAGTAGCCAATCCCCTTTGCCCCAAAAAAAGACGAGCCCATTCCATATTCAGAGGCTCTGGCTCACAAGTACCTTTTGTTAAGTTGACTCTCAGAATTTTTCGTTGCCAAGACATTGTTGTTAACTCCCGGTTTCGTGGATTAGTTTTGCGGTATAGATTGAGCAGCGTGAGAGCGCATTCTCTCAAGTCCCGTATGTTCTGAATCTACGTAAGTTATAGCTTGAGTCGGACAAGCGGTGACACATGCCGGGTCTCCCCCGCACAAGTCGCATTTCATTACTTTACCGCTATCAGCGTTATAATTTACGGTCCCAAAAGGACAGGCTATAGTACAAACCTTACAACCCACACAAACGTCTTCGATTACTTCCTTGGCACCCGTCGCCTCATTCACAACTATGGCCTCAACAGGACAAGCATGAAGGCACCAAGCTTCAGAACACTGGGTACACGTGTAAGGAGCGAACCTACCTTCATGATGAAAATTAAAAACTTTGATACGAGATTTAGAAGGGTTGAAAACGCCTTCATTCTCATAAGAACAAGCCATTTCGCACTGTAAACACCCAGTACATTTCTCAGGCTCTAGTTGGAGCGCTTTTAGCATGTCTAGTCTTCCTCCATTAAATGCGCTGCGTCATAGTTCATATTCTTATGCACTCTACACCGCATCGTTTACTGAAAATTTACCAACAGATCCCGCTAACTTTACATAGTTTAGGTCTGCTAAGAATGAACCGAGACTAACTGGAATTTGCATGAAATGCTAGAGGCAAGCCCATGCATCTAAATAGAAATCATTCCTATAAAATAATAATTTCTATTTAGATATATAAATGATTCCCATTAACTCAAAGAGCATGTAATTTAAGTCCAGCAGGCCTACAATAAAGCGGTAACCATCATAGACCGGTCAGCACGAAAAAATGAAAAATAAAAAAGACATACGGGGTCGTTATTTTAACTGTTTTAAAATCTCATCATTCCTAATGCTCTGCTTCTTGAGCGCTCTCGCCTCTTCCAAAGACTTACCCTTATATTTCTATGGAGACATGTCTTCCAACGAGTGGCACGGAGCTATCCAGGGTTTGCTAGAAGCGAATGTTCAAGGTAAATTTCTACAGCTAAACTATAAACTCATACACAAAACGGACCTGGACGACGTAAAGGCTGACAAACCCTATGCTGTCATATCATCGCTGTCACCAGTAGAACTCAGACAAGCACTTTTAGCAAATCCCCAGATACCCTTTCTAAATGTAGGCTCAATTTCAGAACACTTTTCAAGTTTATGCGCCCCTAACCTGTTTCATATCAGACCCCATCCCTCCGCCTTGGACGCCGCCGAAGCCGCCTGGAAACCCAAAGACGGGAGCGGGATCAAAGCGGTCTTATGGCATCGTAGTTTTAAAAAATATGCTGCCGCACAGCTAAACAAACGGTATGAAAAAAATACCGACCGCTATATGACCTCAGAATCGTGGGCTGGCTGGGCTTCGGTTAAACTTTTCTCCGACACCTTAGCTCGAAATGGTCTCGAATCCGAAATAAGCGCAGTACATTTTTTGAAAAATAGGCTGGCTTTTGATGGACAGAAAGGCAAAGATCTGTTTTTTGATGATTTAAACTATTTAGCGCAACCTTTATTGCTGATCTCCGGTGACAAAATCGTCGGAGAAATAAACACAAGTCAGATACTGTCTGCTGAAAGCGGATCATCCTCTTGTAAATGAGCGGAAAGCCCAAAAGTCATTTAAGATACCTACACACTCGTCACAACATAGAGGAAAAAATATGAAGTTGATACTCGCTATAACTGCCATAATTTTTGCGACAAACGCCATGGCAGCCACGAATCGGGCGTTCGTATCCAATGAGAGAAGCGACACCGTTTCAGTAATCGATATTTTAACCAACAAAGTTATAAAAACGGTACAAGTTGGAAAACGACCTCGAGGAGTAGGTGTCTCTCCAGATGGGAATGAAGTCTATGTAGCAATCAGTGCTGATAACGCCATCGCAGTCCTAGATCCTGTCAAAATGGAGGTCATTAGGACATTTGCAAGTGGTGACGATCCGGAAGCGTTTGCTATACATTCAAATGGCAACCTATACATATCAAATGAAGAAGATGCGATGGCTTCGGTATACGATCCGAAAACGGGTGCTCTATTAGCTACCATAGACGTAGGCATTGAGCCCGAAGGGGTTGCAGTAGCCCCTGATGGCACGAGAGTAGCCGTGACAAGCGAGTCGACTAATCTTGTTCATATAATTGGTGTTCCTGAGCACACGATACAAAATAATGTCCTTGTAGGTGCCAGACCACGCTCAGTAGTATTCAGTAATGACAGTCAAATTATCTATGTAACCGCCGAAATTGGCGGAGAAGTAAAAAAGATAGCGGCAGATACGGGCAATTTAATAAAGAAAACGACACTTCCCGATGAGAACGCAAAACCGAAAGATGTACTTCTCAGCCGAGATGGCAAAAATCTATACATCGCAGGTGGTCGTGCCAATAAAATTTTCATTCTTGACGCCGAAAGCCTAGACCATAAAAACAGTATCCCGGTGGGGAAAAGAGTTTGGGGTCTAGCACTGAGTCGCGATGGATCGACCTTATACACAACCGATGGTTTGGACCACCAAGTCACCGTAATCGATACCAAATTAGAAAAAGTTAAAGCCGTCATCAAAGTAGGAAAATTTCCTTGGGGTATAGCACTTGACGACTAGCTAGATTGAAAGGAACAGGTAAGAATTTATTTCTTGCTTTCCACTTCACTAAATTTTTTATTT
>TARA_B110000305_G_scaffold9104_1_pt1 | contig 11522 bp, 10 predicted proteins | sample TARA_B110000305 | Tara Oceans TARA_B110000305 (sample SAMEA4397930) | marine metagenome | biome: Polar Biome; feature: [SRF] surface water layer (ENVO:00010504); material: water (ENVO:00002006), including particulate matter (ENVO:01000060) such as... | depth 5 m | reverse complement strand
AAACCAGCTAGCAGACTCATTTGAATTGATTGCTTTGAGGGTTTGTCTTACTTCAGAAAACCTAAGCACACCCTTTGGTCTTTTGATTGGGTTTAATTCCCCTGTTGGAGAAAGCGAGCTAAGCATTGAATTTGAGATGCTATAAAACTTGCTATTAGCATTATTTAAAAGAAAGCTTGGAACCTTTTTCCCGCTAGCTTTAAGTCTATTAATAAAATATTCAATACCAATCTCATCAATTAGCTCAAATGGCCCTTTGACCCAGTTGTAGCCAAGTTTCATTGCATCATCAATTTGAGTAAGGTCTTTAGTAACTTCTGGCACTAAAGAGGCCGCATAGCACAGTGTTTCAGAAATTACATCCCAAATATAGAGACCATAACTACTTTTGTCATTGATAATTGCAGCTACTCCAAGTTTTTCTGCCTCATCAAGCAAAGGCGTTTTTAATCGTTTATGCTCAATATAGTTTCCATTAGAAAAATCAATTACTTTTTTATCATCACCAACTTGCTTATAAAAACCTTGGTCATTTTTGTTCCCAGTTTGGCCATTTGAAATCATTTCAGAGACAAATGGAATAGGTGAAGAGTATTTGTGAAAAGGGTCATTTTTTGGCAGGATTGTTTCAAGGCTTTTTGCGACATCCGCCATAAGGTCTATACCTATTAAATCATATAGCCCAAAGACGCCAGTTTTAGGAAGCCCAAGCGGTCTTCCAAAAAATGCATCGGCCTCTATTGGGGAAAGTTTATATTTAAATGCTTTATGAAGGGCGCACTGTATTGCAAAAACACCAACCCTATTTGCTAGGAATCCAGGAGTGTCAGAGCAGGAAACAACACCTTTACCAAGCTTTGTTTCACAAAATACCTCTAGCATTTCCATGACATCTTTTCTGGTTTTATCTCCCTTTACCAGCTCTAAAAGACGCATAAAGCGAACAGGGTTGAAAAAGTGAGTAATTGCAAAGCGCTCACAAAAGTTTTCTGACATACCTTGTGTTAAAAGGCTAATTGGAATTGTGGAGGTGTTGGATGTAATTATTGTTGACTCTTTGCAGCTTTCATTTAGTCGTTTATATAGCGCTTGCTTAACGTCTAATCTTTCTACAACAGCTTCAGCAATCCAGTCGCAGTCTTTTAGTTCGTTAAAATGATCTCGAGTATTTCCCAGTTTTATAAGATTTTTAGTCTCTACACTCATGAGTCCTGGCATGTCTGGATCCTTGAGTCGCTCCAGTCCTCTAGTTGCTAAGTGGTTTACATTTTCTCCCTCAGAAGGCAGATCGAGAAGCCAAACTTCGATGCCAGCATTTGCTACTTGACCAGCTATACCAGCACCCATCGTCCCCGCACCAATAACACCAACTTTTTTAATTTTATTCATAAGCTTACTTTTAAAATAAACGTCTTGATTGCATCCAAAGTGTTCTTTGGGGATTCAATTGGTAGCATATGTCCAGCCCCAGTTATCGTTGTTGTTTCTGAACCCATTAGTCTTGCAAGTTCAAGCCCAAATTTATAGGGGGTGTTTTTGTCTTCTGTTGCAACAATAACATTTGAAGGCACACTAATAGTTTTTGCACAGTTAACGCCATTTTTATATTTGTTGCAAGCTAAAAGGTCTTCAGCCAGGGGATTTTTTGACATAATTTGCCGACCAATTCCTATAGGCTGCATTCCAGGAACCGCACTACTTCCAGATAAAGTTTGAGAGCCAAAACCCCACTTTAAAAGCATATCAGCCGCATCGCTTGTATTTTTTTTGGCTGTTTCAACGAGAGACTCATTAACAGGTATAGCGCATGCACTCGCAACTGCGGTTATAGACTTGAGCTTATCTCCTAGAAGAGCTGATGCTTCTAACGCAATAAGGAAGCCTTGTGAGTGACCAACTAAGTGAATGCTTTCAGCACCCGAATGCTTAATTGCTTTTACAATCCACTTACCCATATCCTCAATTGATTTAAGAGGATCCCCCTCTGAGAGGCTATGTCCTGGAAGATCGGGCGCAAAAACTGAAAACCCGTGAAAAGCAAACCACCTTGATTGAAGCGCCCATGATCTGTGATCTAGACCACTCCCATGAATAAAAACAACGGTTGGTTTTTTTTGGTCAAATGCACAGCCTCCAGTGGCGGCAAATATATTTACCCCATCAACAACAATATTCATTATGAAGTTGCCTTTTCTACTGCCTTAAGGCCAGCTTTAAAATCATCAATAATATCTACAACTGACTCTATTCCAACAGAGACCCGGATTAAGTCAGGGCTTGTTCCTGAGGCTTTCATTGCTTCATCATCTAGTCGAGAGTGGGTTGTGCTAGCAGGATGTAACACTAAAGTTCTTGAGTCACCAACATTTGCTAAATTGGAAGATAATTTAAGAGCATTAATAAATGCGGCTCCACCCTCTCTTCCACCCTTAACTCCAAAGCACAACATCGAGCCTGCACCGTTAGGAAATAGCTCGTTCGCAATTTCATAGGTCGGGTTTTCAGGAAGCCCTGGATGGTTTACCCACATAACGGAAGACTGTTCTAATAGCCATTTTGCTAGTTTAAGGGCATTTTTTACGTGTTGGTTCATGCGGAGACTAAGTGTCTCTATGCCCTGAAGTAGTAAAAATGCACTATGAGGACTCATCGCAGGACCAAAGTCCCGCATAGATTCAGCTCTAATTTTCATTGTAAGCGCAGAAGGCCCAAACTCTTCCCAAAAATTTATCCCATGAAAAGGCTCGTAAGGAGTTGTTAGGACAGGGTGTTTATTAGAAGAGCCCCAGTTAAAATCGCCTCCATCAATTATTACACCACCTACTGCAACACCATGACCACCCATCCATTTTGTAACCGAATGCACAACAACATCAGCACCATGTTCAAATGGCTTGCAAAGTACTGGAGTTGAAAAAGTTGCATCAACAACTAGAGGTAAAAAATTTTGGTGGGCAATTTTAGAGATTTTAGGGAGGTCTGAAACCTCAAGCCCTGGATTCCCTATTGACTCACAAAAGATAAGTTTTGTATTTTCTTGTATTGCCGATTGAAGTGCTTTTTCATCATTTATTGATACAAAAGTACAGTTTATATTAAACCGTTTAAGAGTGTGTTTAAGAAGAGTCGCAGTTGAGCCATAAATTTGTGATGCACTAACAATGTGATCTCCAGCAGAACAAAGACTCACAAATGAAACAAAAAGAGCGCTCATCCCTGATGCAGTACAAATAGCACCAACACCACCCTCAAGTGCGGCAATTCTTTGCTCCAGAACAGCAACCGTTGGGTTTGTTATTCGGCTATATATGTGCCCACCTTTTTCAATATTAAAGAGGGCAGCAGCATCATCAACTGTCTCAAAAACATAAGAAGTTGTTTGATATATTGGGACAGCTCTGCTCCCAAAGGATGGGTCTGGTTGGTAGCCAGTATGCAAAGAAATTGTTTCAGGTCCAAGAAAGGAAGATTTTCCCATAAATGCCCAATTTAAAAAGTAAGAGAATATTTTCTCACAACTGGCCTAAGAGTTGTTTTAAATTTAACCTTAAGAGTTATTTTGCCATGGCAATTTCTAATCGCATTTTATCAATGGTTGATTTATAGTTTGCATTGCTAAAGATAGATGATCCAGCAACAAATGTATCAGCTCCAGCCGCTGCAATTTCCTGGATATTTTCAACCTTTACACCACCATCAATCTCAAGTCTAGTGTTCAGGCCCCTGTCATCAATTAACTTCCTGACAGATTTTAATTTATTTAAAGACGAAGCAATGAATGATTGACCTCCAAATCCAGGATTTACCGACATAAGAAGAACTATATCAAGCTCATCGATGACATGCTCTAGATAGTTAAGTGAGGTTGCAGGGTTAAAAACCAAGCCAGCTTTACAGCCATTTTCTTTTATCAGGCCTATAGTACGATCTATATGTTCAGAGGCTTCAGGGTGAAATGTTATATAAGAAGCGCCAGCTTTTGCAAAGTCTGGAATTATTCTATCGACCGGCTTGACCATTAAGTGGACATCAATTGGAGCGGTAACCCCATGACTTCTTAATGCTTCACAAACTAAAGGCCCCATTGTAAGGTTTGGCACGTAGTGGTTGTCCATGACATCAAAATGAACCATATCAGCTCCAGCAGCTAAAACACTGTCGACCTCTTCTCCAAGTTTAGCAAAATTTGCTGACAGTATCGAGGGTGCAATAAAATTTTGCTGTTTCATTTATAGTCTCCGATTATTTGAGAAAAAGGCTCTTACCACTCATTTCCTCTGGCTTTTCAATCTCCATAAGCTCCAAAAGTGTTGGAGCTAAGTCAGCAAGTGTACCAATATTTGGCTCTAGCAGAGGGTTTTTCTTTTTACCAACATAGACCAGAGGGACTGGGTTAGTAGTATGTGCTGTATGGTTCTTTTGTGTTTCTAGATCAAGCATTTGTTCCGCATTTCCATGGTCAGCTGTAATAAGCATTTCGGCTTCTGAGCTTAGGCATGCTTGGTGAATTTTTCCTAAACAGCTGTCAACCGCCTCGACAGCTTTAATAGCTGCTTTAAGATTTCCCGTATGCCCAACCATATCAGTATTTGCAAAATTACATACGATCAGTTTATATTTATGAGAGTTAAGTTCTAAAATGAGGCTTTCAGTCAACTCATACGCGCTCATTTCAGGCTTTAAGTCATATGTTTTAACATCAGGAGACTGTATAAGTTTTCTATCTTCCCCAGGAAGTGCTTCCTCTACGCCACCATTGAAGAAGAAGGTAACATGCGCATATTTTTCTGTTTCAGCGATTCTGAGCTGATTAAATCCAAGACTTGAAAGGCAGTAACCAAGAGTATTTTTTAAAGAAATTGGAGGGTAAGCACATACAAGCCCAAAGTCTTTTTTATATTCTGTAAGGCAAACAAAGTTACAATTATTAAAAGACTTTCGATTAAACTCACTAAATGTTCTTGCGGTGAGGGCTTGAGTTATTTCTCTTGCTCGGTCTGCTCTATAATTCATAAAAATTACTGCATCACCATTCTTAATTTCTACAGACTCTCCGATGGATGTAGGCGCTATAAATTCGTCGTTTTCTCCTTTTAGATAAGCTTGCTGAACGGCATTCTCTGCAGAAACTGCATTCCGCTCCCCTTTTCCCACAGACAACAAATCATAAGCTTTTTTAACCCTGTCCCAGCGGTTATCTCGATCCATTGCATAGAACCTACCGACTACCGAAACAATTCTTCCTAGCTTTAATTCAGAGATTTTTGATTCTAAAAGCTTAATAAATATCGAGGCACTATTTGGTGGTGTGTCACGACCATCAGTAAAGACGTGAATAAAGACCTTTTCACAGCCTTTTTTCTTTGCTAGCTCAAGTGACGCATAAATTTGGTCTTGGTGCGAATGAACTCCTCCATCAGATAAAAGCCCGAGTATGTGAACTGCTTTATCATTAGCCTTGGCTAACTCCATTGCATTGCACAGAGCATGATTATTAAAGAAGCTGCCATTTTCAATGTCATTACTTATTCTAGTAAAATCCTGCTCAACAACTCTTCCAGCACCAATTGTTAGGTGGCCAACTTCTGAATTACCCATTTGCCCATCAGGAAGTCCAACACTTTTCCCAGAGGTTCCGATTAATGTATTTGGGTACGTCTCAATGAGGTGGTTCCAGTTAGGGGTTTTAGCATTGGCTATTGCATTGCTTTCTATTTGTTGAGAGTAACCCCATCCATCTAAAATTAATAGTAATTTTGTTTTTTGCATTAAGAGTTATTAGTTATACGTTAAATAAAAAATGAACAACATCACCATCCTTAACAATGTATTCCTTTCCCTCTGAGCGAAGTTTGCCAGCATCTTTTGCACCTTTTTCTCCCGCATATTGAATAAAATCAGCATATGAAATAGTTTCTGCCCTTATAAAGCCTTTTTCGAAGTCACCATGTATTTTACCGGCAGCCATAGGAGCCGTATCTCCAATATTTATCGTCCAAGCTCTAACCTCTTTAACTCCAGCAGTAAAGTATGTTTGCAGCCCTAGCAGACTATAGCCAGCTTTAATTAGGCGGTCTAGTCCAGATTCAGATTGGCCCATCTCATCTAAAAACCCTTGCTTATCTTCATCATCAAGCTCAGCGATTTCAGACTCAATGTCAGCACATACAGCAACAATCTGGCTATTTTCAGTCGCTGCATAGTTTGTTAAAGCGGATAAGTGGGGATTGTCTGAAAAACCACTCTCGCTAACATTTGCAACATAAAGAACAGGCTTTGAGGTAAGTAGTTGAAGTCCTTTAATTAACTTTTCTTCTTCTTCGTTATATTCAAGTGATCTCACTGCGTGACCTTCCTCGAGGATTGGCAGAATTTTTTCAAGCAAGTTTTTTAAGGGCAAGCCTTCTTTTTGTCCTGATTTAGAGTTTTTTAACGATTTCTGATAAGCTTTTTCAGCGCTAAAAAGATCTGATAGCGCAAGCTCAGTATTGATTATTTCTACATCATCAAGAGGATCAACTTTATTTGATACATGAATAATATCATCATCTTCAAAGCACCTAACTACGTGAAGAATCGCATCAGTTTCACGAATATTTGATAGAAATTGATTGCCAAGCCCTTCGCCTTTTGATGCCCCCTCTACTAAGCCAGCTATATCTACAAACTCCATTGTCGTTGGCAATATTTTTTCTGGACTAACAATTTGAGCAAGCCTCTGTAATCGTTGATCATTTACAGGAACAATACCAATATTGGGCTCAATAGTGCAAAAAGGATAGTTTTCTGAATCTATACCAGCTTTTGTTAATGCATTAAAAAGAGTTGATTTACCAACATTGGGAAGCCCAACAATTCCACACTTAAACCCCATTTTCTAACTCCATTATTATGAGTGAAGAGTCTTCATGGCCTCTTCAAAATCACCATTAACCAACATCTCTATAATCTTTGAGGCTTCCAGCATTCCTTGTTCAATTAGCTTCATCTCAGAGGAAGGGGGCTTATTTAATACAAAATCTACAACATCATCTTTTGTTCCTGGACGCCCTATTCCAAGTCGAAGACGGTAAAAATCATTTGTACCAAGTGCTTTTATCGTGTCTCTTAAGCCGTTATGACCACCATGGCCACCACCAAGCTTTATTTTTACTGAGCCAACCGGTAAATCAAGCTCATCATGTGCAACTAAAGTTTCATCAGGCTTGATGTTGTAATAACTCAAAAAACTTTTTATCGAACCACCAGAATTGTTCATGAAAGTGTGTGGTTTAAGAAGATAGATTTTCTTGGAGCCAAGGTGAGGGGTTGAGGTCTGACCAAGAAACTTAGATTGAGAAGCAAAATCAGAGCCCAGATCAGTGGCTAATGACTCAACAAACCAAAAGCCGGCGTTGTGACGATGTCCTTGATATTCTTTTCCTGGATTTCCCAGTCCAACAATTAGTTTAATCATAACAACGCTTCGTTTATATCCTTATTGAGTCAATAAGTCTGGCCATATTTTATTCTTTAGCGTCACCATCTTTTGAATCATCAGAGCCTTCAGGCTGATCCTCACCATCTGTTTCAGAATCACCAGATTCTATGCTCTCTTCTTCTTCCTCTACAACAACTTTAGGCTCAGAAACAGAACATATAGTTTGATCGTGTGCCTCAACATCTTCATGTTGAAGTGAGGTAATTGAAACGCCTTTAGGCAAAGTAATATCAGTTAGGGTTAAGTGATCTCCGATAGCTAGGCTTGATACATCTACATCAATTCCATTTGGTAGGTCTTGAGGTAGACATGATATCTCAACCGAAACAACAAACTGGTTAAGCATATTTCCTAGTCTTAATGCTTCATTTTCTTCCATTCCAGTAAAGTGAAGCGGTGTGTTTGTAACAAGAGCTTGTTTTGCATCTACACGTAAAAAATCTGCGTGCATTACAGTGTTTTTTGAGGGGTGGCGTTGAATGTCTTTTAAGACGACAGCCTCTTTTGACTTTCCAACCAACAAGTCCAATACAGAAGTAAAGGTATTTTCGTCTTCTAACAAATGTGAAATTTCATGTATATTAAGAGATATCATTAGTGGCGCATTAGTTCCACCATAAATAATACCTGGTACTTTTTCTTCTTTTCTCAAGCGGCGGCTCGCACCTTTCCCTTGATCTGCCCGCTCTATGGCGTTTACAGTAATACTCATTTTGAGTTCTCCATTAAATAAAAAAACACCACTTCTGGGGTGTAACCAACATTGCCTGTCTTGCGACCAGATAGGCTGGAGCATTATTTTACCCGAATTATAGCTATCATTGTGCAATGCTGACATTGAGAACGAAAGTTGGACTTTGATACAAAATCAAATATAATCTTGTCATGAATAAAATTACAAATGGGATGCAAACAGAAAGGCTTGATAATGGCATGCGATTAGAAACATCCTTTAAAGATGGCATCAAGGATGGTGTAGAGACTTATTGGTATGAGAACCGAAAAAAAGCATCTGAAGGCTTTTATAAAAACAATGAGCTTGAAGGAACATTGACTTATTGGTATGAAAATGGACAAAAAGCATCCGAGGGTTTTTATGAAGCTAATAGGCTAGAGGGTGTCTTAAAAGCATGGAATGAGGATGGCCAGTTAGAATCTGAACAAGAGTACAAAAATGGAGTTCTTAATGGTAAGTCTGTTTTTTATGAAGATGGGGTCAAAACGGCGGACTATGTTTTGAAAAATGGGGAGATAGAAGAAACTCTATAACTCTTCTCTTGTTAAAAACTAACGAGACTTAAGCCAAAAAAGAAAGCTTAAAACTAAGCTTAAAACACCCCAAGCCCAAATCGATTGAGTTGCAAGAAAGACTGCAAGAGCAAGAAGCGCTATTGCAATAATGGTGGCACGTTCTTTGGCAGAGTTTTCACGAAGCTGAGCAAGAATTGCCTCAGTTTGTTTTTTTGAGCTCGCTTGATTTAGTGAGCCTTTTTCAATTTGTTTTAAAGCATTAATTACTAGCATAGGAATCTGTGGTAACTCTAAAACAAGCTCAGGTAGCTGTTCAGAGATTTTTTGAGCAGTTTTTTTAAAACTATATTTATCTTTTGCAAGTTTTTCAAGGTAGGGTTTTGCAGTAGCCCAAAGGTCAAGCTCAGGATAAAGCGTTCGCCCTAAGCCCTCAATATTAAGTAAGGTTTTGTAGAGCAATAACAGCTGAGGCTGAACTTCCATGTCAAAACGTTTAGCCTCCTTTAAGAGACTTAACAAAACCTGGCCAAATGAAATTTCACTTAAAGGCTTTTGGAATATTGGCTCACAAACACTTCTAATGGCATTTTCGAATTCCAAGACATTTGTTCCTTCGGGTATCCAGCCAGATTCAAGATGAACTTGAGATACTTTTTTATAGTCTTGGTTGAAAAATGCTAAAAAGTTTTGAGCAAGATAATACTGATCATCCTCAGTTAGAGAACCCATAATTCCAAAATCAACACCAATATATTGGTCATTATCTCCAACAAAGATATTGCCTGGGTGCATGTCTGCATGGAAAAAGTTATGGTCAAAGACTTGAGTAAAAAATATTACCACCCCATTTTCAGCAAGGACCTTAAGGTCGGTATTAGTGCTTTTTAACGCCTCAATATCGCTCACTGGAGTTCCGTAAATACGCTCCGTCACTAGAACATTTGAGCGGCAGTAGTCCCAGTATACTTTTGGAACGTATAAAAGGTTTGAGTCGCTAAAATTTTTTTTAAGGAGAGATGCATTAGCAGCCTCAACCATCATATTGAGTTCGTTGTAAATGATTGTTTCGAATTCAGCAACTGCTTCTATTGGTCTAAGTCTTTTACCATCAGGGTGCTTTTCCGCTAAGCGAGCAAAGGTATAAAGCAAACGAATGTCTCTTTTTATTTGTTTTTCTATACCTGGTCGAACAACCTTAATAATTATCTCTTCATTGTTGTGAGTAACAGCACTATGCACCTGAGCAATTGAAGCTGAGGCTAAGGGCTTATCCTCAAAAGACGCAAATAGATTTAAGACGCTATCATCAAGTGCTTTTTCAATAATTGCTTTAGAGTCTCTTGCAGGAAAAGGGGGGCATTTATCCTGGAGTTTTGCTAATTCGTTGCCTATATCTTCTGGAAGAAGATCTCTTCTAGTTGAAAGTGTTTGTCCAAATTTTATAAATATCGGGCCTAGCTCTTCAAGCGCAAGGCGAATTCTTTCTCCCCTAGTAAGTTTTTTATTAGGAAAATAATGCCATGGCATTAAATAGACTAGTGGCTTAAGGCTTTTCAGTAAAGAAGTGGACAATATTAAATGATCTAGACGATACCGGACTAGTGTTCGTGATATGCCAAGGAAGCGAAAAAAACTTTTCATCTAAATTGCTCTTTTTTAAAAAACTTAGATCGACTTGGAGCTATCAAAAGGGTTGTAAGCTCATCTTGTAAGGCTTCCACAAATGAGCCTTTATTTCGATTTTTTGAGTCCTTAATTTTTTCTATTGTTTGACCAATCTGATAAGCCATGACGTCACCAGTATATTGAGAAATAAGCTCTTCCATGTCTAAGGATGATGATGCAAATAAATCAGCTAGTTGCTTTGCTGTTTTTATACTTCCATTGATTTTGATTTCTTCATTCTCAATTAGATCTTCAAAAGAGGCGCCCTCAAATAAAGATAAAAAAGCTTTTTTATTAAGCTTAATGTCAACATTACTATCTTTTTTCTCACTATTTTCTATGATGAATATGCGATCATTTATACAAAAGAAAAAAAGTTGCAAACCAATATCATCAACACATAAGCTAATAAGACTGTTATCGAGGTGACTTATGTTTATGCTATTAACATTTATAATGTGATTTAGGGCTTTTTCAATAGTAAGACGAAACATAGTGACTAAGTTTTGATTGCTTTATGAAGCGCAACTATTCCGCCTGTAAGATTATGATACTCACAAAAACCAAACCCAGCATCAAGCGCCATAGATTTTAATGTTTCTTGATCAGGGTGTTTACGAATTGATTCTGCAAGGTACTGATAGCTATCTTCATCATTTGCAAAAAACTCACCAAATTTTGGTATGACGTTGAAAGAGTATAAGTCATATATTTTTTTAAGCATCTCATTTTCAACTTTAGAGAACTCTAAAATTAGCAATGTGCCACCCTTTTTTAAAACACGATACATTTGCTGAAGAGCAATATCTTTATTTGTAACGTTCCTTAAGCCAAACGCAATACTTACACAATCAAATGTGTTGTCTTCAAATGGAAGAGATTCAGCATTGGCCTGAACAAAGTCCACATCAATAATGCCATGATTCAAAAGATTTTTTCTGCCCTCATTAAGCATTGAGCCATTGATGTCAGATAAGATAACTCTTCCAGATTCGCCCACTTTTTTTCTAAACTTTATAGCTAGATCACCTGTTCCTCCAGCAATATCAAGAACATGATCTCCTTCTGATACATTGCTACTAGAGATTGTGTAGTTTTTCCACAGGCGGTGGGTTCCCATTGACAT
>TARA_B110000305_G_scaffold158371_1_pt1 | contig 11568 bp, 7 predicted proteins | sample TARA_B110000305 | Tara Oceans TARA_B110000305 (sample SAMEA4397930) | marine metagenome | biome: Polar Biome; feature: [SRF] surface water layer (ENVO:00010504); material: water (ENVO:00002006), including particulate matter (ENVO:01000060) such as... | depth 5 m | reverse complement strand
AATTATTGGCAAGTGTCGGTGAAGAAGGAGTCATGCCACCGTTTGAAGATGCAGTGGAAATGATTCATGTTGCTCAAGAAACCGGCGATGCCCTAGGCCTCGGTCAAGTCTACGAAGTGTGGTGCGAAAGCAAGAAACGAATGATAATCGATGTGGCAGCGCCAAATCGAATTGTCGTATTGAGTGGCGATGGAGGGCGATTAGCCCGATGGCGTCATGCTCTTGACCGCGACCGTCGAATTCTTGCGACAACCCCCAGAATGTGAGTGATCCCATGTTTAACCTACCAGACGGAAACCCAATCGAAGAAAAAATAAAGCTCGGCGACGGTATAATTCAGCCGTTTGACAATGGCGTGATTAGCACGTGGATTGGCCGACGAAAAACACCTGCTGGCCATCGCCTTGTTCGTGCTGGTCGAATCATCGGTTGGCTTTCCGAATCGGAAAAAGGTAAGGTTTTACTGGGCGGAAAAGAGGCCAGGCAAAGACTTGAAGAAATCGAATCTCAAGATTCGTTTAAATTTACTGCAGGTTCCTATTCACTTACTGGACTTGGAAGTGTTGCTGAAGTCGTTCCTGAGGCTTTTGAATTCGCAGCAGACCGCCAAGGGTTATTGCCTCGTGGTGACGCTCTTCAACGCTTGATGAGCCGCGACCTTTCTGCAGTATTACGTGTACTCATTGAACAAGACACAGTTCGCGGCGGTATCGTCGTGGACCAGGGGATGTTGATTGATTCGGTTGGAGAGTTACCGGCCGACCCAGAGAGTCTTTCTGCTCAAATCCATTCAACCCTTTCCGATATGCGGATGGAAGGTTTGAATGGTGGTCTCGGACTTAATGGTTCAAGTCATTGGACTCTTCATACGAATGACGGGGCTCTTCTTCTCGCAGAATCGGGTGATATCTCGATTGGAGTATGGACTGAATCCAATACCAATCACGCACGACTTATCTCATCTGCATCTGGTCTTCTTGATGGAGAAATAGGTGCAGTTGGTGTTCGAGGCGCCCCTCTTGCAGAAGGCTTTGTGTTGAGAGAAGGACGAGGTGGCCCCGATGCAATTCTTTCGATGCTTACAGCTGCTGTAAAAGAAGAAGTTACTGGGTATTTACAAGCGGGTCAATCAGCGCAGGCAGTATCCGTTCTCTTGTCAAGAGGTATTCCAGTTGGAATCTCTGCACCTGAAGGAGATTCTTTAGAAGATGCAATGCTTAAATTCACTGATTCGAAATGGATCTTGAAACTTCACCGTCTACCCGTGGGAAGTATTGTTTCTCGCGACTCAGGGACCATTGACACATTCAGCCTCGATATGTTCCATGAATTATTGGTCGTGCTTCGAACCCGCTCCGAAAGCAGAAGGGCGAACCTCAAACTGAAACTAAATGATTTGTTTGGTTTTGAAATCGGCATGGATGTGCTCCGAACCAGTAGAGCTTCAGTTAAATTTGTTGAAACGATTGAAGAAGTGAGTGATGGTCTTGGCGGGGAGGCTGCACAACCTATAGCCGTTGATTCAGGTCTTCGTAGACGGTTAGAAGCTGCCGACCATCGTATTGATGAATTGGAGAAAGAGAAAGCAGTACTCTCTGGCCGCCTTGACGAATCTCATTCTGCAAAGAATGCAGCACAAATCCTTGCGAGAGAGGCGAGTGAGTCTCGAATGGAATCCATCACGAAAATCGAAAAGAACAATTCATCTCTCGATAAGATGCAACTGGACCTCTCGGAATCACGTGCAACGAGCGAACAAGCAGAAAACCGTGCTGAACGACTCGTAAAGCGAGTCAATGAACTCGAGCACCAAGTAAGCGTTCGAGCTTCGGAACTTGCCAAAGCACTCGGAGATGCAACCTCGAGTGAAGCTTTACGTTCCGCCATCGAAGAATTGGCCTTGAAAGAATCACAGTTAAATGCAGACTTAGCGGCAGGAAGTGATCGATTATCGACCATACGCCAACAAGCAGATGACGATGAACGTCGTTTGCGTGTTCTCCAAGAACAGGTTGAAGCAACCCGTGAACGGCATACTCGAGCTCAAGCCGAATCGATGCTGATGGAAGAAAAAATCCATTCCCATACATCCGAATTAGAATCAATTGATGCTGAAGCAAAGGCCTCGCGCCGACGTTCAGAAGAAGACCGTACCCGACTTGCTACTGATGAGGCACGTCAGGCACAAGTTCAGGCTGAACTTCGTGAATTAATGACTGAACGACGACAAACGTTGCGTGAACTCGGTGATTTGGGCGCACGACGTGGTCATGCCGAGGCAGAATTAGTTTCACTTGTTGAACGGGCTGAAGCCCTTTCACAAGCTCATGAAGAAGCATTATCGGATATTCAAGAAGCGGAACGTCTGCGTGCTCGTTTAGCTGAAGAACCTCTGGCTCAAGCCTTGCTTGATGATGCCTCGACCTTTGAGGGCCTCGGCCCAGTCCTTGAACGACTCGAAAATGCACGAGTACTTGGTTACTCAGTCACTCTTCTCGACCGTGCCGTTGAACGTGGATTGCAAGTGATTCAAACTACAGTAGACCATGTGGCTGCAACCCCTCGGCATCTTCTTTCAAGTGAAGTCATGACTTTACTCGAGCGTCAAGTTCCTCAAACTGCAGGTGCAGTTCGTGGTCTTGCTCGATGGTCTGTTCAACAAAGGCTTGAGCATCAACTTGGTGAAACAGTAGGCAATGTCGTTATTGATTTGGAGCATCTGTTGGAAGATTTCGATCGTTCAATTACAATGCTTCGGCGTCTTCGTAATGTCCTTGAACAACTTGTTCGACTGGGTGCACCTCCTGAAGAAGTCGAAGCATTGCTCAATAATTGTTCACGTCCAGAAGCACTCCCAAGTATCGCACAAGCTACTCGAAAGTTGATTCAAGTTGCACTTGATGACATTTATCTTGAAGCTGACCAACGTGATGCTGGTGAGGCAATCGCCCTTGAAGAAACCGCCCGTGTTCTGGAAGAATTGATTACGCAACTCGATGCATCAGGCTTGGCAGATGGAGTCCCACGAGGAATGCTTTGGGAATTCCAAAGAGATGGATTGTTACCTTATGAGCGAAACTCCGTACCAGATGCTCAACGTACACCGGTTGAAGAAGAGATGCTCACCGATATGGAGTCGAGCCTTGCGGGACCAGTTCCAGTGTCATTAGATGCAGTGAAGGAGGAATCAACAATTGATGATGCCGGGTGGGAAAGTATGCCAATTCCGGTTGATGAAGGAGTTGACAATGAAACCATGACTTCCTCTGACGACCTTCCCTCGAACATGGCAACATCGTCGGTTGACCAAAGTGATGAACGTGCACATCTGGAAGCGGAATTAGCGCGTTTAGATGCATCTTGGAATCATCGGCAAGAACCTGCAGTAGAACAAGCAGTTGATCCTGCTTTAGCAGCCCTTGAAGCCCGATTATCAGGCCTTGATTTCTGAGGTGGACCACATGTCATCTGAAACAAATACTCTTCTTTTACGAGAAGAAACGCCTGGAAAGCGATATCCACTTTTTGTAGAACGCCTTCTTTTGGTTTTGGTTGTGATTGGTTCAATCGTTCTTCACTCAAAAGTTCTCGAAACGATTGATGGAGTATTCGGTACATTCGTTGCCTGGTGTGGATTGCCAATGTTTCTGCTACTCTGTGCAGAATTATTCGGACGCATGGTCCAAATCCTCCAGTCGGATTCGTAACTAAATCTCAACGATTTCTTTACTCGGTGAACCGCCATCTTGTGCCCTTCGAGCATAAATCAATCCCCATATCCGTTCCCATGGGACGAAGAATCTCAGTAATGCCATGATGCTCAAGAACATCGCTGCAGAAATAACCAATCCGTACGTGAGTGATAATTCAATGGATTCAGAAATTTGACCTGCCCATTGACTGCCCGTTGAATCTTTGACAATGTCTAAAAGAACACTATGGAACCCGAGGGCCACCATTGTTGCAATTCCAGTTAATCCAAGGAAACCAAAAGTGTGTTTGAGGTGAGTATTGAGAACATTATCCATCTGTCGAACATATTCAGGGTCTCGCTTACATGATTCTGGAAGACGATATGCATATTCCAAATAACGGATTACACCGTATGATGACTCTTGGAACACCATGATGAGAATTGCAATCATGATGAGAGCGAATTGCTCTTTCGTCACCAACATCAAACCAAGTATGCCAACAGTAGGTTCACTAAATTGTGCTCCAATGACACTGACTGAATCACCATAGTCTCCGAGTTGACCATTGATTAGTGGGAATGCAAGTATGGCGTGGATACCAAGGAACAAGAGTGTGAACCCAATAGCCCAAGCAATTGAACGGCGAGAAAGGCCCCATATTCCTCGAACACCCATGATGACAGGTAAAAGGTAAAGGAAGAGAATCATCAACGACAAAATCATCAGCAGAGGCCATTCTAAAGTGCTAAGTTCACTTGAGTTCGGTAAACGCAAATCGAAACTAAACAACATCCCAGTGATCCACGAAAGCAAAAGTTGACCGACTAATGCGACAATTAACGTGACGATGAAACCTAACTTCACGCGTTGTTGAACTACGGGTGTTTGGAAAGCAAGCAGAGCCATTCCTCCACCAAGAATTAATCCAAGAACCAAAGGAACGAAGAAACGAGCTAAACCAGTTCGTCCTTCACCAGTGAGCCAATCTCCGATTGGTAATTGATCTCCGATGAGTACTTCAATTGTATCGAAAAGCATTGTGTGGTCAATTGACCCGACAACATACGTGGATACAACTTCAAGGTACATTCCAATCAATGCTACAGTTGCAATAACCTGTAAAGTAATAATTTGCCATTGTTTTCGAAGCATCTTCAGATGCAATGTACGAGGGTGAATCGCCCCAGTAAGTGTCACATCATCTTGCAGTCCCACATCGTCAGCCATTTCAGTACCCCCTCACTTGCATCAATGCTTGTGACAAATCCATGTCCGGCATCCAATCAATGACCATTGCACCAGAGCCAGCTAATGTTGTCAATCGGTTTTGGCGTTCAAGTTTGAGAACTTCATAGGACATACGAGGTATACGACTTACTAAACGTTCAAAATCAATACTTGAAGGCGAGAGAACAGTTACTTCGTGACCACGCCCAACAAGATCTCGTACGGCTGCAGGCACCGTTCCATCTCCTTCACAAGAAGAGATGATGAACACTGGACTTCCTCTACTAAAACGACCGCTGAGGGAATTCGTTACAGCTTGTAATGGCATCTTTCCTTTTGGAGATACGCCAGCAAGTGCACTGAGGATTTTGAAATATTGTTTGTCACCAGTATCTGGCGGGAGGTACGAAAGACTGTCATCAAATATGGCTAAAGCCACCGAATCACGCCGTTTGAGGAAGAAAGCTGCAAGACTCGCTGCTGAGACGGTTCCCATTTCAAGTGGGTTTTTGAGTACCGTTCCAATACGTGCAATGTCTCGACTGTCCAAGAGGATATACAAGTCCGTTACCGCATCACGACATTTTTCGTTCACCATCAACTCACCAGTTCGAGCATATGCTTTCCAATTGATGTTCTTGAATGGGTCGCCTGGGACATATTCTCGGAGCGAGTAAAACTCTGAACCTTGACCAGGTGTTCTCAAAGTTGTAGCACCAGTATACATTTTCGGAGTTCGAGACCGAAGGAATGCTTCCTCAACTTCTTTGATTTGTGGGAAGATAACGATATCACTATGGTGGTCGACATACATTTCATCGACGCCAAGATTGAATGTATTTCGTGAGCGAAGTGAAACTGGCCCAATGGAATAATGTCCTCTCAAAGGGCAGCGCAGGACATATCGAATCCGCGCACTTTCCCCCGGGCGTAGATTCAAACGCATTTGATTGAGCCCACTCCGTAGTTTCATTTCGTGAGGGATATTGTCGTAGACTTCCAAGAGTTGGGTATTTCGATTTGAACGGTTCGTGACCAAGAGTTCAACATACAAATCATCACCCTTGTAGAGATTATCTGCTGAAAGGGTTCTCTGAACTTCAACATCACCATGGCCAGAGATCCAAGAATTGACGACGATAAATGCAATGAACGCAATTCCAAGAATCATCATTTGCAGATTTGCAATCATCATGCCGATAAGAATCAGCGCGATACCGCCTGTGAATGTGAATGAAGCCTTACGTGTCCACATAGTCTCACCTCAGGTGCGTCCCCACGCTTTGATTCGTTTGACGACTGCCACCGTCTGCTCGAGTGAATATTTGGTTGGTTCAATTGCGAACTTTGCCAACACCGGGTCGTTGATGAGAGATACTAACTCTCGAGCAGGCATTGCATGGAATTCTTCACGGCTCAAACCATTTTGGTTTCGAACTTTAGAGAGGAATACTTGTCGGATTTTATCGGTTTTAGCGTAGTATGTGTACCGGTTCGCATCTCCAAAGCCATAGTAAATGATACTAAACACGTGACGCCATGGTTCCGGGTCTCGCTTCTTGATGAGAACTGCTTCAAAGGCAATAAAGAGTACGAGGAAGAGCAACATCATGGCTAATCCTTCGCCAGTGAAATAGACCAAAAGAAAGTAAACAGTATTGTAAGAATCTGCTAATAAGGCATTTTGGGGGTGACGAGATTCATCAAAAATTACCATGGCATTTTCTGCGGGTTGTCCTTCTTCACCGATATTCGTTGACATTAGGGCTTCAGCAATGAAATCCATTGCCCATTTCCGATTATCATTTGCAGGTATACATTTCTCATTGCTTGTGACGCAATCATTCGTCCCATACAAAGGGTCGTTTGGGTCGTTGAAACCTTCATAGTCGTAAATGGCATTAATCAGAGCAGAACCATCAGCCATGAACACAATACGGCCACCTTCATCGGGGTCGCAAGATTTTTGTGCACATGCTTCGATGCTCAAATTAAATTGGCCCCACAAATCGGGAGTTTCAGAAGTTTGTTCATTTCCTACCCAGATCTCTCCATCTCCATTGACATCGACGGTTGCTTCATTACTGGTCACAGCTCGAATAGAAACTTCAGAAAGAGCACCGCTTACACCAGGGATGAGTTCCAAGGCAGTGATATTGTTCAGCAGTAACTGGTATGTTGCGTTATACTGGATTTCACCATTCACCCAGTGCTGGGAGCACAAACCAGCATCTTCGAGAGGCATGGCTCTTCCGTTCAATGCTCTACAAGGGTGAGCGCCTTCGCCATTTATTCCACTCCAACGGTCATGGACAGAGAGGGTTGCAGGGTCGACACTACTCCCGTTCATTCCACAAGGTGTCGCTTGCATACACATCCAAATATAGTTGTAATCGAGTTCTTCGACATAGGTTGTATCGTAAAGTTGGTAACCAGTGTAACGCACACCATAGGCTTGAGCGATACTTCCAGCAAATCCATAATCATCAAGAACCAGAGCAGTACCTCCTGCATCAACAAACTCGACGATTGCATCAATTTCCGAAGGAGAGTAACCGTCTTCTGCTGCAATGGTGATGAACCCATCACTGTCAAATTGAGGGAGTGAAAGTGTATCGCGTTCTACGCCAGCAAGAATGTAAGTTGTATTACGAGGGTCTTCTATATCTGCTAGCAAGAGTGGGCTGCTCACCAATGAACTTGTTTTGATGCCCATGTCTTTGATGTCTTGTCGAAATGCTGACATGTCATTCCAATCATCATCGTAAGCCGACAATTGGTTAGTATTGGACAGATTCACAAAGTTAAGCAAAATACTCGTTAGCAAAAGAAACATTACGATCCAGAACGCGGCTTGTAGGCCGATTCTTCGGTAATTGAGGTTTGCGTTGTCGAGCATGAGGTCACCTTCTAGAGCACTGTTCCGACATACCCACGAGTTCCATTGGGTTTAGAAGGTTGTTATTTGATGGAAGGGAGATGCTCATTCAATGTGCCAATAAATTCGCGTAAAACAGTGCCTTATTAGCGTTTCAAATGAACTTTTGAAGCAATACGAGCAACCTCATCAACCGGGATTTCCATCATCCCGTCAACCATCTCCCAAGGAAGTGCAGACGGGTCAATATTTTCTTCGATCTTAACTCGAATTCCTGAGATTGAACCCGATTGTTTATCAAATATAATATCGCTAAGGATTCCGAGAAGTTGACTGTGTGAATCAATGACTTCACGGTCGATGATTTCACGTGCAAAGACAGCCATACAAATCACTCCCAGTAACAGGTCAACCACATCGATGCAGCACATCAATGCGTCGATTCAAGAAACCGCCTCACATTGACTCCATGCCATATCCAGTATCTCGGTCTCGTTTGATATTGGAGAGGCCAGATGTCAACAAAGTTTCCATCTTTTGATAGTAAGTGAGCATTTCTGCAGTTACTGTCGGGCGAACACGCTTGACGGCTTCTTCGAAATGTGACTTGGTGACTTTCTTCTTGTTTGCTCGCATACAAATGAGTGCAGCTTCTCGGCATACTGCTTCAATATCAGCACCTGTGAATCCGTCGAGTCCGACCATAATATCCTTGAGTGAAAATTTCGATAATGGCATACCTTCACTGTGAATCTTGAAAATCGTTTCACGTGCTCCTGCATCTGGGGGAGGAACGTGAAGAACTCGTTCAAATCGACCGCTGCGCATGAGAGCAGGGTCCAACATTTCGGGACGATTGGTCGCAGCGACAACGATGACGCCATCGAGCGATTCTACACCATCCATGCTAGCGAGCAATTGATTGACGACTCGGTTACCAACATCACTGCCTTCTGTTCCAGATGAAGAACGCCGACCGGCAATAGATTCGAATTCATCCAAGAAGATGATGGCAGGTGCTGATTGTTTTGCTTTCTTGAATATTTCACGAATGCCACGTTCCGATTCGCCAACCCATTTCGAAATCATCTCCGGGCCTTTTATACTAATGAAATTGGCCTGAGCTTCGTTAGCAATTGCTTTGGCAAGTAATGTCTTTCCAGTCCCCGGTGCTCCGAACAGAACAATTCCACGCGGAGGCTTTATGCCAAAGTGTTCAAACAACTCTGGTTTTGTAAGTGGCCATTCAACGGATTCCTTTAGACGATCTTTGACTTCTTCTAATCCTCCAACTTCATCCCAAGTGACTTTAGGTATCTCAACATAAATCTCCCTCAATGCGGAAGGTTCGATGTCCTTAATCGCTTCACGGAAATCATCCATACGTACTTCCATCTTTTCGAGAACTTCCGGAGGTACTGTCTCTTCTTCCAAATCTATTTCAGGGAGATAACGGCGCAAAGCCTTCATTGCGGATTCACGTACCAGAGCAGCTAAATCAGCCCCTACAAATCCATAGGTGTTGTCGAGTACCCAATCAATTTCAAAGTCATCAGAAATTGGCATTTGACGAGTGTGCACATCCATGATTTCATTGCGTCCATCACGGTCAGGGACTCCAATTTCAATTTCACGGTCAAAGCGACCAGGTCGACGCAGTGCAGGATCGAGAGCATCTCTGCGATTGGTTGCACCGATGACGACAACATTGTCTCGTCCTTCCATGCCGTCCATGAGTGTAAGCATTTGAGCGACAACTCTTCGTTCAACTTCTCCACTCACTTCCTCACGCTTAGGGCAAATGGAGTCAATTTCGTCAATAAATATGATTGCGGGGGCATTTTCTGCTGCTTCATCAAAAATTTCTCGAAGTTGTTTTTCGGATTCTCCATAGTATTTGGAGATGATTTCGGGACCGTTAATACTCTTGAAATGGGCATTGACTTCTGTAGCTACTGCTTTGGCAATCATTGTTTTACCCGTTCCAGGTGGGCCGTGAAGAAGAACTCCCTTTGGCGGATCAATACCGAGTCGACGGAATAATTCTGGATGTTTGAGTGGGAGTTCAATCATCTCACGTACTTTTTGTAATTGTTGTCCGATTCCACCGATGTCTTCGTAGGTAATACCTTCAGTTTGACCGGCATCGACATCGTCCACAGCTTCGTCTTTGATGACGATATCCGTATCGTTCGTGACTTTTACAATTCCTTTTGGCGTGGTTTGAATCACGGCAAACGGTAAGGCCTCTGCAAACAAGGTCATACCTGGGATGAAAATTCTATCTCCTTGAACAACTGGGCGCTTTGAAAGCCCCCGTCGAGCAAACCCTTCTATGCCAGGACCGAACTTGACTTTCTGTTTGTTGGCCATGACTGGGGAAAGGATGAGTTTGGTACATTCCTTTGCATCAACTTTGCTTACAGTCACACGGTCGCCAAGACTTACGCCTGCATTTTTACGAATAATACCGTCGACGCGAATGATTTCCATCTTGGCATCTTCAGGCCGGCTGCGCCAATAAATAGCAGCAGTCGAGCGCTTTTCACCCTTGATTTCAACAATATCTCCGGGTTTCAATCCGAGATCATTTTCCCCTGAAATCCGGGCTCTACCATGACCTACATCAGACGGAATAGCTTTCGAGACACGCAAGGACATTGTTTTTTCATCTTTCGCCATATTTTCACTTCCATTGTTGAACTGTCGAGCCTATTTAATGGTGGCCAGACCGCCTCTTCTCTGTTCGTTTCCGCCGACCCCCTTTTAACCTTAAGATAAAAAACGATGGTAATTCTTGAGAATTTTTCCGTTTGAATCTTTCCATCAATTTCAAGAAGGGCGTTCCATTGGGCCTGATATGGTTCACGTTCTTGAAACAGGTCTCGAATTCTTAGAAATAGAAAATCCAAATGGTAAACCTTCCGTAAAAGGTTACAATATTATCAACGGTCAAATGAGTTTAGCCAGTGATGGTGCTACCTTTACTTCCATTAATCCAGCGATTCTCAACGATACACTCGGCGAATTCCCTCTCTCAACCAGAGACGATGTTCATACTGCTTTGGATGCCGCACATGCTGCTTTCCCTTCTTGGGCAGCTACACCTGCGCCGACCCGTGGACAAATCATCGGTAACATGGGCCGTTTGCTCATGGATCACAAAGATGCAATTGTGGCGCTCGAAACACGTGAAATTGGTAAAACTCTGAAAGAATCAGCAGGTTCGGTCCAGGAAGCAATTGATACCTGTTTGTTTTTCCAATCTGAAGGCCGACGTCTTTACGGACAAACCGTGAACTCAGAATTACCGGATAAAGAATTGTTCACCTACCGCCGTCCTCTTGGGGTTTGTGGAATTATCAATGCTTGTAACTTCCCAGCCGCTGTGCCTTTTTGGAAAATGATTCCAGCGATTATGTGTGGGAACACATGTGTTTGGAAGAGTCCTCAAGATGCACCACTCCTCTCCTTTGCTCTGGCTCGTATTATGCACGAAGCAGGATTGCCAGATGGTGTCATCAATTTGGTTCACGGTAAAGGCAGTGGCGCTGGCCAATTTTTAGTCGATGCTGTCGATGAAGGCCGAGTGAACAAGATTTCCTTCACAGGTTCTACTGAAGTTGGAAAGATGATTGGAGAAGTTTGCGGAAGGAATTTAGTCTCATGTTCTCTTGAACTCGGTGGTAAGAATCCATTGGTTGTTATGCCAAGCGCAGATCTCGACAACGCAGTAGAAGGCGCCTATTGGGGTGCTTTTGGAACAGC
>TARA_B110000305_G_scaffold119743_1_pt1 | contig 11582 bp, 11 predicted proteins | sample TARA_B110000305 | Tara Oceans TARA_B110000305 (sample SAMEA4397930) | marine metagenome | biome: Polar Biome; feature: [SRF] surface water layer (ENVO:00010504); material: water (ENVO:00002006), including particulate matter (ENVO:01000060) such as... | depth 5 m | reverse complement strand
AGCCTAGGCATCATGTACTTCAACGGCCAGGGTGTTGAGCAAGATTACTCAAAAGCTTATCTCTGGGCTGGCCTCGCGGCTCAACTCGGCAATGAAAGCGGAAGAAAGCTGAGAGATGCCGCCGCAAAAAAATTAGATTCTGAACAGCTGAGTGTTGCTCAAAATCTTCTAGTCAAGTGTATCGCTCAAGAACTCAACGAGTGTTGATCAACCTCAATCACTGAATTACACAAATACTCATAAACCAGGAAACATAGGGCACGTAGTGATGCTGGATCTAATTACTCAAACGTGCATGTAAGTTTGTTGGGAAACATTTCATCAATTGATTTAATAGTCTCTAGGCATCCCTCAAGAACCTCTTTGACACGATCTGTTGATACCCACATCTCATCAACATTTCTTGAAGAACTTTCTGCATCGTCTTCACCTTGCACTTCTGCCTCAAATTGAATGTGCCATCCGAACTCGGGAACTGATTTGCTCTTATCAAAGTTAATTTCCAGGCAGAGAACGAGCAAAGCATACAACTCTGAATTTGGTTCAAAAAACAGAATAACGCCAACGTCATCCTCCTCCTCTTCATCATAAAAGGTGGTATTGCAGAGGTAGATTTCAAACTCATCATCCGAATTCTCAGATGGATTTACCCAAAAGCGACAGCCTAGACGAAGAGCAACTTCTTGCAGATAAGAAACCGCTTCCACATCGTGTCCAATATCGAGTTCATCAGTGAAATAACTTGCTGGCATTTCTGTATCCATGAGATTTAGAAGAGAACAATAACAGAATTAATGCAGCTAAGAAGCCTACAGCCTCAGCCAATCGTCTATCAAAATGATCAATTAGTCTTTGCAAAGCACCGCCCAAGAATTTAACAAATTAGAGACCAATTCTTTATCTGCTCTTAAATTCTCAAAGCCTTGCTGCTTTTGAAACTTAATCAGATTTTGCTGAGCTTTATCAGCGTCTCCATCAAGCTCCATCAGATGGTCAGAGATTTCTTTGTAATCTCGACTTCCTGGATCCACCTTTACTTGTTGAAACTGCTCAAATGCACTCTGCGCAATTTTATCCAAATTAATAGCAGTTTGAGCAAGCTCCGCATAACGCTCAAAGCCTTTGCATTGAGCCAAACGGATTTGTTCGAACGTTATCTCCGTATTTGCCCAAACAGGAAACGCAATCAATAGAACCATCGCGGCAACACGCATATCTCACCTCAATAAGTCAGAACATAAACGATACCAGATTAATTTCTCAAAAAGAGAACATACTCATAGTCAACGAAGACTCTACAGTAGACGGGAGGTCGGGCTTAAGTCAGGCCGCTTATGAAAAAATTGGTCTCTAGGACGGCGGCACTCGAAAAGAGTAGCCTCAATCTATAAGCCAAAAAATTATCATATCAATGGAGACGAGGTGTGGACGAGGATAAAGAAGTCGAGAGCATACTGCGCTCAGCGCTCATATTCGTAGGTGGAGCGGTTATAATTGGCATACTTCTCATGGTGGCATTCATGATATTCAGATAAGTTAAACCAAACACGCTCAATTACATGAGAAATCGATTCTTCCCCGCAAGACCCGTCCACTTACCTGTCCCAATTGCATCCTACTGAGTCAAATTTTCCGCATAGAATCAAGCCAACCGCACCGCATCAGTGCTCAGCACCATTCAATCAGTTTTCGCGTGAAGATCTCAACGATCTATTTTTCCCAGAAAACCTTTTTTTATGAGTCAGTCGAAATCCGGTCATTTTTTCTGTAAGGATGGAAACTTTGTAGTGGCTTAGGTCACCCCAAATTGACCTGTCATGCCAAAGATGCACCGAGTGATTTCGAGAGTTCCTCGCCGGCCTGACGAGTCAACCTGCCAAGATGCGGGATCTCTTTGTTGATAATGCGTGCAGTGGGGCCAGAAATGGAAACACCTGCGACCAGTTGGTTTTGTGAGTCAAAAACTGGTGCGGCAACGCAGCGCATTCCCAAGTATCTTTCCTCATCATCAAAGCTGTAACCAAGACTTTTAATCCGTTTAAATTCCTCCGAAAACTCAGATGGTTGAATCTTTGTCGTTTGGGTGAACTGTTCGAAGGGTCCTTTTTTTAACAGCTCTTGCCGTGATTGGATATCTGAGAAGGACACAATCGCTTTGCCAATACCTGACGCATGCCACGATGCTCTTGAGCCCGGTCGAAAAAATGCTCGAATCGCGTGGTGTGTTTCATGCTGTGCAATAAAAATCACCTCACTACCGTCTAGCACCCCTAAATTCGCAGTTTCACCAGTTTTTTGAGCCAGCTCACGTAGAATCGGGCGAGCAAGATTGAGAAGTTTTGCAGCGCGAGGAAAGGCGCTTCCGACTCTGAAAGCCTCGATTCCGATAGACCAACTGGCATCAGTCTTTGATTGCGTGACAAATCTATGTGATTCCAAAGTGGCCAAAAGTCGATAGACAGTTGGTTGAGGCATGTCAAGGTTGAGTGCGAGATCATTGAGAGAGATTCCATCAGTCTCGGCGATTGCTTTAAGCGTCAGCAAGCCCTTATCGAGCGCCTTTGCTGGTGCGCCAGTTTCTTTCGATACCAGTCGAGGTCGGCCGCGTGGACGTTTTACCTCAATTTCTTTCGTCATTTTTTTGTTGCCCTATTACCTTGTCCACCATGGAGCAATTAAATTGTAAAATTGCACTATAAAATACTCCAAAAATAATTTTACTATTTTTCTGGAATATTTTAACTATTGATTTAAATTAAATTTTTTTATTTAAATTTTAATTTAAATAAAAAATAGAGAAATAGAACAATGCTTGATCGTTGTCTAAAGTAACGTTTAATAAAAGCAAAAACATGGACGGCTGTCATGAATCTATCAAACGCCATTTTCATTCCGGGCCCAACTAACTTACCCGAACGTATTCGTCGAGCGATTGATTTACCGACTGTTGATCATCGTTCACCTAATTTTGCCTCAGATTTAAAAGCTATTTTTCGACAAGTACAAAACATATTAAAGACCGACAATGGTCAGATTTTTATCTTCCCTGCGACTGGCACAGGTGGTTGGGAAGCGGCCATCGCGAATACGCTATCGCGTGGCGACCGGGTGCTAGCCTGTCGCCACGGCGTGTTTTCAGAAAAATGGATTCACTTATGCCAGCACTTTGGTTTGGAAGTTGACGTCATCGAGTGCGACTGGAGAGGTCCTGCTAATCCAGATTTGATCGAGGCAAAACTGCGCTCAGATCCTCGTGGGGAAATCAAAGCTGTGTTGGTTACTCATAACGAAACAGCCACCGGTGTGCGATCGGATATTTCGGCGGTGCGTCAAGCAATCGATTCTGCAGGCCATTCAGCAATGTTATTCGTGGATGGCGTCAGCTCAATTGCCTCAATGGATTTTGAAATGGATACATGGGGCGTTGATATTGCGGTCGCGGGCTCTCAGAAGGGATTTATGTTGCCCGCTGGACTGGCCATACTCGGCGTAAGCCAGAAAGCGATCGCAAGCGGAGCCACTGCTGATTTGCCACGATTTTTCTTTGACTTTAGACAAATGATGCAGACCACTTCATCCGGTGGCTTTCCTTACACGCCACCGATGCAGCTCTTGGCTGGTCTGAATGAGTCTTGCAAAATATTGCTAGAAGAAGGCTTGGATGCAGTGGCGTCAAGGCACTTTTTTATCGCGGAAGGAGTGCGCCGCGCTGCAGATGCTTGGGGTCTTGAAGTCTGTGCCCATGACCGTTCATTTGCGTCGGATACTGTAACGACGATTTTTGTTCCCGAGGGACGCGATTCAAATCAACTTACATTACACCTACATCAAAAGTATCAAATGTCCTTTGGCGTCGGTCTCGGGCAATTTGCTGGCCAGGTCTTTCGGATTGGACATCTCGGTCAACTCAGTATCCCGAACATGCTCGCTGGACTGGCGACCATTGAGATGGCGATGCGCGATCTGGATTATCCAATTAATGCGGGTGTGGGTGTGGCGGCTGCCCAAGAGTGGTATCGCATACCGATTTCAGTAAAACCTGCAGCTGGCTTGCTTTCCGAGTGTGGAGTGATTTCCGATGAGTAGAGTAGATTTGCCAGCCGAAATTCCTACGATTAAATGCGAAGGCATGGAACGAGTCGGAACTGCAGCCGACTTAACATACCAACATGTGATGGATGCCAGAAAACGGATTGAACCATACGTTCATTACACGTCGGTGCTGACCTCATCGTATCTAAACAAGCGCATTGGCGCTGAGCTCTTTTTCAAATGTGAGAATTTTCAAAAAGCAGGCGCATTTAAAGTTCGCGGTGCGTGTAACGCTGTGTTTGGGCTGAGCGATCTGGAAGCGCAGTCTGGTGTTGCAACCCATTCATCAGGCAACCATGCGTTGAGCCTGTCTTATGCAGCTGGGCGACGAGGCATTCCATGCCACGTTGTCATGCCGCGCACTGCGCCACAAGCTAAAAAAGATGCGGTAAAGGGGTATGGCGGACTGATTACAGAATGCGAGCCATCGACTTCGAGCCGAGAGGCCGTATTTGGACAACTTCAGGCTCAAACAGGGGCTGAATTTGTGCATCCGTACAATGACCCCCGAGTCATAGCAGGGCAGGCAACTTGCTCTGCTGAATTACTTGAGCAAATTGAAAAATTGGACGCAATCATCGCGCCGATTGGCGGTGGGGGCATGATCTCGGGAACCTGTCTGACGCTGTCTAATCTGGCGCCTCATATCGAAGTCTTTGCGGCGGAGCCTCTTCAAGCAGATGATGCAGCACGCTCTTTTCGAGCGGGCCACATCATTGCTGACGATGCACCAAATACAATTGCAGATGGACTCAAAGTGCCGTTGAAAGAAAACACTTGGCACTTTGTTTCTCATTTTGTATCCGACATCTTGACTGCAAGCGAGGAAGAGATAGTTGAGGCCATGAAGTTAACGTGGCAACGACTGAAAATTGTCATGGAGCCGAGTTGCGCTGTGCCGTTAGCGGTCATTTTGAAACACCCTGAAATTTTTCGCGGCAAGCGCGTTGGGGTCATAGTGACAGGTGGCAATGTCGATTTAGACCGCTTGCCCTGGATGAGTTGAGGGAAAAAAATGAATCAATCATTAAATGAAAAGACTTTTGAAGTCGGTTTCGACGTTCCAGCTTTGGTTGGCATGGCGGATTCTGAGGTACAAACGCCAAGCCTTATCGTAGATCTCGACGCGTTAGAGCGCAACATTCAGAAGATGGGAGATTTTGCCAAGGCTCACGGGATGCGTCACCGAGTGCATGGAAAAATGCACAAGTCCGTTGATATCGCGTTGCTCCAGGAAAGCCTCGGTGGTGCCTGCGGAGTTTGCTGTCAAAAAGTGAGCGAGGCCGAGGTATTTGCGAGAGGAGGCATCAAAGACGTTTTGGTGTCGAATCAGGTGCGGGACCCCACCAAATTAAAACGGCTTGCACGTCTGCCCTTGCTGGGAGCACGTGCGATTGTTTGCGTCGATGATCCTGAGAATGTATCTGAACTTTCTCAAGCGGCGTCAAACGAGGGAACAGTCATTGAATGCTTGGTTGAAATCGATTGTGGAGCAGGTCGTTGCGGTGTCACGACAACCGATGCTGTTGTTGAGATTGCAATGGCGATTAGCCAAGCAGCCGGATTAAAGTTTGCAGGCCTGCAAGCGTATCAGGGTGCGATGCAACATTTGGATCGATTCGAGGATCGGAAAGCAAAAACTGAAGTGGCGATTGCAATGGTACGGGACGCTGTCGAGACGCTCGCTGATCACGGAATTAGTTGCGATATCGTGGGCGGCGGCGGCACTGGTTCGTACTACTTTGAATCCAATTCTGGTGTTTTTAATGAGCTCCAATGTGGCTCATATGCGTTCATGGATGCTGATTATGGTCGAATTTTAGACGCGGAAGGACGTCGGATTGACCAAGGTGAGTGGGAAAATGCGCTGTTCATTCTGACGTCGATCATGAGCCATGCCAAAGCTGACAAAGCGATTTGTGATGCCGGGCTGAAAGTCCAATCAGTCGATAGTGGATTGCCGGTGATCTTTGGCCGCGCTGATGTGAAGTATGTGAAGTGCTCGGATGAGCATGGAGTCATCGAGGACATCGATGGTGTACTCAAAGTGAATGATAAGTTGCGGTTAGTTCCAGGGCATTGCGACCCTACCTGCAACGTGCATGACTGGTATGTTGGCGTTCGCAACGGTGTTGTAGAGGCTGTTTGGCCTATATCAGCTCGCGGGAAAGCATATTGACCAACTCGTCCGAAATAGAGCAAACAGAAGGTTTGAGTTGCTATGCAAATTGTTACTGAGCAGCAAATTGCTGAGGTATTGAATCCGGAGATTGCATTTCTTGCGGTTCAGGATGTGTTCCGAGGCATGGAGTCAAGCGCTTGGAATTTTCCGGTGGTTCGAGAAGCATTACAGTATAAGGACGCACTCTTTGGATTTAAATCAGGGTTTGATCCTGCATCCGGTGCTCTCGGCCTAAAAGCTGGTGGCTATTGGCCCAACAATAAATCCAAGGGCTTGGCAAACCATCAATCGTCGATTTTTCTGTTTGACCCCGACACGGGGCAATGTAAGGCAATGCTGGCTGGAAACACGATCACCGCGCTGCGCACAGCGGCCTCCTCTGCGATCTCAATTGATCAATTCGCGTGTGAACGGTCGGCAGTCCTGGGGTTGATCGGCACGGGTCATCAGTCAATTTTTCAGCTTGAGGCTGCATTAAGAGTGAGATCGTTCGAGGAAGTATTGGTTTGGAATCGATCTGAACGAGATCTCACCAAACACCACCAAATGACTGAGGCCTATGGCGTGAGATGTCGCGAGATGGAGCTCGAAACCGTGGTGCGGGAGTCGCACGTGATCGTCACGATTGCGTCGTGCTTTGAGCCATTATTTCCATCCGACTGGGTCTCACCAGGAACCCATCTTGCCGCGATGGGAACTGATACGCTGGGGAAACAAGAACTTGATCCGGCGCTTACAGCCCGCGCAATCCGCTTTACAGACGAGATACCTCAATCGAGAACGATTGGTGAGTTTCAGCATCTGCCGTCAGATAGTAAAGTGCGTACGATCGGTTCTGTGATTAATGGCAGCGCGATGGGCCGTAGCCGAGACGATGAGATCACCGTGTTTGACGGAACTGGTGTGGGCTTGCAAGACCTGGCTTGTGCAAAGGCAGTTCTTAAAGCGCTCAGTGGATCGTAAATTGAGTGTGTTGAACGCAAGCATCGCTGATTTTTATTCTGATACACAGACACTGCCGTCGAAGGCAATGCTCGAAAGTGTTTTGAATGTTGTAACCGGTGATGAAAGGCAAGGTGCGTGTCCGACCACGAACGCACTGTGTGAAAGAGTAGCCGATCTCTTTGGCATGGAAGATGCGGTATTTCTGCCCTCCGGGACGATGTGCAACCAGATTGCAATCGCCGTTCATACATCCCCCGGTGATGAAATTATCTGTGCTCGAGAAAGCCATATTGTGTTTGCAGAGTGCGGCGGACTCGCCAAGCTCTCGGGTGCCATGGTCTCAGTAATTGATTGTGATCGTGGTGTATTCAGTGCTCACGATGTCAGGCGTCTTTGTCGGCCCCCTTCCTCGTTTTCGCCAAGAAGCCAACTATTAGTCACGGAGCAAACATTAAATTTGGGTGGTGGTGCTGTTTGGCCTGCAGACCAGTTGGCGGAAGTCAGCGGTCTTGCAAAAGAGCTCGGTCTCTCTGTGCACATGGATGGAGCCCGTGTGCTCAATGCGTCGGTTGCTACCGGAGTTCCCGTCTCAACCTATGCGACTCATCATGACAGCGCCTGGCTTGCATTCTCTAAGGGCCTGGGTTGTCCAGTGGGTGCCGTATTGACTGGCTCGCGAGATTTTATTCGCGATGCATGGCACTTCAAACGAATGTTTGGTGGCGCGATGCGTCAAACAGGTGTCCTCACTGCGATGTGCTTGTATGCACTTGATCATCATGTCGAGCGGTTGGTGGAAGATCATTTAAGGGCTGCGAAGATCGCCAAAGGCTTGCAAGGCTGCGAGCTGTTCAGTCGAATCTATCCAGTCGAAACGAATATCGTCTTAGCAGAGATCGATAGTGAGTGTGGCGTCCTTGCCAGTACATTGCGGGATTTCCTCGGACAGATGGGCGTCAAGATTATGGCGGTCGGCGTAAACCGTATTCGCATGATCACCCATCGGGATGTCGATGATGCTGGCGTCCTGCTTTTGATGAATGGCATCGAGGCATTTCTTTCGAACAAAATGGCAACCTAACGAATCTGTTCTACTCTGATGCACTTGGTGGATGTGTTACTTGGAGTAATCTGTAAAATTATGGACCGTCACAGCCTCTCTGGACACGAAAAAAGCCATCCCAAAGCGGAGCTGAAGTTGATACGAACCGCACCAGTCATTCAGACAATTAACTCGAAGAAAAATGCTCTTGAATACCGAACGACTCTAGAGTTTCATCAGTGAAGTTGCCAACCGTCAGACTGAATTTCTCAAACGGCACAAGCAGCGTAAAGCGAAGCGCATTGCCCAGAACGTTTCTATCCTCCATGACAAGATTCTTGACGGAAATATAGATCTCCTTAAGCCCTACCTAAAAACGCAGGCTGGATAGACGGAGAATCGGTTGGAGGAAGAGGTTGAAAAATTGTCACCGACCCAGATCACAGTTTTAAACGATTGCGATCACAACGTGCAAACTCAGAGTACATAAAATTATTAATGACTCTAACCAGCGATTCTGATTTCTGAATTGGGGTAATCATCCGAGTACGTAAAAGCGGCCTGCAGTCTCTTGATTTGGATTTATCAACAAATTGAAAATTTGTTTCACAAACAAGATATTGATTTGAAGAGAGAAAAATGGTGGGTCGTGCGCGATTCGAACGCGCGACCAATTGGTTAAAAGCCAACTGCTCTACCAGCTGAGCTAACGACCCCCAGACAGATCAAAAGTAGATCATCAATAGGGCGCGTATGATACCGACGAATAACGATTGTGCAAGCAACTAGCGCCATTTTTTCTATATTTTGGGAGTAATTCCTGGTTGATAACTAGTTGGATCATCTAGGCCAGCATCTAAAAACCCTTTACGGCGTAGCCGACAAGCATCACACATTCCACATGCAAGACCCAAAGCATCAGCCTGGTAGCAACTTACGGTCATCCCATAATCAACACCTAAAGTAGTTCCACGGCTTATGATTTCTGATTTAGTTAAAGACATCAATGGCGCTTCTATATGCCACTTCGATCCACCATCGACAGCCGAAGTCGCCACATTTGCTAACTTCTGGAATTGATGAATAAACTCCGGTCGGCAATCGGGATAACCTGAATAATCAACCGCATTCGCGCCAATAAATAAATGCCTGGCCCCGATCACCTCTCCAAAACCCATCGCAATAGATAAAAATATCGTGTTACGAGCAGGGACGTACGTAACTGGAATTCCGTTGTCGGCAACGCCGCCAGTCGGAACTTCGTATTCTTCACTTGTCAGAGCGGAACCGCCAATGCTCGCCAGATCGAGCTTAATTACTTTATGTGGACGTTCACCCAAAGCTTCGGCGACGCGAAAAGCTGCCTTAAGTTCTGAATTATGTTTCTGCCCATAATCAAAACCGATAGTGAAGCAATCGAAACCCTGAGCTATAGACATTGCAAGAACAGTCGCAGAATCCAACCCTCCGGACAATAAAACCACTGCCTTCGGTCTATCTGTCATCGGCCAATCTCATCACCCCAAATCTGCTTATGGAGCTGTAATTGCATTCTAAATTGGTACTGGCTTTGTATTACCCAACCAGCCAATTCCTGCAAATCAACCTCACCATAGGACGGTGAAATCCAGATATTACCCGCGTCAAAAACTTTTGGATTGGTTTCACAAAACAACTCGAACCAACGAAAGTCACTAACATCGGTAATGACAACCTTTATCTGGTCTTTCTTTTGAACGAACTTAAGGTTATCTAACAAATTTCGATGAGCCTCGCCCGATCCTGGAGTCTTGATATCGAGAATAACCGAGACACGAGAGTCGACCATTGCAATGTCCATCGCTCCGGAGGTCTCCAGCGACACTAAAAAACCATCATCACACAAATTTTTTAATAGCACGTGACATTCTAACTGAGCCAAAGGTTCACCACCGGTCACACAAATATGAGAGACCGCCTTCTGCTTCACTTCAAGAATAACACCTTCAATGGACCGTTGACTGCCACCACTGAAGGCGTAGGCAGTGTCACAGAATCGACAGCGTAAGGGGCAGCCCGTCAAACGTATAAATGTCGTAGGCAGGCCAGTTGTCGCAGCTTCTCCCTGCAGACTAACAAAAATTTCCGTGATACGAAGGGAGCTGGACTCAGACATTTTTAAGGCTATCTCAGCTGGCGTTTTCAAGCTCACGGGATGCAAGACCAGCTTCGACGCTCTCGGGCGCCTCAGTGATCACTTCCTCGAGGATCTTACGTCCATTCAACACATCTTGATTCTTAATCAAGAGCTTTCCGAGCTTTACTTTAACCTGCAGAATTCTCCTGTAATCCGGCGCTATCATGGTCAGGCTCTTGAAAGCCTCTATGGCCTCTGCGTTGCGACCTAGAACGTCGAAAACTTGGCCCCGCCAAAATCGGGCATCCAAAACCAGATCACTATCAGGATAGTTCGCAATGAAATCGGCCATTAAAACCAACGACTCGTCAAACTTACGCTCACGGATTAGTTGAAATGCTTCATTGTAAACATCTTTATCGGAAATCTGAGGAATTGGATCCCCACCGACGACTGACGGAGTATTGTCAGATAAATCGGCTGCCGGAATTTTCGAGGCAGCTGCCTGCTGAACTGCGACCGCATCTTTTTGCACCCGCACTAGTTCACCAAGCCGCTGATCAAGATCAAGGTATCGAGTTTTTTGATCTGCGCTCATCTGGCCGAGCTGAAAGGACAACTCCTCCATCAAACCACGCAGTTGCTGAGTCTCTTGCCGGAGCTGCCCAATTTGCAGCATTAATTCGGCTTGCGACTGCCTGAACGACTGCATTTCCTGGCCGTCTTCCGCATACGAAAACAGCGACGCTGCAGTCATAAAGACTGCAGCGCTTAAAATGATCAGTAAACGCATGGATTATTGATAAATGAGCTCAACACGACGATTACGCAACCAACCACTATCGTCACGAACCAGTGAAAGAGGACGCTCCTCACCATAGCTTACACTCTCAATTTGAGAACGGTTCACACCTTGGATAACAAGATAACGAGTGACCGAATTTGCACGGCGCTCTCCAAGAGCTAGGTTGTATGCGCGCGTTCCACGCTCGTCAGCATGTCCTTCCAGACGTACTTTCGCTGAACGATCAGCCGTTAAATACTTCGCGTGCGCGTCCAGATCGTTCAAGGCATCCTGCTTCAGATCAGACCGGTCAAATTCAAAGAAGAACAAAGTATCGGCCGCCATCGCTTTTGATTTAATTTTCTCAGCCGTTGCACGTTCTGCGTCTGCTGCTGCGTCTGCTGCTGCTTTCGCTTTCGCT
>TARA_B110000305_G_scaffold76792_1_pt1 | contig 11603 bp, 5 predicted proteins | sample TARA_B110000305 | Tara Oceans TARA_B110000305 (sample SAMEA4397930) | marine metagenome | biome: Polar Biome; feature: [SRF] surface water layer (ENVO:00010504); material: water (ENVO:00002006), including particulate matter (ENVO:01000060) such as... | depth 5 m | reverse complement strand
GTTGCACTCGAGACTGCCTTGTTAGAAGCATGGAAAAAGGAAAATGCGTTCCAGCAATCCATTGAATCCAACCGGAATGGAGCACCATTTATCTTCCTCGAAGGGCCACCAACGGCCAATGGAAAGCCAGGAATCCACCACGTTGTTGCTCGTGCCTACAAAGATCTTGTTTGCCGATGGAAGACGATGGAAGGCTTCCGTGTTGAACGAAAAGGAGGATGGGATACGCATGGCTTACCTGTTGAAATTGAAGTTCAAAAGAAAATGGATTTGAAATCAAATGAAGCTATTCATGAATTTGGAATGGATAATTTCAACCAAGCCTGCCGTGATTCGGTATGGACCTATGAATCCGCTTGGAGAGAAATGACCGAACGAATGGCCTACTGGGTCGATTTGGACAATCCCTACGTCACACTTGACAACAATTATGTTGAATCATGTTGGTGGGCAATGAAGCAAATGTTCGACAAAGGTTTGTTGTACCGAGGCTACAAAGTTCTCCCTTATTGTCCTCAAACTGGAACCTCCTATTCAAGCCATGAAGTTGCTCTTGGATACAAAGAGGTTGAAGAACCGTCCGTGTATGTAAAATTCAAACTCATCGATGATAATGCAAGCATCCTCGCCTGGACTACAACACCATGGACGCTCCCTGGCAACGTTGGACTCGCTGTTGGACCTGAAGTCACCTATGTCCGAGCACGTGTAACTGAACATGCAGAGAATTGGATTGGAGCCGGTGGTGCTTCGGTTGGAGAAGAAATCATTTTGGCAAAAGATTTGATGAAAGAAGTTCTCCGTCACAAAGCCGAAATCCTCGAAGAGTTCCCTGGTTCCGCCTTGGTAGGAAAAGCGTATGAACCGCTGTTCCCAGATGCGGTACCTCGTGGTGAATCAACCACTGCTTGGACCGTTCTTGAAGCCGATTGGGTGACGACAACTGACGGAACTGGAGTTGTTCACACGGCAGTCATGTACGGTGAAGACGATTACAACCTCGGTATGGCTGCTGGACTTCCAGCACACCACACTGTTGGAATGGACGGTGCTTTCCTCAAGGGCACACATCCACAACTCGATGGTCGATATGTCAAAGACTGTGACCAAACGGTCATTGAACTTCTTTCAGCCTCAGGTGGAAGTAACGGGAAAGGACCTGAAAGTGGTTTACTTTACCGAGAGAAAGCCTACCTCCACGACTATCCACATTGTTGGAGAACCGACCATCCCTTGCTCTACTATGCCATGGATTCATGGTTTGTTCGTATGACTGCTGTCAAAGAACGTCTCCTCGAATTCAACAGTGAAGTCGAATGGGCACCGGATTGGGTCGGAGAAGGCCGATTTGGAGAATGGTTGCGCAATGTCAAAGATTGGGCGATCTCCCGTGAACGGTATTGGGGAACTCCACTTCCGGTTTGGCGAGACGATGAAGGAAACATGAAATGTATCGGTTCAATTGCTGAACTCCAAGCAGAAATCGCCAAGGCTGTTGCTGCTGGAATTGAAAACCCTGAATGCCCTGATGATGTCGACCTTCATCGGCCAGTTGTCGATGGCTATACACTTCTTTCCGATGATGGAAAACCAATGCATAGAGAACCTTTTGTCATGGATTGTTGGTTTGATTCAGGTTGTGCACCTTTCGCTCAATGGCATTATCCATTTGAAGGAAACGAAACGTTCGACGCTTCTTTCCCGGTTGACTACATCTGCGAAGGTGTTGACCAAACACGAGGATGGTTCTACACGCTTCTTGCCGTTTCAACAGCAGTCTTTGACAAACCCGCTTACAAGCGTTGTTTGAGTCTTGGACTTATTTTAGATGCTGAAGGAAAGAAGATGTCAAAGTCAAAAGGAAACATTGTCGACCCGTGGGACCATTTTAATCGAGAAGGTGCAGATGCGACTCGCTGGTATATGGTCACTGCTGGTGCACCGTGGAACCCGCTCAAGTTCGATTCGAATGGTGTTCGGGAAACCTATGCCAAGATGTTTTTGACACTATGGAATATTTACAAATTCCACGCAGATTATGCTGCAATTGATGGATTTGACCCCGAGGAATCAACCTCTGAAGTCACCTCTCGCCCATCGCTTGACCGTTGGATTTTATCTCGACTTGCTACAACTGCCAAAAATTACCATGCCGATTTCAAAGGCTGGAATTTCCACAAGGCATGCCGTGATCTTGAAGACTTCATTGTCAACGATGTCTCCAATTGGTATGTTCGACGCAGTCGTCGTCGGCTATGGGATGACGCTGAAACAACCGATAAAGTCGCCTGCCAACACACCCTCCATGAAATCTTGACAACCGTATGCCGTCTTATTGCACCGGTGAGTCCTTTCATGGTTGATACGATTCATCGAAATCTTACCGGCGAAACGGTTCACCAAGCGGCCTGGCCACTTGGCGTACCGGGTTCACTCGAAGGCGCTACTGCTGACCATTGGGATGAAGAGGCCGCAGCTGCAACAGCCATACTTCCGCCACAAGATACGACTCTAGAAGCGACCATGGTCTTGGTTCGAGAACTTGCTGAAGTTGGACGACGAATCCGAGTCGAAGCTGGACGAAGACAGCGCTTACCATGTTCACAAGGGTGGATTGTGTCTGGAACAGACATGGAAGAATTCCACGATATTCTTGCTGAAGAATTGAACGTTGAAACAATTGCAGTTGAGACTGACCTTGACCGATTCCTGCAAATCGAACTCGCTCCAAACTTCCGCGCACTTGCACCAAAAGCCCGTAGCGAAGTCAATGCTGTAGCGAATGAAATCAAGAATGCTGCCGACCCTACGGCCATGTTTGCTTCGATTCAAGCTGGAACATGTGAAGTATTGGGCGTTAAAATCGAAGAAAGTGATGTGGAAGTCCGACGGGTTGAACGCGAAGGTTTTGCTGCTTCAACGGTCACCATTGGCCAAGGAGATGAAGCCCAACAGATCAGTCTCGTTCTTGACATGAATGACACACCTGCCTTGCTTTCCAAAGGATTAGCACGGGATATTACTCGACGGATTCAAGCCATGCGCAAAGACCTCAATCTTGCCATTGAAGCAACCATTGATTTGGAAATTTGGACAAAGAACGCTCCAGAAATGTTTGAACAAGACCGGGAATGGATCGTATCCGAAACCCGTGCAGCAGCAACTGTGTTCCATTCGGATTCTGAAACACCTTCAACCGATGCTGAAACGTTTGAAGTCGACGGAACTTCTGTTTGGTTTACGGTCAAATAAGGCGAAACTCGGGCATCTTGCTCCAGCGACGCCTTCAAAGAGATGAGGCGCTACGCAGAATCATGCAACGCATCGCATTATCCATACTGTTGGTAGCCTCCACTGTATTGGCGGGATGCTTCGGTGGTGGAGAAGACCTCGTCGATGAAGAACAAATGGTATCTCTTTGGGAGTCCTACGAAATGGTCGACCAAATTCAACATGAAGATGCTCGAATGTTTGTGACCGTTGATTTGCGAACCAATCAATCAACCAACACCAGTTGGGCGGTCTTTGATGCGAGTAAAGGCGGAAACTGCTGTGAACATTATCTTGCCACAACCATCGAAGGACACATTCTCAACATTGGGGGAGAATATCCTGTCTTCAGTGAAGACAGAGGTCATGCTTGGGATACCTATGTCCCAGGATTCCTTCCTGCACTCGGCCAATGTGTAACTGCTATTCCAACCAATTCTGGCCAAGAAGGTCTTGGAGAAGGGAGTATTGTTCAGGCCACAAATGGAGATATCATCTCAATGTCATGGTTCCCCTATGTTGGTGCTGATGGGAAAATTGACAAATTCTATGCCATCTTGTATGATGAGTCCGAAGACGAATGGAAATGGTGTTACAACCGATTGACTGAACCTTTCTATGACCGTTCATGGCAAGTTGAAGTGGTCGGTCCGATTTCATCCTCAATTGGAAGTGGCGATTGGGCGAGCATTGTTGTCTCCAACTTTTGGCATCAAACTTTAGATGCAGGCGGCCAAATTAGTGTTGATGGGTTGAATTATTATCCATTCCAATTTGCTGGCAGAGATTCAAATGACCCGATCATCGAACTCGACCTTGATTTCACTGAAGAAGGGCTTACGTCCTACTACGATGTCAACAAACCACACAAGGAAATGCGAGCATTCCCTATGCCATCAGGTGGACTCATCTTCCCAAGTTACTACACAAATGGAAATGCTGCATACATGGATACCACTTTGTCGTGGAATGAACTCGAAGTTCAATTTCCTTCAGAATACTGCCACTATGATTCGGCAGGAACGCTGCATTGCGTGGAGAATTCGGGAACGACATTCACCCATTATATGTCGACCGATGGAGCAATGACATGGCAAAATTACACCTATGACATGAGTTCAGTTTCTTCTTCCATTGAAGAATGGGAGTTCCAAGCCAACGGTGAATTAGACCTCTTCATCCTCAACATTCGATACCAAAGCACCGACGGCCCTGATGTTGACATGGTCTATCACGTACGGGGATATTCGGAAGACATGTCACCCGATACGTTAACCTACATTGGACAAGGTGACTTGGATTCAACTTCTGGTGCTGGAAATGACATTCGATTTGACTTTGCATCGCTTGGCATCCTCAACGATGGTGGAGTTATCGTTGCGTACCACGATTCTACCGACCCTGACCCGTTGTTTGCAGTTGAACTCGAATTGCCATATTAAGCAAGAGTGCACGCTTCAGACCGTATTAACACAACGTTCATGCAAGCATTCAGGTGGCGAGAAATACCTTCGATCTGCTGGAGTAAAAGTATCCAATTGGAGTGTTGACCCCTCGCCTTCTTGGATGAACACAACCGATGACGTACTTGCAGGTAGGTAATCCTCTCCGGTTGAAAGAAGACTCAAACGCAGTGTGTGACCTGCAGCGATTTCAGCATCCATTGGCATGAATTCCATTTTTGCGTTAAAAGACTGAATCAAAGGCGTCCATGTTTGGATATCGTCGCCACCTGCGTGATATCTCAAGTCCATGATGGCGTGACCAATGTGAATGCAATTATCCGATTCATCACATTCTTCGAGCAAAGCATACAACTGTCCGCCGATTGATGCGGTTGTTACATCGACATGAAGCCGTGGAGTTCCTGCGACATACAAGGCATCAGTTAGCGGTTCAGATTGCCATACTGGACCCGTACTCGCATCAGGGAAGACTGTAGTCCCACCGCCGACATTGACCAGTGAGCCGCCTAAATCAAAGGAAACTTCGGTCGTATCACTTGGTGGATAACGGTCCTCAAGGCGCCACGAGCCTTGGTTGGATTGTATTTCGACGTAGAGCCCTGGTTGTTCACCAACGCCACGAAGATAAAAGTCAAACCATTCCAGTAAATCTTGCATCCAATCGTAACGCATCATTTCCGGGAATGCCTCCCCGCCTCGACCACCCAATTCCGAACGGTCATCCAGTTGTACTGGGCGATCAGGATAGTCGTGATCCCATTGTCCAAACAGTCCCTTTGCATCGATTCCTGCATCCTTCAATGCATTCATAGTTGGTACTGCCATATGCGGGTCCACGTTCCAATCATGCATGCCTTGAATCAAATATACACTTCCCTGATAATTATCCAATACACGTTCAAGGAAGTAGCGTTCGGCCCAATAATCACCGGCAACTTCGGAGCCAAACATGTAGGCTGCTACACCTGTTCCTGGACCAAGGATATAGTCCGGACAGATGTTCTGATAATCTTCCTCATCGCCATCGATTCCATAAGAGCCGTAGACTCCATTGTGCATGATAGGGGCTCTGGCTTCCGATGAACCGTTTCGCCACATCAATTCTTTCACGCCAATCAAACCAGAAATAGGTACGATGGTTTTGAGGTAATCGTGTTCTGCACCAAACATTGCTGCTTGCCAAGGCGTACTACCGTCGTAGGATTTTCCGATCATACCAACTGCTCCATTCGACCAGTTTTGTTCAGCTAGCCAACGAACTGCTGCATCATTACCCAGTTGCTCAGCATTCCCCATCAAATCCATACAATGGTTCGAACGACCTGTCCCCGAGACGGAGACTTGTGCAAATGCAAAACCATGGGGAAGGATTTGGTCAATAATCATCTGACCAAGCCATGTCCCTGGAACTTCAATAGTAGGCGTCTCCACTGAAGCTTCTTGGAAATAAGGACCAAATTCTGCAATAACTGGAACTGTGACCCCTTCGGGGACATTTGGCCGCCATACAGCCAGACTGATGACTGCATCGTCAGGTGCAGCACCACCTTCTTCGATTGGGAGAGTGTATTCGACAAAATGGTGTGTTGAATTCCACTCATTTTCCGTTGGAAGTATCTCGTAAGGACCAAGTTCGAGAGCGATGCTAAAATCTCCCTCGGTCTGATAGAGGAGGGTGTTACGTTCCCACACAGGTACGCGAACATTTGTTTTCTGGTCTTGATCATCGATAATGTCAACCAGTGCATCACCAAAAACTGCGGAAACAAAAAGGAAGACAAGTGCAACGGCGAGCGTCGAACTCAAGACGAGATTGAATTCACGCGTCAAGCGAATCTGATTGTCAGAAGAATCTTGACTCAACCATGTCCACCAACCCTTCGTAGTATCTCTTTCATTTGAGGTTAACGCGCTGATGTCCAGTAATGTAATCACATACACTTTTCTCATAAAATGAGGGTGTCTGAGCAATATCCTCAAAAGCCTTTGACAAACGATGTCGAATATGGTTCTGAGTACACTACCCGGAGTTGGCGAACGACTTGCACAAAAAATAACCGACCACTTTGGCGGAGAAAGTGAAGCAATTGCTTCGCTAAAATCAGGAGATATTGCCCGTATTGCTGAGATTGACGGCGTCTCGCCAAAGCGTGCCTTATCGCTTGCTCGGATGGTTGCCGGTCAATCGGGTTCGTTCCTAGCAACCAAAGAGGCTGAACGCTTACATCGCTCCTTATTGCAAGATATTGTGTCCTTTGCATCATGTGCAGCAACACGAGAACGAATGCAATTATTGATGCCCATAGAGAATCCAGCAGAAAGAAGACTCAAGGTGAGTCATGCAATGAACTATGCACAGAAAAATGCTGAAAACATGAATACCCTCAGTAAACTGTTCCATAACCTTCGACAAACCCGTTTCAACAGCGAACGATATGAGCGAGTCGTCGTCAGCAAAGAGCCGCTTGAAACCTTCAAGAAATGGTGCAGAGTCTTGCAACCTGGAGAAGGAGAAACTTGGAAGGACTATACGGTATTCAAATCAGTGACATGGATTGGTTCTGGGGCACCTGCGGATTCGCCTGATGGTTGGGTTGTACTTCCGAACGCAGACAATACAGAATTAATTCTACCCGAGCGAACAATCGATTGGTTTCGACATAACATACGTACGCTTTCTGTACTCACCGATCTTGTTCAAATGAAACGGACATCAACTGAAAAGCATCCTTTCATCAATGAATTGTATGAACTGGTTGTCGGACTTGAACAACTGCCTGAGATTCTCATGAGTATCGATGACCAAGGAGATTTGGACATTATGGCCGATGTCAAGGACCGGCTTTGGAAGACAGCAAAATCTCTGGAAGAGCAAGTCAATACGGAAGTTGCACAAGCGATGGATGACGCAAAGATGGACCTCAGCGGTGCTGAATTACTCGAAGCGCTATCAGACGGTGCAGCCTTCCAACGAAAATTGCAAGAGGCGACAAAGGACGTGATCACTGAAGCAATGGAAAAAGCCAAACAAACCGTGGTTGAGATGCTTGAAGGCACAGGTGTTCGATGTCCTTATGATATCTTTTCATCGCAATGGCCAGCTAAGGTTAATCGGAAAACAATCGACGAAATCGACCATGCTTTAGAAACAAAACTGAAGACGGGTGAAATTGAACATATGCTTGTGTTGGCAAAGAAACTTGGGCCACTGCGAGAACGATGTGAAGAAGCAGTTCGCTCTCTCATAGGCTTTGATCAATGGGTTTGTATTGCCCTGTGGGCCATCGACAGGGAGTGTGTACTCCCTGATTTGGTTGAACACGGCATCTACATCGAACAGGGAAGACACCTGCTTTTAGGATGTACACCAGACCCCGTCACTTACGGGCTCGGGTATGCTGGAGATAAAGAAGACCAGCAATCACTGGCCCTTCTCACCGGTGCGAATTCCGGAGGAAAGACAACCCTTCTCGAGTTACTCGCCCACACTTGTATTCTTGCTCATATGGGATTGCCTGTGCCTGCTGACTCTGCCCGTGTTGGCCAAGTCGACGCACTGCATATATTGGCGAAAGCAGGCGGTACGCAAAGTGCTGGTGCATTGGAACAAACATTGGTCGAACTCGCCAATGTCGTAAGTGACCCCACTCCGAAATTGATTCTTGCTGATGAACTTGAAGCCATCACGGAACCTGGAGCAGGAGCTCGAATTATTGCTGGAATGTTACTGGCTGCAGAAGCTCAAGATGATACAACAATGATGCTCGTGACCCACCTAGCACCGGCGATTATCAAAGCGACTGGACGTGATGATCTACGGGTTGATGGAATTGAAGCAACTGGCCTTGATGCAAATCTTGAATTGATGGTCGACCGGACTCCAAAGAGAAATCATCTCGCTCGTTCGACACCTGAACTGATTGTCAAGCGATTGGTTGAGCGAAGTGAGGGCCATGCCCAAACACTGTTCCGTGATATTTTGATGATGTTCGATTGATTAACACATTCGACCAGATTCTGCACCGTAGTCATGCATTGGTGCTTGGAACAAATCGGCACATGTACGATTCACTAAAGGAAGAGTGAGTGTTGCACCAGCCCAATTGATCGAATAGCCACCAATTGCTGCAGGAGATGGAACATAGTCTTGCCCTGTTTGTGACATTGTAATGAAAATTGATTCTCCAGCTTCCAAGAAAATATCCATTGGCATGAATTCCATTTTACCAGTCACCGAATCAAAGGCCACTAAGGCTAGGTTTCCGTCACGGCCTCCGTCAGCAAATCGGAAATCCATAACCGCATGGCCCAAGCGCATCCCTGACTCATCAGTCATTTCCAAGTAAGCGTGAGCACCGTTGGCTGTATGTGTCGTAATTGGGATGTGGAAGGTCGGCATTCCTGCGATATAGACGTCTTCTTCAAAGGGTCCATAGGAGAGTGTAATTGTCTCGGTTGTCGTCACCATGGAAGCACCGCTTGGGTTCATGTCAGCAGCTCCAATTTCCATGTAAAAGGTATCTTCAGCAGGATAAGTTGTTTCAAATCTCCAGCCACCACGATTGTCTTGCATTTCTACGCCAAGTGTTGGTGCTCGGCCTTCGCCTTTGAGATACCAATCGAACCAGTAGAGCATCTCATCTGCCCAATCCCAGCGTTGAGTGTAAGGGAATGCTTCGGCGCCTTCACCAACAGGTAAAGCCGAGTGGTCTTGACGGTCAGGGTAATTATGATTCCATTGGCCGGCAAGTGTCTTCGTTTCAATTCCTGCTGCCTCAACAATTTGGTGAGTCGGGAAGGCCATGTGTGGGTCGACGTTCCAGTCTTGCATACCTTGAATAATATACACTGAGCCATTGTAATTCTCGACAACTCGGTCGAGGAATGAACGCTCAGTCCAGTAGGAGTTTCCTGCATAATCGACCATTCCTCCAGAGAGATAGGCAGCAGGTCCATTGACGTAGCCTTCGAGGTATCCTTCACACACATTTTCAGGATCTTCAGCATCCCCATCGATTCCAAAGGAGCCATAGACACCGTTATGCATAATCATGCCACGTGCTTCCATACTTCCGTTTCTCCACATCAATTCATGCACGCCAATCAATCCCGACATTGGGACAATAGTAGCCAAATGAGGGTTACCAAAAGTAGCAGCTTGCCATGGAGTTGAGCCGTCGTATGATTTTCCAATCATTCCGACATTGCCATTGGACCATGCTTGAGTACCAAGCCAAGTAACAGCGGCATCGATACCACGTTGTTCATCTGTACCCATCAAGTCCATACAGTGGTTTGAATCACCGGTTCCAAAAACTGAAACTTGAGCAACACCGTAGCCATGTGGAACATAGTTTTCAATCAAGAACTTACCAAGTCGGTCTGCAGGTGTGAGTGCATCAACATCGCCATCGTTGTAGTATGGACCAACTTCTGCAATAACCGGGACTTGACATTCAGCAGAGAGATTAGCAGAAGTCCAGTCACATCCATCAATCACTGGAAGCCATAATCCAAGATGGACTTGAGCATCACCCGTAACACCAGAACCACCGTCGGCAGCGGTGATGGAAGGTACGGGGACAAATATTGATTGAACAGTATCGATGCCATAACTGCCGTTGACGGACACTCGAGAGTAAATATCGGAGTCTACATATTGCATTTCAGTGCGATCCCAAGGTTCAGGATAGAAGTCATATGGAGCAGTCTCACCGCCGTCATCTATCTTTTGTTCACCGAAACATCCAGATAAACTGGTGGTCATCATGACGAATAAAATGAGCCACGGCTTGAAGTTCATGTACACAGGGGGACGCAGGTGTTTTTTGAACACACCGGCTGTTTGGTCAGACGCCAAATTTCATTCATTCTCTTCTTGAGCCGCTTTTTGGGTTTCCATTTCGGCTCGAACTTCATCCATATCTAATTCTGTAAGTTTCGCAACTAAATCCCGGAGCGCATCTTCAGGGAGTGCACCAGGCTGCATGAAAACACCGATACCATCTTTGAATGCAACAGTCGTTGGAATCGAACGAACGTTGAATGATTTTGCGAGCATTGGTTCCGCTTCAGTATCGATTTTTCCAAAGACGACATCGGGGAATTCTTCTGATACTCGCTCATAGACTGGCCCGTAAGCTTTGCATGGACCACACCATTCGGCCCAAAAGTCAAGAAGAACGATTGAATTGTTATCGATGATGTCGGAAAACTCGGGTTCATGAATCTCTACGGAGGCCATGATGACGTTTCAAAATCGGCGATACTTCAACATGTCCGTTCGAGGTTGCCAAAGCGACGAGTTCATGTGCTCACCGCTAAAGGCCACATCATGCGCCTCGACAGACTGACGACCATTCTCGTGCTGATTCTTTTTCTCGCCCCCTTTGTACCATCGTCTCCAGCACCTCATGAAATGAGTGACATCTTCGAAGTCAGTGCCCGTGATTCGGACATTGAAGTCTCGGAAGTATTCATCAGTCCGAACGGCCTGGTATCCAACGCAACATCAACCAACATCTACGGCGCAGTGGATTGGAATAACGACGGTGAATTCAGTAAATATTCAGACCAATTTATCGAATTATGGAATACGGGTTCATTCCCAGTCAACGTATCTGATTGGAAACTTAGTGTTACTTCGGGTAGCCCTCCTTGCCAACTGGCTTGGAACACAGTCATTGATGCAGGGGACCGTATTGTGATCTTCGGCGCGGATTCCGACATTTACATGAATTACTTTGACGGCGAAACGATCTCAATAACCGATACTTCGAATGCAGTCGCAGATACAATGCTCATTCCTGAACAGTTCGCATTTTATGGCAACTCCATCGTTGAGGATTCCTCTGGAAGTTTAATCGA
>TARA_B110000305_G_scaffold18770_1_pt1 | contig 11652 bp, 8 predicted proteins | sample TARA_B110000305 | Tara Oceans TARA_B110000305 (sample SAMEA4397930) | marine metagenome | biome: Polar Biome; feature: [SRF] surface water layer (ENVO:00010504); material: water (ENVO:00002006), including particulate matter (ENVO:01000060) such as... | depth 5 m | reverse complement strand
GGCTATTCAACCTTTGCAGCCCAACCCTTGGTTAACATTCATGATTTAGGGGTACAAAAAGAGTATCGGGGCATGGGCATTAGTACGGCTTTATTAAGTGCAGTTGAAACCCATGCGAGCTCCAGAAATGCCTGCAAAGTGACCTTAGAGGTACTTGGTAATAACCTCATTGCCAAGGCCTCCTATAGTAAGTTTGGCTTTAACGCCTATGAACTGTCTGCAGGCACAGGCAAAGCAGAGTTTTGGCAAAAATACCTGTAATCTGCTGTGAATGATGAAGCCCAAACCGCATGGGGTGGTGGCGTAATTTAGTCAGGTGATGTAATTATGTGATGTCATCCATGGCTTTGCTTGAATCCCATTTTATCTGGAAATAAACTGTGAAATTATCTGCATTTGGTCAAAAATTTAGTGGTAATGCTGGCATCACGGTGCTGATGGATGACATCACTAATGCCCTCTCTAGTGATCGTGACATGATTATGATGGGAGGTGGAAATCCAGCGAATATTCCACAAATTGAAGCTATTATGCAGCAACGTCTGCAAATTTTATCGAGCAATCCCGCCGCGGTAAGGCAACTTTTGGGGAGTTATGACCCAGCTCAAGGTAATATGGCACTCATTGATGCGTTGGCTGAGTTATTCAGTAAAAAACTGGGTTGGCCTGTCACCCGGCATAATATTGCCCTGACCAATGGCAGTCAGTCTGCATTTTTTATGCTCTTCAACATGCTGGCTGGTGAGTTTGACGACGGCAGTTATAAACAGATTCAACTACCCATGGTGCCAGAATACATTGGCTATGCTGATGCGGGCATTGGTGATAACTTATTTATCGCAGCCCACCCTTTGATTGATGAGTTAGAGCAACGGCAATTTAAATATAGGGTCAAATTTGATGATTTACATATAGGCCCAAATACGGGTGCTATTTGTGTGTCTAGACCAACTAATCCAACGGGCAATGTCATTACCGACGATGAAGTAGAACAACTAGATGCATTAGCCCAAACCCATAATGTGCCTTTAATTATCGATGGTGCTTATGGCCTGCCATTTCCTGGCTTAATTTATACCCCCGCCAGCCCTTTTTGGAATGACAACACCATTGTGTGTCTGAGCTTGTCTAAGTTTGGCTTACCAGGCGCTCGCACAGGAATTGTAGTCGCGAACGAAGAAACGATTAAAACCCTCTCTGGCATCAATACCATTATTAATTTAGCCAGTGGTAGCTTTGGTGCGGCTTTGACCACAGACATGATCGCCTCGGGTGAGATTATTGACCTTAGCCAAAATGTGGTGCGCCCTGCGTATGAAGCACAATTGGCGTTTGCTCAAACTACCCTGCAGCAAGTGATGGACCCAGCTATTCCCTACGCCATTCACAAACCAGAAGGCACTATGTTTATGTGGTTATGGTTCAAAGGCATGCCTATTTCCAGTCAGGAACTTTATGAGCGTCTTAAACAAGAAGGAGTGATTGTGGTGTCTGGGCATAATTTCTTTGTGGGCATCAAAGATGATTGGCAGCATCAACACGAATGCATACGCATTAACTATGCAGCCCAAAATCCAGAGCGCATTGCTCAAGGTTTAAAGCTGATCGCACAGGCAGTGGGTCAGGCGTACCTAGGCTGATAGGGTAAAAAGTAGGTTTTAACTAACCCATATATCACTTTTTACTATATTTTTAATTAATTTTGATTTTCACTCTATTCACCGGCTTAAAAAAGCAGTATTGTGGCGCCCATAAGGTTAGCTCTTATGGTGGAGATAAACGCCATGTTGCAAGAAATAAAAGCCAGTTGGGCCCTGCTCCTAGGCATTGGGTTTATTATGGTAGGCAATGGCCTGCAGGGCACGCTATTGGGTGTTCGAGCAAGCTTAGAGGGGTTTGAAGTATTGACCACGGGTGTGGTCATGTCGTTTTACTTTTCGGGTATGCTCGTGGGCAGCATTGTGACCCCTAAGTTGGTGGCTAGGGTAGGGCACATTCGGGTCTTCGCTGCATTAGCCTCTACGGCCTCCATTGCTATTTTGTTGCACAGTGTTTATGTCAATCCATACACATGGAGCTTGATGCGCCTGGTGACAGGCATTTGTTTTTCTGGTTTGTTTGTGGTGACTGAAAGTTGGCTGAACGACCGAGCGAGTAACGAAAATCGTGGCGCCATATTATCCATCTATATGGTCGTGGTGACTTTAGGTATGGGCAGTGGTCAATTCTTGTTGAACGTGGCCGACCCAGCCAGTACCGATCTGTTTATTCTTATTTCTGTGATCATTTCTTTTGCATTGGTACCTATTCTGCTGACTGCTCGGCCTGCGCCCGCTTTTGATCAGGCTGAAAGCATGTCGCTGCTTGCCCTCTATAAAGTCTCTCCCCTAGCCGTGATCAGTAATGCCTTAACAGGTGCAGCCCACGGCACTGCATTTGGCTTAGGGGCTGTATACGGTTTGCAAAAAGGCTTTGATAATAGCTTAGTCGCGTTATTTATGGCGTCGTTTCTGTGGGGTGGTTTCTTACTGCAGTGGCCTATTGGATGGTTATCTGACAAGTATGGTCGGCGTGGCATTATGTTAATCACGGCTATGGCAGCAGTGTTCATGTGTTTATTGGCGTCGGTATGGGACATCAGTAGCAGCAGTTACATTCCCCTTATTGCCGTGGTGGGCGGTTTAGTAATGCCTATGTATTCCCTGTGTGTGGCTTATGCGAGTGATCGACTCTCTCCAGAACAAATCGTATCTGCCAGTGGTGCCATGGTTATGGCTTCTGGTATTGGCTTGAGTGTGGGTCCAATTTTGGTGGCCTTTGCTATGTCGAGCTTTGGTCCTGATGTGTATTTCATTGGCATCGCCTTGGCTTTTCTAGCCATTACCCTAGCGGTATTAAATAGTATGCGTTATCGCGAAGTCACCTTAGCAGACGTTGAAGACCAGTCCCCTATATTAGCTGCAGGTGTCATTGGTACGCCTATTGCCGCCTTCACTGCGCCTGATGCTCAAGACTATGCTGAGGCACTAGAAGAGGACGAATTAGAGCTATTAGATGATAGTGACGAGTGGACTCAAGCGCCTATTGCGGGTCCAGAGATTGCGGTGCCAGATGCCGATGCATCCGCTGAGGAAGACCACTACTAATGGGGCAGCAATTCCCCATTGAGGTGTCTTGCCAAAGTGATAAAAATACAGTTAACAAACTTAGCTCAAAATACAGTTAACAAACTTTTAAATCGACTTGGAATCACTTTGGTTTCGATGATTAATCTAAACCAATAAAGCCGCCAGTTTGATGTTGCCAGAGTTTGGCGTAAACGCCATTCAGAGCCAGTAACTCTTTATGGCTACCTTGCTCAATAATATTGCCTTCGTCAATGATCACCAGGCGATCCATGGCGGCGATGGTCGATAAACGGTGGGCAATTGCGATGACCGTTTTGCCATCCATAAGGCGATTTAAGCTGGCTTGGATGGCAGCTTCTACCTCTGAGTCTAAGGCTGAAGTGGCTTCATCTAACACCAATATAGGTGCATTTTTAAGCAGTACACGGGCAATGGCAATTCTTTGACGTTGGCCACCAGATAGTTTCACGCCCCTTTCGCCTACTTGAGCCATATAGCCGCGGTTACCTTTGGGATCTTCTAAATCGTCGATAAACACATTGGCTTCGGCTTGTTTGCAGGCAAGGAGTAATTCGGCATCTGTGGCATCAGGTTTGCCATACACAATGTTTTCGCGCACAGAACGATGTAGCAGTGAAGTATCTTGTGTCACCATGCCGATAGCCGCACGTAAGCTGTCTTGCGTGACTTGGCTAATGTCCTGACCATCAATCACAATTTTACCACTTTCTAAATCATGGAAACGCAGCAGCAGATTAACTAGGGTAGACTTGCCTGCTCCAGAACGCCCGACAATGCCCACTTTTTCTCCAGCTTTAATCTGTAGGCTTAAGCTATCGATGACCCCATGGCTCTTACCATAGTGGAAGCAAATAGCATCAAAGTTAATGTGTCCATGAGTCACTTTTAATACAGTGTCAGCATTATTGAGCACAGTTTGAGGCTGAGAAATAGTGTGCATGGCATCTGCTACGGTGCCTAAACTCTCATAAAAGTCATGCACTTCCCACATCAGCCAATCAGAAAATCCCTGTAAGCGAATAGCCAGGGCTAAACTGACCGCGATCATGCCTAAACTAGCACTATGGTTAAGCCATAAATAAATATCCACCGCCGCAGTCGCAAAAATAAGCAGGCTATTTAAGCTCGTAACAACGACATCCATCCAGGTGCTAAGACCCATCATTTGGAACACATTGAGCAAAAAAGAGTTCATAGACGACTTAGCGTAATCCGTTTCTTTTTGCGTATGGGCAAACAGTTTTACCGTGCTAATGTTGGTGTAACTATCCACGACTCGGCCCGTCATGATGGCACGTTTGTTGGCTTGGTCTTCTGCAATTCGGCCTAAGCGGGGCAGAAAGTAAATCATGGCGCCAGTAAAAAGCACTAACCAAATCGCAATGGGTGCAGCCATGCGTAGGTCGGTGTTTGATAACAGCACCAGCATAGAAAATATGCCCACCACAACGTAGGCAAAGGTGTCGCAAAGTTTACCTACGACTTGCCTAACAGCGATAGAGCCTTGCATGACTTTGGCGGCTATACGACCCGCAAAATCGTCTTGGTAGAAGTCTAAGCTTTGTTGTAATAAATAGCGGTGGGCTAACCAACGCACGCGCATCGTTAAGTTGGGTAATAGGGTTTGCATGCGAATCAGATTATTGAGCAGACCAATAACAGGCACCACAAGCACAATTAATATGCCCATTAGCCATAACGTACTAGCTTGATCATTTAAAAATGTGGCTCTATCTTGCACACTAAGCCAATCAACCAACTGACCCATGAAACCAAATATAATGACTTCAATGGCAGCAAAAGCACCTGCAGTGAGGGCCAATAAAAACATATAACGTTTCATGCCATCGCAATAGTGCCAGCAAAAACGCCACACGCCCTTGGGGGGTTGTTGGGGTTGCTCCGGGGGGTAGGGATCAACTAAGTTTTCAAAAAACTTTAACATAATGGCATGCATCTGATGCGAACAAGCGTTTATTTTAGCCCAAAAGCTTGAAGCTAGCTTCTGTTTATAAGGTGGTTTTGGATTAACTTACTCAATGAGGCTATCTGTTTTAGCAGCCATGATGAAATCGTTATGATGCAGGCCATTAATGGTATGCGTCCACCAATTAACAGTAACTGAGCCCCATTCAGTTAAAATGGCTGGATGGTGGTCTTCCAATTCGGCTATAGCGCCAAGCCGATTAGTGAATTCTAAGGCTAAATTAAAGTTTTTGAACTTATACTGGCGCTGAAGTTGCTGCATTCCAGCCACAATAATAGGCTCCCAAGCTGGAATTTCCTGCATTAAGACCAACTGGTCTTCATGGCTCACTGTGGGGGTGCCAGAACGACATACGGCGCATTTTAATTGACTTAACTGCATGCTGTTTCTCACTCTTTTGAAGACCTGCTACCTAGGTCAAGCGGCCCTAATAAAGTTGGGTTAAATCTTGCCATGCTTGATGCTGACTTAAGTATACGGTGCCGGTGAGTTCATCTGCAAAGTTAATCCTGTGTAATCGATCTAACACGGGTCCTTTAACATCTGAAAAGTGCATTTTAATGCCTTTGTCGTCTAATCTAGTGTTTAATTCTAACAAGCTTTGCAGCGCACTTGAATCGATATGGTTAATACCAGACGCCACAAGCACCAAATGCTCCATAGCTGGATGGCTGGCCAATAAGCCATTGATCCGATTATCCAAGTAGCGAAGGTTACCAAAAAATAAACTCTCGTCAATCCGCAGAACAAGCACTTGTTTTACTTGTTTAACAAGGTGGCGGTCTATATTGCGGAATTGTTCACCACCTTCAACTGGGCCAACAATGGCAGTATGGGGACGACTAGTGCGCCACAATATAAGGCTGATCGTCGCTGTGACACCCGCGATAACACCAGCTTCCACCCCCACCAATAATACCGTGCAAAGGGTAACCATCATGGCTGCAAAATCATGCTTACTATACTTCCACGTAAAGGTGATTTCATGGGGTTCAATCAATGTGAGTACAGCGACAAAGATAGTAGCTCCTAACACAGCCTTGGGTAAAAAAGCCAAGTAGGGTGTCAGGTAAAGACTTGCGAGGGCAACCCCTAGGGCGGTAAAAACACCAGCCATGGGGCTTCTTGCGCCTGCATCAAAGTTAACTACAGAACGTGAGAAACCGCCTGTCACTGCAAAACCACCAGAAACTGCAGAGGCTACATTAGCTGCGCCTAAACCCAAAAGTTCATGGTTTGGGTTAATCTGTTGACGTCGTTTACTGGCCAAGGTTTGGGCCACTGACATGGATTCAACATAACCGATTAGACTAATCATGAGGGCAGAAGGCATTAAGGTGGTGACTAATAAAATACTTAATTCAGGCCAAGTGAAGCTAGGCAGTTTTGCTGGAATATGGCCCACAACCTCCACACCAAGATGATCTAAGTCAAAGGTTGAGACCAATAGAATAGAGAGTATGACTGCACCCACAGGCGCAACTTTAGTCAAACCTGAGGCTGTAGATTTGCTCATAAAACGGCATAAAAAAATCGTCAAAGGTGCACGAGAAAGCCACAAAAATACGATGGTGACGACACCTGTTACAACGGTCAGGAAGTGAGAATTTGTGCTGTATTGTGCAAGTTCAACAACCAATTCAGGTAAGTTATGCCCAGCTAGGGGAATACCTAAAATGTGTTTCAACTGACTCAGGGCGATCAATATGCCAGCCGCTGTAATAAAACCAGTGATGACGGGGCGACTTAACAAATTAGCGATAAAGCCTAATCGAAACAAGCCCATAATAAACATTAAAGTGCCAGACACTAAAGCCAAAGTCATAGACAGGATTAATACGTCTATGCCACTAGACATGTGAGCTAGGCCCACAGCATTGGCTGATAAAAGGGAAACTACTGCGACCGGACCAACGGATAATGTGCGGCTGGAACCAAACAAAGCATACGCCAAGAGTGGGAATATGCTGGCATACAAGCCGGTTTCAGCGGGCAAACCAGCTAACATTGCATAGGCTAAGCTTTGTGGAATAAGCATAATGCTTACAATCACAGCCGCCATCATGTCAGCCCGTAAGCTACTCAAATCATAGTTTTTTAACCATATTAATGCAGGCAGTTGAGTCACACCAAACCTGCTCACTTTTCCCATGCCGGTTAAGTAACCATTTGATTAACAGGGATCTTAATGTAAGCAATGCCATTATCTTCAACTGGAGGCATATGGCCTGCGCGCATATTCACCTGCACTGAAGGCAATAATAGTCGGGGCGTATTAAGCTGTGCATCACGGGTTTCACGCATATGAACAAACTCCGTTTTGGATTTTCCCACTAAATGAATATTGTTGGCCTTTGATTCTGCAACACTACTTTGCCATAAATATTCGCGTCCACCTGGAGCGTAATCGTGGCACATAAAGAGACGGGTGTTATCGGGTAAACTTAGAATCAATTGCAGTGAATCATATAAAGCCTTGGCATCTCCACCGGGGAAGTCACATCTTGCTGTTCCATAATCGGGCATGAATAAAGTATCACCCACAAAACAGGCGTCACTCACCACAAAACTCATGCAGGCAGGAGTGTGGCCTGGAGTGTGAAGTGCCATGATTGTTAAATGCCCTAGTTTTAATATCTCGTTGGGGGTAATCAAGTGATCGAACTGACTTCCATTGCGTGCAAAGTCGTCTTCAGCATTAAATAAATGACCAAAAATATCTTGCACATGGGTAATTTGGTCACCAATCGCTATCTTGCCACCCAGTTGGCTTTGGATGTAAGGTGCCCCTGATAAGTGGTCTGCGTGCACATGGGTTTCCAATAACCAGATGAGGTTGAGGCCCTGCTCTGTGATGTGCTTAATCATTTTGTCTGCGGAGCGCGTGCTTGTCTGTCCCTTGCTAACATCATAGTCGAGAACACAGTCAATGGCGGCACAGTCTTTAGTTTCTGGGTCTTCAACGACGTAACTCACCGTTGATGTTGCCTTATCAAAAAAGGCGGTAATCACTGGCACACCTTGCGTAGAATTTGACACGATACCTCCAACATTGGACTCAATCTGTGGCTTAATTGTACGAGAGTTTATTAGAGTTTGCAAATTAAGTTATAACCTTATGCTTTAATACTATAAGCTATTTATTTAACGCCACTTAGTTCGAAGCACGAATATTCATAAACCCACTGTTTATTGGTATTTAGCTTAATTTTGATCATTTTTTATAAGATTAAACCTTACCTTTACTGAGTTAATGCCTATAATAGCCAGCTGTTATTTACTGTTTATTTGGAGTCCTTATGTCTACAGAAGCTTTTAGCACCCGCGAATTTCGTGACGCTTTGTCGTCATTTGCCACGGGCGTGACTGTAGTGACTTGTTTAGACGCAAACGGTGAGCCAGTGGGCGCCACGGCGAGCAGTTTTAACTCTGTGTCTATGGATCCTCCATTAATTTTGTGGAGCATTACCAAAACAGCATACAGTGCCGATGCGTTTATTAATGCTAAGCACTTTGTGGTCAATGTTCTAAGTGCTGAGCAGATGGCAACTTCCAATCAATTCGCTCGCAGTGGCACAGATAAGTTTGCCGATGTGGAGGTAGAGCAGGGTATTGGTGGGGTTCCCACATTACCTGGAGCGATCACCTTCTTTGAATGCGAAGCCTGGGCAACTTACGACGGTGGAGACCATGAAATCATTGTTGGCCGAGTGAAAGGTCTGCGCAGCATGGCAGGATCTGGGCTCGTCTTTTACCGGGGTGCCTACGCCACAGCAGAAGCCATTCCAACCTTGGCGCCCTCAGAGACCAATGATGTAAGTCACTTTATTGATAACTATTTGTTGTACTACATGTCACGGGCGACGCATCAAATGGGTGAAGAATTTCATCAATTGGTGGCGGATGATGGCCTAACAACGAAAGAGTGGCGCGTACTGGCGTGTTTATACAATGAAAATAGTATGAGCCTAGCTGACCTTGCTAAGCGCACAATGGTGGATCAAACAACCTTATTAGAACTGTCTATAGAATTGCAAAAACAGAATATGGCGCGCGTACAACAGCTAGATGCGGGTACCAAAGTAACCGGTACAGCTGCGGGCCAAGAGCGAGTAGCGCATTTAATAGAAGACTACCAAAAGGCAGAGAGTAACGCCCTGGAAGGGTTGGATAGCGATGCGTCAGAGACTTTAAAAACCATGCTACAGCGTATTATTAAAAATACGGATTAGTGGCAGCCAGCCTTTACTTACAAAAATTTATAGCTCTATAGCAAGCAATGTGCCTTGGCGGATAGCGCGTTTAGCGTCTAATTGAGAGGCTTTTTGGGCTCCTCCAATCAGGTGATATGGGCGCTCTAAGCCTTGGCTTAAACTTTGGTTTGGATCTTGTCCGGCACACACAATAATATGGTCTACATCTAAAACCTGCGCTTCACCCCCCACTGTTAGGTGCAAGCCTTGGTCATCAATGGCCTGATACTCGCAGCCAGCCAGCATATTAACTTTCTTCTGCTGTAATCCAGTGCGATGTACCCAGCCCGTAGTTTTTCCTAAACCAGCACCCACTTTGCTAGTTTTACGCTGTAATAAATAAATCTCGCGCGGCGAAGCTTCTATATTTTGTGGTATTTCAGCCACCCCACCACGGGCTTGCATGGTCATATCAATGCCCCACTGAGACATAAACTGAGTCACGTTAGTGCTGGGTTCATGGGTGCCGTGAGTTAAAAATTCTGCCACGTCAAAACCAATGCCGCCGGCACCAATAATGGCCACCTTGGGCCCTACGTTTACGCCTTTAATCACCTCTAAATAGTTAAGCACTTTAGCATGGTTATGGCCGGGCAATGCCAGCTGGCGAGGGCTAACCCCTGTAGCCAAAACTAATTCGTCCACTTGCATCTGATTTAATGCTTGAGTCGTTAAACTTGTATCAAGTTTCACCTCTACATTGAGCTCCTTTAGCCGCACCTCAAAATAACGTAGGGTTTCACTAAATTCTTCTTTACCTGGAATGCGTTTGGCGATATTAAATTGGCCACCAATTTCGCTAGCTGCATCATACAAAGTGACCTTGTGGCCTCGCTCTGCTGCAGTCACAGCGCAGGCTAAACCAGCGGGCCCTGCACCCACAATAGCAATCGTCTTTATAGCTTGGGTAGGTGCAATAATAATACGGGTCTCTTCACAAGCTCTTGGATTAACTAAACAACTACTGGTTTTGCCATTAAACACATGATCTAGGCAAGCCTGATTACAGCCAATGCAGGTGTTAATGCGTTCGGCTTGATTGGCAGCTGCTTTATTAACAAATTCTGGGTCAGCCAAGAAAGGGCGAGCCATAGAAATAAGGTCTGCATCGCCATTAGCCAAAACTCTTTCTGCCACTTCTGGTGTGTTGATACGATTAGACGTGATCACTGGCACAGTAAGGTGTTTACGCACCGCATGGGTGACCCAGGTGAACGCAGCGCGAGGTACTTTGGTAGCAATGGTGGGTATGCGTGCTTCATGCCACCCAATACCCGTATTGATTATACTAGCACCAGCTTGCTCAATGGCTTTACCTAACTGAATCACTTCAGACAAGTTGCTGCCTTCGGGCACAAGATCGAGCATAGAAAGGCGGTAGATAATAATAAATTTTTCACCCACTGCAGCGCGCACGCGTTTGACCACTTCAATAGCAAGGCGGGTGCGATTGTCGTAACTGCCCCCCCATTCGTCATCCCGCTGGTTGGTTCGAGTGACGATAAATTGATTTAAAAAATAGCCCTCACTGCCCATGACCTCAACGCCATCGTAACCTGCTTGTTGAGCTAATTTAGCACTATAGGCAAAATCCTCAATTTGCTGCTCGATTTCTTCACTAGAAACAGCTTTTGGAATAAACGCATTAATGGGCGCTTTAATGGCAGAGGGGGCGATGGCATTAGGTGAATAGGCGTAACGTCCTGTGTGCAGAATTTGCATACAAATTTTGCTGCCCGCTTGATGCACGGCATCAGTGACTAAGCGATGTTGGGCAACTTTATCAGCCTTATCTAAGGCCGCGGCGCCACTAAAGGTCAACCCTTGTTGGTTGGGTGAGATGCCACCTGTGACAATAAGGCCCACACCGCCTCTAGCCCGCTCTGCATAATATGCGGCTAAACGCTCAAAACCATTTTTAGCCTCTTCTAGGCCTGTATGCATAGACCCCATGATGACTCGATTTTTTAAGCGAGTAAAACCTAAATCTAATGGTGCGAGTAAATGGGGATAAGCTGAAGAAGGCTCAGAAGTGGTCATAATTAAAACATGTGTTTGATGTATAGAATGTCAGGTTAGGTGGTGCTACCTCGTGGGTCAAGTTCTATATGCTTGATGACTAAAAGGTCAATAATGTTATGCAGCTTTTATTTGGCTTTTATTCAGTTTTATAGGGCAGGGCAGTTTCTGCCCATTGCATATAATGTTCTATTTGCTGGGCTTCTGCTGTGCAGAAAGCTTTAATGGCGTCATTAAAACCTGA
>TARA_B110000305_G_scaffold216146_1_pt1 | contig 11730 bp, 9 predicted proteins | sample TARA_B110000305 | Tara Oceans TARA_B110000305 (sample SAMEA4397930) | marine metagenome | biome: Polar Biome; feature: [SRF] surface water layer (ENVO:00010504); material: water (ENVO:00002006), including particulate matter (ENVO:01000060) such as... | depth 5 m | reverse complement strand
TGGAATATAGTGGTAGCTATGTCGCCAGTGGCGTTAATAAGTTCCCCATCAGTTTGCAGATGGCGGCCTGGTGAGTATTCGGTTGGACCGAATTGCTTCAATTCAGGGTGGTCCATGAGGTCGCGTGTTTTACGAATGGCATTGAGAGCAACGAAGCGATCACTCTCAGTGGATAGATAATTAGGGTTGATGATTGGAACTTGTCGGGCCGCCTTGCCTGAAATGTGAGTTGAGCCCCGACTTGTGGGCCTAAGGTGGCACACGCTGGCTGTCATTCCGGGAAATGAATGCAAATCAATCCCGAGTTTGTCGGCGGTCATTGGTTGAATATGAAACTCAAGATCTGCTCGGCTCAAAGATTCACAGGATTTAAAAAATGCTCCTAACTGACTTGGTGCCATCGACAACGGCCCAGATCGATTAAAAGCGTACTCCAGGATCATCCGGATTCTGCCGAGCCAAGAATTAGTGCGTTGATTGAGTGTGTCGCCACTTGCAAGTTGATATTGCAGTCTAATTTGGAGATGATCTTGAAGATTTTCGCCAACGCCTGGAAGACAGGTTCGCACGGGGATGCCGTGTTTTTGCAATATTGATTCGCGGCCGATTCCAGATCGCTCAAGAATTGCCGGAGTTCCGATCGCACCTGCAGCCAAAATGACACGGTCAGCCCTAATTATTGCAGGCTTGCCTTCGATTGTCGTGCGTGCGCCGACACAACTAGCTCCTTCAAAGAGCAACTCTTCGGTGGTGGCATGGGTAAATACTTTAAGATTAGACCGATGCGTTATTGGGTGTAAAAAGGCACCTGCCGAAGAAAGTCGACGGCCCCTATTTTGGTTCACTTCGAAGTAACCGATGCCGCTGTTATCACCTTTGTTAAAGTCTGGACAATCCTCAAATCCAGAATCTTCACATACTGACTTGAAAGTCTCTAATATGCTCCACTTCAACCTTTGTGATTGAACTTTAAGCTCTCCTTTATCGGAATGATAATCATCTGATCCCCGATGGTAGCACTCTGATCGCTTATAGTAGGGGAGAACGTCGTGCCAGGACCATCCGGCTCCCCATTCATCGTAGTCCTCAGCCTGGCCACGCATGTAAATCATCCCATTGATGCTGGATGACCCGCCAAGAACTCTGCCTCGAGGATAGTTTAATTGGCGTCCATTTAGGCCCGTCTGGGGTGTCGTTTGATAGCACCAATCGGTTTTTCGGTTCCCCATTGTATAGAGATAACCGACGGGAATATGGATCCAGTGCCAGTTGTCACGTCCGCCGGCTTCGAGAAGAACGACTTCGCGGGCCGGATCCTTTGAGAGCCGGTTAGCGAGCACGCAGCCGGCACTGCCTGCGCCAATTATCAATGTATTTGTTTGGTAGATTTTCATTTTTTACTGAGCTGCTATCGACACGGGCGTTGCGTTTCTTTTTCTAGGATCATACAACACCGCGCCGCCGGAAATAGGTGCGATGCCAGTGATTGCACTTATTACTACTTGATGTGTGACCATGACGATTGGGGTTGAAGACGGCAGAATCTGTGATATTCGTTTTTTGAGTTGCGATAAAGTAGTTGATCGGTCCACATGATTCTCAAAAAAAGAACTGAGACCGGAGAACTTTTCAACGGGTCCGATATTCATTAGAACCGCTGTCTCTCTGCATCGACACCACGGACTTGTAAGAACAGGCTCGCCTGAATAACCAGCAAGACGAAAGGCTGATCCGATTGCTTTTGCTTGTTTTTTACCCTTTGTATTTAGATTTCGTTGGGTCTCACAGAGAGAAACGTCAAAGTGACTTGGATCACCAAATCCTGGCGCCAATGCGTGTCGGATAAATAGTACAGTACCCGAGCGTTTTAGAGCCTCTTCGAGCGGAATTATGTTTGCGTGACTATTCGATGTAGTGAGAGAGAAAAGGGTTAGAATAATTGACTGAATGATTCTTTTCATGAAGGCTCCTGATCCATGTAAACTCCGGTCTTTCCCGGAGCAACTGCATGAGTATAGCTGAGTGGTGGATTTTTCTACCCGCGTGTATTGGCATGAACTTTTTTCCAGGACCTAATAATCTGATTGCCTTAGTTCATGGAACACAGACATCAGTCAGGCTCTCTATTATTGCGGGATTGGCGAGACTGCCGATTATGGCTGTGATGCTTTTTCTCTTGGCAGTTGGGCTCGAGATGCTGTTAGCCATCAGCGAAAAATCATTTGCTGCACTTAGATTTTTGGGTGCAGCTTATTTATTGTGGATGGCCTGGCAGGCGTTAAGTGTGAGGATTGATTTGCAAGATACGATCTCTGTTAACCCGAAACTGCTCTCGATGGCGCGAGCAGAGGCCGTGGTTGCGACGACGAACCCAAAATTGCTTCTAATTTTTTATGCATTTTTCCCCCAATTTATTAATCCACTGGAAAGCGTTAGTGGTCAAATATTGATGATGGGGAGTACGTTTATAGCCATTGAGATTGGGGCAATTGCTTTTTACGCATTTGGTGGTCGTTGGCTTCAAAGTCAGTTGAGGGAGTCCGAAAAAAATCAATGGCTTGCTCGTTTTACAGCTTCAGCATTAGCAGCGGCAGCGTGCTTAATTTTGTTTCCATGAATCGCTCAATGTCTCCTTACGCGTTTGGCACGTTACTGATGATAATCGGCGTCTTGGTTTTGTCACCGTCCTCTGGCGTATTACGCTTAATTGATGGAGATCCTTACGTCATTTCATTATGGCGAGGGTTCGGCATTTGCTTGGTAGTTTGGGTATTCGCTTTAATCCGCTCCCCATCGGAGTTTGTTCGCCAGTTAACGACGCCAAGTTGGCTGTCATTGGCGATTGTTTCAGCGTTTGGCTTTTCGTCGATGGCTTTCGTCGTTGGCGTTGCTTATCTGGGCGCTCCTACTATGCTCGTTTTTGTTTCCACGACACCACTGGCCTCGGCGATCGCCAGTTGGCTCATTTTCCAGGAAAGGACGGATACTCCGTTACTAATTGCAATTATTATGGGAATCACGGGTGCATTAATCGCTGGGTCGGGCATTCCAATGGATACGCCTTGGGAGGGATTTCTTGCTGCTGGTGCTGTCCCTATTTTGACGGGGGTGGGGATTAGCCTGATACGCTATTTTCCTGGAGATACTATCTGGCCGTTGTATGGGCTCTCGAGTCTCTTGGTTGCCTTAGGCCTGTGTTTCACCTTGTCCAGCTATCAAATACCCGTCGGATCGGAGTGGTATGTCATTTTGAATGCCTGCGTGATTGTGCCGATTTCGTTTGCACTGATTACGCTTGCGCCAAAGTATTTGCCAGCCCCTGAAGTGGGTTTGTATCTTTTACTGGAAACATTGATTGGTCCGTTGATTGTGTGGTGGTTAGTCGGTGAGGCGCCACGTGAACAGGATTTTGCAGGTGGTGCGATTTTACTCACTGCATTGATCGGACTTTTTGCTTATCGAATGCGTCATTTTAGATCGAGAAACAAGGCTCGGCTTTTATGATCGGGTTGATTTCTAATGCTGTTTTGCCAATCGCAGTGGCGCTTTTACTCGGTTTTTTGCTAAAGCGTTTCGGTGGTCGGGATGAATCGGTTTGGAGAGGACTTGAGTGGCTATCTTATTGGGTTCTCATGCCAAGCCTCTTGATCTCTGTGATTATTTCTGCGCCGGTGATTGATGTTCCTTGGCTTCAGGTTTTATTTAGTTTGTTTGGCACCTTAATTTGTTTAACTTTACTTTTGTTTATTGGATGGAAAACTCATATATTTGGGCGCGATTACGCTAGATTTACCTCGCTATACCAAGGGGTGATTCGTTTCAATACTTTTATTTCATTGGCTATTATGGCTGGTCTTCGACCTGATCTACTGCCGCATTTAGGGATTGCAGCGGCATGTATTATTGTGGTGATTAATATTGCGTGCGTTACTGTGATGACGGTGAATTCGACGGATCATATGGTGCTTTCTATTTCTCGTGAGCTTGCACGAAATCCCCTGATTCTTGCCTGTCTTCTGGGAGGTTTGGGTCGGATTATGGGTGTGCCGAATGGATTTCCGATTAGTGGTTTAGATTTGATCGGTCAGGCTGCGTTGCCGATGGGTGTTTTGTGTTTAGGTGCAGGGCTTCAGTGGGGTGCTATTCGAACAGGGCTTGGCCTCACATCTTGGTCATTAGTTTTACAACTTGCGGTTAAGCCAATTCTTTTTTCCTTACTTGCGGTAGTCGTTGGACTAAGCTCAGATTGGGCGCTTATCGGGCTGCTGCTGATGAGTGTTTCTACAGCGCCATCGAGTTACATACTCGCTCGTCAACTAGGTGGAGATGCACAACTCATGGCCGGAATTGTGGCAACGCAGACAATCTTTGCGATTGGCTCTTTACCGGTAGTTCTTTTCTTGGCTGATCTTTTTAAGGTAGTAAGTTTGTCGTGAAAACCTGTGATTTATTGGTTGTCGGCGGCGGTATTGTTGGCTTGACCTTGGCTCGTGAATGGTTGATCCGTAATCCGGGTAGTCGTGTTGTAGTTTTAGAAAAAGAAGTGAGCTCAGTCGCGCATGGGACTGGTCGTAATTCTGGGGTGGTGCATTCAGGAATTTATTATGCTGAGAACAGTCTGCGTGCAAAATTGTGCGTCGATGGGTCTCAACAAATGATTGACTATGCGATTGAGAAAAAGTTGTGGATCGATCGTTGTGGAAAGCTGTTGATTCCGCCTACGGAGAATGCGGTTCAATCGATTGATTTGCTGGTGAACCGAGGAAAGGTAAATGGAGTCGAAATTCGGAAGTTGGGCCGTGACGAAGCTTTAGAGCTCGAACCCCGAGTCAATATGGAACTGGAGCAGGCATTGTACGTTCCAAGCACATCAGTCGTTAACCCAAAAGAGGTTGCGGAGTCGGTTTATAATGACGTGATTGCGAGTCAAGGAACGGTTCTCTACGAAACCAAGGCGCTTTCTATCAACGCAAAATATGGAATTGTTCAAACCCGTCGGGGTGCATTTGAGGCGGGTTTGATTGTGAATGCGGCTGGGCTCTTCGCGGATCAAGTCGCGAAAGATGCGGGTCTTGAGACACATTACAGTTTCCAGCCTTTTAAAGGTAAATACTGGCGGCATCGTGATCCAGAATTTCAGATGCGGCGACTAGTTTATCCTGTGCCAGATTTGAATTTACCGTTTCTGGGTGTTCATAGTGCGCACAACGCGCACGGAGATGTCTTTTTTGGCCCAAGTTCTACACCAGCAATCGGTCGGGAAAACTACCGGGGATTTCAGGGAATAGAATGGCGTGATGGCCTAAGATTAAGCGCATCGCTAGCATGGAAATTAATTCGAAATACAAATGGACTTCGAACATTGGCGATGAGAGAGGCGAGACTTTTGTCATTAAAGGGTGTGTGTGATGAAGTATCTCGGCTTGTGCGTGATGTGAAATCTACGGATCTTGAGCCTAGCCTTGCAAAAGTGGGTATTCGATCGCAAATATTTGATCCAAAGGCGCAACAACTCGTGAATGATTTTGTGCTTGTCGAGGATGGTCGAGTAGTTCATATTTTGAACGCAATTAGTCCAGCATTTACGGCGAGCTTTGCCTTTGCAAAGCACATTATTGATCAACATGGAAAATAAGAGGACGAATAGTGGATTTAGGATTAGCAGGACGAACAGCTTTGGTGATGGGAGCATCGCAGGGCTTGGGAGAAGCCTCAGCGCTCAAGTTGGCGGCGGAAGGTACTCATGTGATTCTGGTTGCACGTCGTGAAGACGCGCTCAACGACGTAAAGAAAACGATTGAGACTGCGGGTGGTACAGCAAGTGTAGTGACCTGTGATTTATTTGACCGGGCCTCGCGGACTCAGCTTTGTGATGCTATTCGGAAGTTGGATCGACTGGATATACTCGTGGCTAATTCTGGGGGGCCTGCTCCGGGCATGGCACCTGGTATTGGCTCTGATATCTGGGTTCGTGAATTCGATGCGATGGTGCTTGGCTTAATTGAGGTTATGGATACAGCAGTCGAAAAAATGAAGCATGCAGAATTTGGACGTATTATTGTGATTGGTTCTTCGGGCATGGTCGTGCCGATCGCAAAACTTGCGGTCTCGAATACGTTGCGCTCTGCTATTGGTGGTTACGTCAAAACGCTCTCCGAACAAGTTGCTCGTTATGGGGTTACTTGTAACATGGTATTGCCCGGTCGAATCGATACCCCGCGAACCCGAAGTATTGATGAGGGCGGAGCAAAAAATGAGAGTTTGGATGTTGAGGAAATTAGGCGGCGCTCGTGGTCGGCAATTCCTGCTGGACGGTATGGTCGGCCCGAAGAATTTGGAGCTGTTGTTACATTCTTGGCCAGTGAATGTGCGAGTTATGTGACCGGCACACAGATGCGGGTCGATGGTGGATCGATCAAGTCGGTGAACACCTAGTGCCCAAAAGAATTTGCTAGGGATTGATCTCTCTTGCGGGTTAGAAAATGCTATTTGATGGCATAGTTATCAGGAAAATGATTGGATTTGAGGGGTGGCGTATGGTTTGGTCTAATGAGACCATGGTCTGTCTGAAGGTCTTAGAGAGCCAAATTTATGTATGCTCTCGTTGATTAGAATACTCGTCAACCAAGCCTAAATAAAAACTGAGGAAATAAAAATGATAAAGCAGATTACTAAGATTTTACCAGGACTGGCTCTTGCTTTGACGATTACCAGCGTTGGTGCAGCAAATCAGGATTATGTTTTGAATACTGCGTCTACTGGGGGTACCTACCATCCGGTTGGAACAGCCATTTCAACGTTATCGAAAATTAAATTATTGCCTAAAAGCAAGTTCAGTTTAACAGCAGTGAATTCAGCAGGTTCTGGAGCAAATGTCCAGGCGATGGGTTCTGGAACTGCAGATTTCTCTATCTTGCAAGGGCTTTATGGTTCATATGCTTCTACTGGCACTGGCCCAATTTCAGCGCCACAAAAGAATCTTAGATCTGTCAGCATGTTGTGGCAGAACGTAGAACAATTTTTGGTGGCAAATTCAGATGTTAAAGGTGGCACTGTGTCTGATCTATTGGCCTTGCAGGGCAAGGGCATGGGGATGGGTAAGCAAAATTCAGGCACGCTTGGGTCTAATAAAGTGTTGTTGTCAGGACTTGGTATTGACATCGATAAAGAGAAATTAGTTTACGCAGGTTATGGCCCAACTGCAGATGCTTTGGCGAACGGCCAAATTGCTGTTGCTGGCATTCCTTCTGGACCTCCTACAGGTGCGATTACTAAGTTGATGGCTAGTAACAGTGGTAAGTTTACTATTCTGAATATTACTGCTGATGAAGCAAAGAAAATGGATGGTGGACGCCAGCTTTGGACGCCTTTTACGCTTAAGGCGGGAACATACCCAGGGCAGTCGAAGGATGTTCAAACAGTCGCGCAGCCGAATTTCCTTGCAGTCAACGCGAGTGTTGACGAAGAGCACGTTTATCTATTAACGAAGACGATGTATGAAAATTTGGCATTTCTGCAAGCTATACACCCGGCAACAAATGCCATGAGTATCAATAGTGCCATTGCTGGGCTCCCTGTGCCATTGCACCCAGGAGCTGCACGCTACTACAAGGAAGTGGGTCTAAAAATCCCAGGTCACTTGATCACGAAATAAAAGGAATACGCGATCACTTTTGATGGCGCAATTCTTACGAGGGGCCGGGTGCAAACTCTGCCCCTCGTTTTTTTTAATTAGGTTGTTGACTGAATGAATGCACCCGAAATAGAAAAACGATATATCCGCACTACTCGCGATGATTGGTTGGTCTTGAATGATCAAAAAAAGTCAGTGAGTCAGTGGTTTTTCGCTGCATTTGCGATTATTTTCGGTATCTGGCATATCGCCACCAATTTGTTTATTAATGAATCGAGTTTATGGCAAAACGCGATCCATTTTGGAGGTTTTGCGATACTTGCTAGCGTAATTTACTCCACGAAAAGTTCGAGACCATGGCCGATTTTTCTGGATATGGGCTACGGTATTATGATTGCGTTGGCCGCCTGCTGGTTTGCCGCGTCAGAGTCACGCATATATGAAGAGACGCTTGCTGTGACTGGTCAGTCATGGCAGTTCAATACCCTTGATTGGATTGCGGGGGGATTATTAATATCTGCGGCGATTGATTTTTCGAAACGTGTTGCTGGTTGGGTTATTCCAATGCTGATCATTGTTTCTTTGAGCTATATTCTTTTTTTGGGTGAGCATCTTCCAGGTGTATTTCGTGCCGCGAGCTTACCCTTAGACGATGTCCTGTTTCGGTCGATGTATAACGATGAAGGGATGTTCGGAATATTAGCGACTATTTCTTCAGCCAATATTTCACTATTCATGATTTTTGGTGGATTTCTGGTTGTGTCCGGAGCCAGCGATTTTGTCATCGAGTCATCGAAAGTTGTGGCCGGTCGAATCCGGGGAGGAGCGGCATTTGTGGCGGTTCTCTCATCAGCATTAACTGGAACTATTAGCGGTTCGGCGGTCGCCAACACGGCGTCAACTGGCGTTATTACCATACCGCTAATGAAATCAAACGGATTCCGAGGTGTATTTGCCGCTGGTGTGGAAGCGGCCGCTTCTACCGGTGGACAGTTGATGCCACCCATCATGGGTGCAGGTGCGTTTGTTATGGCTAGCTATACTGCGATTCCCTATTCAACAATTGTTACAGTCTCGATAGTCCCGGCGCTTTTATATTTTCTGTCTGTAGCATTTGTCGTGCGAATCGAAGCGGTGAAACATCAGGTTGGTGATGGCGTTGATATGACAATCGATAAGGCTAAAATTTTATCAGGCAGTCTTACTTTTATGATTCCGTTGACGGTCATGATAATGCTGTTGATGTCTGGGGTTACCCCAAGCTACGCGGCGTCGTGGGCGATCGCTACATTAGTAGTTGTTTCGTGGTGTAATTTTTTAATTGGGAGAATACTTGGGAATAACGCATTCGGCGTCAATGTCATGAACCTTAGCCGGATCGGTGAGGCATTGATGCTTGGTATGCGAACCTCAATTTTGACCGCGATTCTGATGGTTGCGATTGGAATCATCAATAATGCAATTGTTACTAGTGGCATTGGTAACGGATTCTCTTTGATGATTGCGCAGTGGTCTCAGGGATCGATTGTTGTCGCCATGGCCTTAATAGCGCTCGTCTCTTTGGTTCTGGGTATGGGATTGCCGGTCACGGCGGCGTACATTATTTTGGCGATTTTGTGTGCTCCGGCGCTTGCTGGAATTTTGGCCGATGGTGTGATTGTAGGCAAATTAGTTTTTGGTATTACCGACCCGCTTCAATCGGCCATGTTTTCGCTTGTAGATAGTCCGCACGTTGCAAAAATTGCTGGTGGCATGACGCATGGAGAAGCGATCGAGCTGATGTCGGCGATTCCGTTTGAGGTTGCGATGATGGTGAGGCCATTATTAGTGTCGCCAGAGCAACTGACGACGTTTTTGTTGACCGCGCATCTTATAATTTTTTGGCTTAGCCAGGATAGTAGCGTTACGCCACCGGTGTGTCTTGCAGCCTTTACGGCGGCGGGTATTGCGAAGTCTCCACCAATGGCGACTGGATTTCAGGCGTGGAAGATTGCAAAGGGCCTATATATTGTTCCGTTAATGTTTGCATATACGCCACTTATTAGCGGAAGTTGGCTGGAAATTCTTCAAGTTGGCTTTTTTTCTTTGTTTGGTATTTATGCGATTAATGCGCTCATTCAATACTATGCTGAAGGGCCTCTGAAAATTTGGCATCTACCGTTTCTCCTGGTCGGCATTGCTGCTTCATTTTGGCCACTTCATTTAATGGCAAATTTGATGGGGGCATTGTTGGTTATATCAGTTGTAGTTTCAACTGGACGCAATGCGTTTCCAAAATAGAATAGCTGTTAAACTGATGATCGCTCATTGAGGAGGTGGCTTGTGCGCTTTATTTTTATTATTACCCTTTGTAGTTTGTTGACTGCTTGCATTTCACTTTTTTGATTTTACTGGTGGCTGAATCACCCAAAATCCTAATTAGGTTCACTTAGAAAAAAACGATTTTGGCGATCAGTTACGTCTGGTTGATGATCGTTAAAGCACTATTAAAATTGGTCTGTCGTGGTTAATCGACCATCAAATTTTGTACAAATTTCGGCAAACCAAATGCACCGAGATGAATCTCTGGAGTGTAATATTTTAGACCGCTCAGGGATAGAACTCGTTCTTTAAGGATTTCTATGGAGGGATGACTTATAGCCTGCTTTATTCCAAAACCCATAGCCATTGCTCCACCAGCGTAGGTTGGAACAGGTGTTAGGTAGAAGCGTCTTGTGTGAAATAACGGTTTCCAGCGCCGGTATGTATCCGTCACCTCATCGCCTTGAAGATAAGGGACGCCATTTTGAGTAACCAAGATACCGTTCTTCCCCATCACTTTTGCACAGTCAGCATAAAAATGGGATTCGAATAAAGTTTCGCCTGGCCCAATTGGATCAGTGGAATCGGTGATGATCACGTCAAATTGAGATTTATTAGAACGAACAAATTTTGCTCCGTCATCAATCACTAAGTTCAGACGAGAGTCGTTGAATGCCCCTTTAGAGTGATTAGGAAGATATTTTATGCACATATCTACAACGCTTTGGTCTATCTCGACTTGCGTTACAGACTTAGCTGACGGATGTTTGAGAACCTCTCGTAGGATTCCGCCATCACCACCACCGATGATTAAAATATGCTCTGGATTAGGGTGGCTGAGCATGGGAACGTGAACCATCATTTCATGATAAATAAATTCATCGGCTTCAGTAGTTTGGATAACCCCGTCAAGTGCCATCACGCGACCAAAGCGTTTATTTGAAAAAATAATGAGGTGTTGGTGATCCGTATTCATTTCGAACAGTACTTCGTGCTGTTCGAAATTTTGCCCCCAGTCTGCGTAGAGCGTTTCTTGGTAGCGCATTACGTTATTCGGCCTCGACGTTCTTCCAAGATTTCTTGCCGTTCTGGCCGAAAATACAGGCTTAGAATTTCTATTGCTTTGTGTGGGACTGAATCACCGCACATAAAGACATCAAAAGCTGCATAATTTTTTTCAGGCCAGGTATGCACTGAGATATGAGATTCAGCGAGGACGGCTACACCGCTAATTCCACCATTTGGTGTGAAGTGGTGTAGGTGAATATGTAACAGAGTTGCTGAACATGCTTCCACGCATGATCTGAGTGCAGTTTCCATCCGTTCTAGACAGTCGAGATCTTTTGCTTCCCAAAGGTCAATGATAAGGTGAGTGCCGGCAAAAATTTCGCCGTCTCTATGAACGAAGTGATCCAGCGATTGATCGCGATCTTCAACCTGGTTGTGTTGTGGCCAATTTGTTGTGGCGACGGCAGTTAATATTGTGCTCAATTCAGGTGATACCCCCTGGATCTAATGAGATTGTGTAACGGGTGCGATACACAGCTCTCGTGCTGGGTATCGCTCTAGTAAAGAAGCATAAATCCTCTAATTGCCAACTCAGATAGCGCGGATTCTAGAGGTTTTTTCGTGGCGCGCAAGTAAAAAGCGATAGAAATCAAACGGCAGGCGCTTGACTGATGTAGATCTGGTAAATTGTAATGATTATTTCTCTAATTTTACGGGGGGCTGTGATTCTGCATTCGTGTGTTGCACATGGATCACTTTGCGAATAGCGAGTCTGCAATTTTATTCAA
>TARA_B110000305_G_scaffold114061_1_pt1 | contig 11797 bp, 9 predicted proteins | sample TARA_B110000305 | Tara Oceans TARA_B110000305 (sample SAMEA4397930) | marine metagenome | biome: Polar Biome; feature: [SRF] surface water layer (ENVO:00010504); material: water (ENVO:00002006), including particulate matter (ENVO:01000060) such as... | depth 5 m | reverse complement strand
TTATTTTTATAAACAGAAATGGCATCCAGAGATCAGCAGAGACACGAAAATTCAGCCTCACTAAGGGACTTATTGATTACCGATATGAGCAGAAAGCAAGAATGGAAGTGTTAGTGGATATCTTAGACCTCCCGGAATACGGGTTCCAAAAACATAAAAGGCCTCACCGAAGTGAAGCCTTAAATGGCGGAGCGGACGGGACTCGAACCCGCGACCCCCGGCGTGACAGGCCGGTATTCTAACCAACTGAACTACCGCTCCGTACGGTCTATTACTCTACTTGGTGGGTGAAGAGGGGCTCGAACCCCCGACCCTCGCCGTGTAAAGGCGATGCTCTTCCAACTGAGCTATTCACCCCTATGAGCAACAATCGGGGCGGATGATACCTCGCACTGCAAAACTGTCAACAAGTTTTCTTGCGAAAACCGACCGAAGCACTACAATCTCCCCCTCATAATTTATCTAACTGGATCGGAAAAATTTGTCATGCGCTTATCAGATTTAAATATCGATGATTATAAGATCATTGTCTCGCCATCCGAACTAAAAACAGAACTGCCCTTGGAATCCCCGGCGCGCGAATTCATCAGCAATTCGCGGCAAGTAGTCAAGAATATTCTTGACGGAACCGACCAGCGCTTATTTGTGGTCGTTGGCCCCTGCTCGATCCATGACCCAGAGCTCGCGCTAACATATGCAAAAAAATTAGCAGTTCTTGCGCGTGAGGTGCAAGACGAGTTATTCATAATTATGCGTGTTTATTTTGAAAAGCCACGTACAACGGTCGGATGGAAGGGCCTGATAAATGACCCCCATCTTGACGGAAATTTTGACATAGAGACTGGACTACGTACTGCCCGCAACCTATTGATTAATCTATCAGAGATGGAACTCCCTCTGGCCACGGAGGCACTCGATCCGATTTCTCCACAGTATCTTCAGGATGCTATAACATGGTCCGCGATTGGTGCACGAACAACAGAATCTCAGACCCATCGCGAGATGAGTTCTGGACTATCTTCTCCGGTTGGATTTAAAAATGGGACCGATGGATCGCTCGATGTTGCTATTAATGCAATGAAGTCAGTAACCCATGGACATGCATTTCTGGGGATCAATCCTGATGGCCGCGTCGCTGTCACCAAGACCCGAGGAAATCAATATGGTCACGTAGTATTGCGTGGCGGTGGTGGCAAACCCAATTACGATTCAGCCAACATCACACTCTGCGAGCATGGTCTTGATAATGCCAATTTACCGAAAAATATTGTGGTTGATTGTTCCCACGAGAATTCAAATAAAGATCATAATCTTCAGCATTTAGTGCTTGATGACATTGTTCGTCAAATTAAGAACGGCAACCAATCAATATGCGGGATCATGATTGAATCAAACATCAATGAAGGCAATCAAAATATTCCACAGAATTTGGCTGATTTAAAATACGGTGTCTCCGTAACCGACGCGTGTATTAATTGGGAGAGTACTGAGAAAGCACTCCGAGAAATGGCTGATTCACTTAAGGAATCTCTGCCAGGCCGCAGGAGTCCCACTAAAGTGCCTGATTAGCCCCAGGCATAAGGAATTCAACGTCGGAGGTATGTACGGCCTGCATCATCTGCAGAGCCATCTGCCGTACAGGTCTGCCCCCAAAGATCACCTGATACAGCGCTTCGAGAATTGGCATGACAATACCATTCTTTTCTACATGCGCATGGACCAACTGGAGTGTATTGATTCCTTCGGCCACTTGCCCTAATCGTGCCTGAGCCTCCTTAAGATCAACGCCCTCGGCTAGCGCACGGCCTACCCGAAAATTCCGAGACAATGGGGACACACTCGTTACGTACAGATCTCCGACACCAGCCAAGCCCAGAAAGCTCAATGGATTACCCCCTAGACTGGATGAGAGACGGGACATCTCAGCAAGCGCCCGTGTAATCAAGAGTGCCTTCGTATTCTCGCCAACCTTTAAACCATCAGCCAAACCCGCGGCAATTGCATAAATATTTTTTAACGCTCCACCCAGTTCAACACTGATCAAGTCCTCAGAACTGTACAATCGAAAATAACGTGTCGCCAGGGCCTTTCTGGCCAATTCACGCACTAATGGGGACGCACTCGCAACAACCGACGCAGTAAGATGACGCTGCGCAATTTCACCCGCCAAATTTGGCCCTGATAAAACACCAACAGGATGGCCTGGCAGACGCTCTGAAATTACCTGACTCATCAATTTAAATCCGTCCGCACGTATTCCCTTTGTCATGGACAGTAGAGCCACATTTCCTGGCAACAAAGGTTTGAGCGAACAGCATATGCCATCCATCGCTATTGACGGCACAGACAATAAAACGAGCTCAGCACCCTCAACTACATATTCGAGAGAATCAGATGCCTCAATCGAAGTATGTAAAGTTAGTTCTGCCTGATAATTGGGATTCTTTCGATCCTGATTGATCGCATCCACCACCTCTCGACGCCTAGCATAAATCCGTACAAAACAATCATTGTGGGCTGCAATATCAGCTAATACCGTCCCAAAACTTCCTGCACCAATTACTGCAACCTTCATGACCATATCCTATGAACTACAACTCAAATGGTATCCACTACCGGCGCTGGGGGGGGATCCGCCAAATCGCTCAGCATAAAGAGACGGCATCGAAATGCCACAATTCAAATCCTCTCGAAGTGAAACCACTCCTGAATAATCACCGACATTGGCTTGGCTAATCACTTCCTCCAATAACCAATGACTTAACATCCACGAAGGTGCAAGATTCAAAGCTTTCGGCATTAAATCGACCTCCTTTTCCTCAGACCAGATTTTACGCAAACTGATCAATTTATTCTGGTCTATAGCACGTTTAGAAAGCCCATGAGGCTCATCCAATAGTAACCACTGAAATCCTTCAAGATAAAAGGTGCCAGGCACGGAAAACAATGATGCCAGGCCATCCGTAATTAAATCGAGTCGTGGATTGTCTGCGGTCACTGCAAGCCTGCTGGCCATTGTTTGGCGATAGTGATGTCTGAATCGCTCGGGAAATGAAGCAAGCATCGCTCGCAACGTATCAACACCAACAAATGACGTTAAGCATTCTGCGAGACAACCAAGATTCCATTGCATCACGTGAGGTTGCTGGCCGAAAGCGTAACGCCCTTGGGCATCAGTATGATTAATTACATAGCCAGGATCGAAATGTCCCACGAAGCCATAGGGGCCATAATCTAACGTTTCACCAGACAACGCGGTATTGTCTGTATTCATCACACCATGCACAAAGCCAACCGCCATCCATTCAGCCACTAAACGCGCCGAACGATCAAGATACCGATCAAATAAAACTTCTTCTGGATTTGTTTGATCGATTAATTCGGGATCTAACTGCTGGATCGCAAACTGAATCAATTCGCGCAGTTCGGACTCCCGTCGACTGTGGTACACATGCTCAAAATGACCAATACGCAGATGACTGCGTGCGAGCCGAATCAAGGTGGCTCCCTGCTCAACCGTCTCTCTCAGCACAGGCGTCTGGCTAGTGACCAGGGCTAGTGCACGCGTGGTTGGAACACCCAAGGCATTCATATATTCAGAACCAAGATATTCGCGAATACTACTTCGCAAAACTGCGCGGCCATCACCAGAACGAGAATACGGCGTTTTACCTGCACCTTTGAGGTGCCACTCATAGGCGTTGCCTTTGTTACTTGATACACCAAGATAAAGACCGCGACCATCTCCAAGCGCACCTGCCCACTGACCAAACTGGTGGCCTGAATAAGCTTGCGCAATCGGATCCCACTCGGGCAAAGGCTCGCCCCCAGAAGCGGCAATTAATGCCTGATCAGAACTTAAAAGAGTGGAAACGGCAACCGACTCAGCAAGTAAATGATTTACATCTACCCAACAAGGAGATACAAGCGGAGATGGCTTGACCCGACTCCAAAATACGGACTCAGGCAATGACTGAAACGGCTGACTCCATTCAGCTATTTGTTTGCGTTGCATCCGTATCTTCGAGTAAGGATTCGGGTGCCTGTTCGCAAGGCAGTGACCGACCAATGAATTTTTCTATTTCTGGTAAATAAAATGAATCATCTTCGCATGCAAAACTGATCGAAGTTCCTTCTGCCCCAGCCCGTCCGGTCCGGCCAATCCGGTGCACGTAATCTTCAGCGTCTTCAGGCAGCGTATAATTAATTACATGACTGACACCATCAATATGGATGCCCCGACCCGCAACATCGGTAGCGACCAATACTCGTGTAAGACCTTCCTTGAATCGGTCCAGTGTTTGGATACGCTTGCGTTGTGGAACTTCTCCGCTCAGCAGCGCTGCATCGATTCCATCCGCAACCAAACGATCAACAAGATTTCTGCATAAGTCACGGCGATTGGCGAATACCATCAGTTTGTGGAGACCTCGCTTTAGAATCACATTTTTTAATAACCGATACTTACTATCCGCAGTCGTGATGTAAACAATTTGCTCTACTGTTTGAGTAGCGACACTATCAGGCTCGATTTCAATACGGACCGCATCAAAAGTCCAACGGTCTGAAAGTTCTACAATCTGAGGCGTAAACGTTGCTGAAAAAAGCATCGTCTGACGTAATTCTTTACGAGGACAGGCCCTGATAATTCGTCGCACATCTGGCATAAAGCCCATATCCAACATGCGATCTGCTTCGTCGAGAACAAGCACTTCAATCTTCCGAAGATTGATTTCATTCTGCCCAAGAAAATCAATCAACCGACCTGGTGTCGCTACCATGATGTCACAAGGAGCGTGGCGAAGATCGTCTCGCTGCTTTTGATAATCCATGCCACCCACGATTGCGACGACTGATAATCGAGTGTAATTACACAGGTCTTCTGCATCTTTTGCGATCTGGGCAACCAATTCTCTGGTAGGCGCGAGAATCAATGCACGCGGCGTACCGGTTCGACGCTTTCCGTCAATCGGTTCCCGTATGAAGGTATCAATCATTGAGATCAAGAAAGCCGCCGTTTTACCCGTGCCTGTCTGGGCCTTGGCGACTATATCTTCGCCATCAAGTACAACAGGCAAAGATTCTTTCTGAATCGGACTGGCATATCGGAAACCCAAGTCGGCAATCCCATGCATAATAGCTTTTGGTAGATCCATATCATGAAATCGTGCTTTTCCATCCTCAGGCTCCACATTAAATAATTCTGGGCTCCAGGAAGTCCCGGCATTATCTTCAGTCATGATCACTCGCTGCTATTCATTCAAAGCAAGAGTGTACACGAGGGATTACTTAAACGGATAATTACCGCTCAACCGCTGGATCAATACCCTACTCACGGCCTACACAAAACGTGACCCCTCCCTTTCTTCGCCTCTCGCTTACTGATTTCGCGAATCATTGACGGCAGGATTCGACACCGAGAATCAGAGTTCTCTTAATATCAAGAATTTGCATTATTTGAACTTCTAAATTTTTCTCTGAAACCTTCTTCAAGCACTTAATAAATATATCGTTATTACGGAAAAATAGGTTACATCTCCAATCTAAATGAAGGCAGTTGAGACATCAATGAGCGGCCCCAACTTGTATCCACAAGACGACGATCAAGCACCGTCACCTGGCCCGTATCAGTCTCTGAACGAATCAAACGTCCAACAGCCTGGCGAAGACGAATCGTCGCAGCAGGAATCGACATTTCTCTAAATGGGTCCCGGCCATGAATCTTTAAGTACTCAGCCTGCGTCGCTTCCCGTGGGTCATCTGGTGGCTGAAATGGAAGTCGGGTAATCACGACCTCATTCGCGAGATCGCCCGGAAGATCGAGTCCCTCCGCCATTGACTGCAATCCAAACAGGATCGAGGTATAGCCATCCCGCCTCTGGGTTTCATGCGTGTCGAGCAGGCTTGAAAGTGTCAACTGACCCTGAACCAGAACAACCTCACGCAGCTGCTCGCTCATCAATTCCTGCACCCTCATTAGCAAACGCCAACTCGTAAACAATACTAAAATTCCGAGTCCTGAATCGACCCTAGATTCCAAATAATCATTAACTCTCTGCGGGTGCGCGAGCTCATCACGAGGATCACCCGACTGTTGAGGTATGACCAGCCTGCCCTGTCGAGCGTAATCAAATGCCCCATCCACAATGAGACTCGAAAAGTCCATAAGACCGAGTGAACTGGCTTGCACATCAAACGTTTGCTGGTGAGCGAGCGTAGCCGAGGTCAGAACGCAAGCACCAATTCGCCCCCAAATAGCCTCTTTCAAAGCAGCCGCCGGCGACATTGGGCTAACCCAAAACTCGAGGTCCGTTGGATCATCTTGGGTCGCATAACGAACATCTTGACCGACCCGCACCCAGCGGGCATCACCTTGCTCAATACAGGGCCTCGACATGCGATCGGCAACTAAAGGGATGGATTCAAGTCGACCCATTGCCAAGCCTAGTTGCTCAGCAAGCCCTTCGGCATCGGTTTCTGATATCTCATCGCCACCCTGAACGGAGATACCTTTCAACCAATCCAAGATTTTTTGTAGTCGATTAATAATCTGGACAGCTGCCTCACCCTCACGCTCAGGCAAAGACATTTGATCGTTTAGACGTAGTCGGTAGCGGGACCCTCCATTCTGAAAAGCAAACTCAGATTCTGGATATCCCTGCATTTGCTCCAACGTCTGTCGACCCCAATCAGCGAGCTGCCGAGCCAAAAGATCCAAGCTTCCGGGAACTCGTTCAACTTCATTCCGAATTCGATGGGATTCAGGTAAAACGCTGCGAACAGTCGTCAGAACGCGTTCAATGGTTTTGATCGCCCCAAGGCTTTGTGCAATGCGAACATGATCAGTGAATTGATTTGCTGCTACCCGAGATAATTGATGAGCCTCATCGATTATCAAAATAGTTTTTTCGAGTGGCGGTAAAATTACGCCGCCGCCAAGCTTAAGGTCTGACATCAAGAGGTCATGATTTACGACCAAAAGGTCAGCATCTAGCCAGCTCTCCCGAGCCGTAAAATAAGGACAAATCTGAAAACTTCGGCACTGACGCCCTTGGCAACGACGATGGTCTGTTGTCAACGCAGCCCTGACCGTATCCGTTAATTGGTCAGGAACTTGGTCCATATCCCCAGCCCAGCTTCCCTCAATCCATGCCCGACTCAGGCCATCAACCAGCATTCGTTCATCAGAATCCAACACAAGCGCCAGTTCGTCCGGGTATAGCCCAGACTCCTCATTGACTGCATCCAATGCAGATTCCAACCGAATAGGACAAAGGTATCGCCTGCGTCCTTTCGCTAAGGCCCAATTAACTGACAGACCCGTTGCATCGATTAGATCTGGAATATCTTTTTCAATAAGCTGGGTCTGTAACGATACGGTCGCTGTTGAAATCACCAGAGGCATTTCACGTTCTAAAGCCACCGGAAGTGCACCGATTAAGTACGCTAGAGTCTTACCCGTTCCAGTGCCTGCCTCAATAAAGCCACATGGCGCCTTACCCTCGTCACCGATTCTGGATAAAATATTCGCCACCCCAGCAATCATTTGTTTTTGCCCAAGCCGTGGCTTTAGTTGCCGTGCACTTAAAAAATCACGGTACAAGATCTGAATACTCAGCTTTGTGTCGTCGTTCAGCGCGCTCACGAAATCCAATTCTGATAAAATAGATAACTATTGTAGGGGAAAAAAATGAAGACGTCTGATGTAGCGATCAATGCGGTCCGCGCTGGAGGATTACGTGCTCTTGAATATTTTGAACAACGAGATAGCTTGATCATTGATCTCAAAGGCCCGCAGGACTATGTCACTCAGGCGGACCGTAATGTGGAGCGACTCATTATTGAGCTACTGAGTGCTGAGTTCCCAGAAGATGGTTTTCTTGGAGAAGAATCTGAGCAGATTCCCGGTGGGCGTCAATGGGTTATTGACCCGATCGATGGAACTTCAAATTTTCTTAGAGGAATGCCTTATTTCTGCACGACGCTTGCCCTTGTCGAAAATGAACAAGTATTGGGTGGATGGATTTATGATCCGACCAGGGATGCAATGTATTCCGCAGAAAAAGGACAAGGCGCCTTTTGTAACGGTTCCGCACTTCGGCCAACATGGAGAGCTAGTTTTGCGACAGCACTGGTCGGAATTTGCCATAGCTCAAAATTAACGGCACAGGAACTCGCCAATAGAATCACTGGAGCACTTGAGAGAGGCGCCATCCTCCGACAACCTGGGGCAGCGGCTTTAATGCTCTGTGATCTGGCATCTGGTCGTTTGGATGCCCTTTTTGATTTGCACCTCAAACCCTGGGATTCTATTGCCGGTCTTCTCATTGCATCAGAAGCAGGGGCAAAGGTTAGTCACTATCTAGCGGATCCCAACTGGCGCATTAGCCCGCAACCAACACTTGCATGCGCGCCTAAAATCTATGATGAGCTTTGCGGACTGTGGCCTGAGGCAACAGCCGTAAAGTTGCTCTAAAAACCGACAAGAAGAAAATCAGTCGGCGCAACACCCCCTGCGACTGCATTCAATGCTCGCTGATCTCTCTTGGCTAAGTTACGAAGTTCAGTAGGGGCACTCACTGGCACAGTGCTGGCGGTCAGTAAACAACTCCCAAAACCAGCACCGAACCAGCGCAAGATCACCGAGCTAATTCGGACAACAATGCATTCACACGACGAAGATAACCAGGCGCATCTTCAAGCTTACCTTCTGCACCAAGCTGCGCATGATCATACACAAGACGAGCAAGCTCACCGAACCGGTCGTCATCGGTTTCAACTTCAAGACGTTTCAATAACCCATGTTCTGCATTCACTTCAAGAATTGGCTTAGATACAGGCATTGGCTGACCTGCCGCTTCCATAATCTGCCTCATCTGAGGGCCCATATCTTGTTCAGTAAGAATCAAAACAGCGGCTGAGTCCGTCAAACGAACTGAAGGCTTTACATCAGACACCTGATCCACCAACGCATCTTTCATGCGTTCAAACAGCGCCTTATGCTCCTTAGATTGTTCCTTTTCTTCTTTATCATCCCCACCACTCTCACCCGGCAGTTCGAGACCATCGCGCGTCACATCAACAAATTGATATTCTTTATAAGAATTCAAATACCCCATCAACCACTCATCAATTCGATCAGATAGGAGCAGAACTTCAATCCCACGCTTTTTCAGAGCCTCAAGGTAGGGCGAACCGAGGGCATTGGTGTGTGACTCACTAACGAGATAGTAAATAGCCTTCTGTTCATCAACCAAGCGACCAATATAATCTTCGATACTTACTGTCTGCTTAGCATCTTGGGTAACAGTCGACGTAAAACGAAGCAACTTAGTGATGCGTTCTTTATTCTGCTGATCTTCAGCAGGGCCTTCTTTGAGGCACTCTCCAAAAATGTTCCAAAATTTCTGATATTTTTCAGGATCATCTTTCGCTAACTTGGCCAGCATATCGAGTGCCCGACGCGTGACCGCCGATTTCATTGACTCCACACGAGCATCTTTTTGCAAGATCTCACGAGACACATTCAAGCTCAGATCCGCAGAATCGACCACACCACGGATAAAGCGAAGGTAAAGTGGCAAGAACTCTTCAGCACGGTCCATAATAAAAACACGCTGCACATAGAGCTTAAGCCCCCGTGGGCTCTCTCGATTCCATAAATCGAACGGAGCACGTGCTGGCAAATACAATAAACCAGTGTAATCAGTCTTACCTTCTACCTTGTGATGGCTCCAAGCCATGGGATCTTCGAAGTCGTGAGCCACATGCTTATAAAACTCTGTGTATTCTTCGTCACTCACATCATTTCTGGGCCGAGTCCATAAAGCAGTGGCCTGATTAACTTGTTCCCACTCAGAAACAGTCTCAGTATCTACATCACTCTTCGAGTCCGATAACAAAAACACTGGGATCGAAACATGGTCAGAGTACTTAGTGACTAAATGCCGGATCCGATATGACTCGCCAAACTCACTGGCATCTTCTTTCAGAGACATGCGAATCTCGGTACCACGCGTCTCTCGCCTGATAGTTTTAATGGTGTATTGACCATCACCTTCTGAAGACCACTCAACCGCTTCTGCAGCGTCGGCACCTGCGCGGCGGGTTCTCACAACAACCCGATCAGCAACAATAAACGCGGAATAAAATCCAACACCAAATTGACCAATTAAATTGGCATCAGATTTGGTATCGCCGGATAGATTCTTTAAGAAATCTGCAGTACCTGATTTGGCAATCGTTCCTAAATTTTGAACGACCTCGTCACGAGTCATCCCAATCCCAGTGTCGGAGATCACAAGCTCCTTCGTTTCTGGATCGATTTCTATTCTCACCACAAGGTCAGTATCCCCGGCCATCAATTCCGAATCATCCAATGCAAGAAAACGGAGTTTATCGCATGCATCGTTCGAGTTTGATATCAGCTCGCGTAAAAAGATTTCGCGGTTTGAGTAAAGAGAATGCACCATCAGGTGTAACAGTTGCTTGACTTCGGTTTGAAATCCTAGAGTTTGTTCGTTTTCAGCCATCTTTCTAATCACTATTGGTCATTGAGAATTTGTGCTGAATTAATGCGGACGAATTTCTAAATTCCAAGCAAAAAAAAACCCCAAATCCAAGAATTCGGGGTCTTCCACTACCCTTATTGGCAGCGATCAGGCATCGCTAACCAAGCTAAGCTACCAACCAGTCGCTTCTTTCAACGTCAAACCAATTTCAGCCAAGTTTCGAGTCACGCTCACGCCGGCCGATTCAAGTGCCGTAAACTTTTCAGCAGCCGTTCCTTTGCCTCCTGAGATAATGGCGCCCGCATGGCCCATACGCTTCCCTGGTGGCGCCGTAACTCCTGCAATATAACTAACAACAGGCTTCGTAACATTGTGCTTGATGAACTCAGCAGCCTCTTCCTCAGCCGTCCCCCCGATTTCACCAATCATAACAATGGCTTCAGTTAGCGGATCCTTCTGAAAGCGCGATAAGACATCGATAAAATTCGTTCCTGGAATAGGATCTCCACCAATACCAACACACGTAGACTGGCCAAAGCCCATATCAGTGGTTTGCTTTACTGCCTCGTAAGTCAGCGTGCCCGAACGGGACACAACTCCGACCTTGCCTTTTAAATGGATGTGGCCCGGCATGATTCCAATTTTACATTCGTCGGGCGTTATGATCCCTGGGCAATTGGGACCAATAAGAACAACCCCTGCATTATCACAAGCAACTTTACACTTCAGCATATCGAGCGTTGGAACACCTTCAGTAATGCAAACAATCACTTCAATGCCCGCGTCTAGAGCCTCCATAATGGAGTCCATCACAAAGGGTGCCGGAACATATATTACTGACGCATCAGCACCAGTCTCAGCCACAGCATTCGACACAGTATTGAATACAGGTAACCCCAAATGTACCACCCCACCTTTCCCCGGAGTCACGCCGCCAACCATTTGGGTACCATAGGCAATCGCCTGCTCAGAATGGAAGGTGCCATTCTTACCAGTGAAGCCTTGGCAAATTACCTTAGTATCCTTGTTAACTAAAATGCTCATGATACACCTCCCGCCGCCGCTACCACTTTTTGTGCCGCATCCGCGAGGCTCTCACCCGCAATAATATTCAGACTGGACTGGCTTAGTATCGCCGCACCTTTATCCGCGCTATTACCCTCGAGACGGACCACAACAGGTACCTTAACGCCGACTTCTTCGACTGCACCAATGATACCCTCAGCAATCATATCGCAACGGACAATGCCACCGAAAATATTCACGAAGACTGCTTTTACATTTTC
>TARA_B110000305_G_scaffold240717_1_pt1 | contig 11831 bp, 9 predicted proteins | sample TARA_B110000305 | Tara Oceans TARA_B110000305 (sample SAMEA4397930) | marine metagenome | biome: Polar Biome; feature: [SRF] surface water layer (ENVO:00010504); material: water (ENVO:00002006), including particulate matter (ENVO:01000060) such as... | depth 5 m | reverse complement strand
AAACGTTAACAGAAGCCGAAAGCCGCATCATGGAAGTGCTCTGGACGCTAGGTAAAGCAAATGTCCGCGATGTAATGGACGCAATGACGGGGGGTAAAGAGCAAGCCTATACAACAGTGCAAACTTTTCTGGGAATTCTAAAAAATAAGGGAATTATCGAACAATGCAAAGACGGGCGTGCCTTTATATATACTCCTTTACTCAGTCGTGCTGAAGGCCGTAATCGGGCACTTAAACATTTAGTGGAAAGCGTTTTTGGCGGTTCCACATCGGCGCTCGCACAGCATCTTTTAAATAGCAATGATTTCAACGCTGAAGAAATTACCACGCTAGAGCAAGCTATTGATACCGCCATAGAGGAGAGGGATAATGATTAATCTTGGACTTTTGGCGGGGCATAATATTTGGCAAAGCATTGTCGTTTTATTATTAGTGGCATTTATCTTTAAAATATTTAAAAAAACCAGTGCAGAAGATAAATCGTGGAGCTGGACTGTGACATTATTTATGCTTGCTTTAATGCCTCTTGTAACGTTTTTACCCGGCGAGGGCATAAAAACATCTTATTTAACAATAAATTCGAAAATTGAAAATCTTAAACCTACGCCTATTATGAAAAACCCACAGATCGAAAAACAAGCAATCATTAATCATATTGAAAAAGAAACCACCCATAAGAAAAAAGGATTTTTGTGGGTTTTTTATCTTTGGCTAAGTGGTGTTGGAGTGAGCCTCATTCTTCTATGTTGTGCCGCTTATAATGCTTCAAGATTACGACATGCGGCAACGTCCTTTAAATCGAACGGTTATAATGCGCCAAAGGGGTGGCCGCAGAATGTTGATCTTGGCGTAAGTGATGTAATTGGGGGGCCTATAGTGGTTGGTGTGTTTAAGCCGATGGTGCTTGTACCTCGTAAATTCATGTTAGATATAGAACCGCGTGTTTTAAACCCGCTTCTGTTTCATGAATTGGCCCACGTTAAGCGAAACGACAATGCATTTTACGTTATGGAAAGAGGGATACTCTGCCTTTATTGGTGGAACCCGGTGATGCATTTTACAGCACATAAGATTTCAATAGAACGGGAAAAAGCCTGCGATGATCGCGCCGCGCTCCTTTGTGGTGATCCGCTACTTTATGCGAAATCACTGCTAAGTGGGGCAAAACAATGGATAAACAAAAATGAGAATATTTTAGCCATGAGTATATTTGAAAAAGAAAGCACATTGAGCATTCGTATTAAGCGCCTTATAGCCAACGAAACTCTTTTACCAAATTTAAAAACGTCACTGAAAAATATATCAATGTTATTGGCGGCTATTATAACCGTTGGTCTTTTAACGCCGCGACTATCGGTTGCCAAAGAAGATGCAAGTAAAAGTGTTGCATATAAATTATTGAAAGCAGAAATAAATAAACCTCTTACCAAGAAAGAAGAGGTGGCAATCCGCGCTGAGATCAAACAAGAAATTGCGGCCAATAAACTAGATATTAAAGCACTACAAAAACAAGTCAGGGAAGAACTTAATAACGCACCAGAAGTTGATATTGAAGCCATTCTTTTAGACGTTAAAAAGGTTATGGCGGAAATGGTAGGTATTGATGTTGATGTGATCCGTGCGGAAATAACTAAAGAGTTTTTTATAGATAATCCATATTTAGGTAAAGAAGAAATTCTTGAAAATATCGAAAAAATAATAGCAAGTCTACCGCCGCTTTATAAAGATGAAATGTACAAAGCTGTCATGGCATCCGTTGAAAAAGAGGCTGTAATTGATAAGGATGAAATTTATAAAGAAGTGATGAAAAGTTTAAGCAAAATGCCACCGCTTGATAGCGCTAAAATTGCAACGAAAGTGATTAAAAACATAAACAAGAAGCGTGCAAAATTTTAGAATAAAAAAAGAATAGGTTATAATTTTAAAAATGAAATTTTCTAAATTATGGACAACTTCAGCAATGGCGTTGATCTTGAGCGCGTGTGCCTCACTTCCAGTTGATGATAATGAACTTTATAGTTTCATAAGCGTTAATGAGGCTTGGCAAGCCTCCAATGAACAGCCCTTCTCTGTTGAGAATGGCTGGCTCGATGATCTTCAAATGACTGAATTAAGCAATTTCGTCGATGAAGTATTAATTAAGAACCCTAACTATAATGAAGTTGCCTTAAGAATGCAGGCGGTTGGAAATACTGCGGATGCAGCGGGTGGTCGGTTACTTCCGCGTGTTGGAGGATCATTTAGCAGCTCAAGGTCGGATGGCGTTCCGAGCCCATTAAATAACTTTTCGGTAGGGCTTGATGCCAGTTGGGAAGTTGATGTTTGGGGACGATTATCGGCAACTGCGGCAGCTGCCAAGGCCAACTACCAGATTGCAGAATATGATTTTTATGGCGCACGTCTTTCACTCGCGGCTCAAGTAACACAAGGCTGGTTTGATGTGATTGAATCTAAACAGCAATGGGATCTTTCCATAAGAACTGTGGAAAACTATGAGAGAGCAACAAAAATTATTAGAAACCGTTTTGAGCGTGGCCTCTCAAGTGGTCTTGACCTTAGACTTTCCATAACCAACCTTGAAGCGGCAAAATCTACGGAAAAACAGCGTGAAGCAAGTTATCGACAAGTGGTTAGAAAGCTTGAGCTCTTTGTTGGTCAGTACCCCGCGGCGACCATGATAGTATCTGGTGAAATTCCGAATAACCTTCAGGATATTCCCGTTGGCGTTCCTCTTGATATTTTAGAGCGCCGCCCCGACTTACAATCGGCAAAGGCAAAGCTTTACGCATCAGGATACCGTGTAGATGCCGCAGAAAAAGCAATGCTCCCGAGCATTTCCATAACGTCAAGAGGTAGCAATACAACAGAGGCATTTGGAGAGCTTTTGAAGTTTGATAATGTATTTTGGAATATTGTTGGTGGTATTACCCAACCTATTTTCCAAGGCGGACAATTGCGCTATGCAGCAAAAGCAGAGCAACTTAATTTTGAGGCTCAGAAGCAAAATTATGCAACGACCTTGTTGCGTGCTTTTAGGGAAGTGGAAGATGCGATTGATAAAGATCGCTCTCTCGCAGGGCGGGTGGAGCATACGGAGCTCGCAGCACAAAATGCCGTAGCAGCCGAAGAGGTAGCCTTAACGCAATATTCGCAAGGCCTTATTCGAATCTCAACATTGCTTCAATCTCAACGAACAAGTCTAACGCAACAAAGTCAGCTCCTTAATATTAAGAAGCAACGCATTAATAACCGCATATCTCTTTATTTATCATTGGGCGGTGACTTTAGATCGGTGACGGAAACTGAAATTCAAGAAAATGAAAATTTAAATAATAATATGTATCAGTCAAATAGTAAAAGCTCCTCCTCGTGATAAGTAAGGTAATTATCCATGAAATATTTAAAAGTTATAACTCCAATTGTTGTTTTAATAATTGGCGCTAGTGTATCATTTTTTATTATTAATTCGAAAGAACAACCTAGTAGCCAAGAAGTTGAAGCAAAGCCTCGTAATATTAAGGCTGTCACTGCCGAAAGTGGTGATATTCAGTTGAAAGTTCTTACGCAAGGATCGGTAAAAGCAAAGCAAGTTATTAATATTATTCCACAAGTCTCAGGTCAAATTACATATGTGTCGCCGAAATTTGTCGCTGGGGGACACTTTTTAGAAGGTGAAGTTTTATTAAGAATTGATCCCCGTGATTATGAAGTGGCGGTTATTTCCGCTGAAAGCCAAGTTGCAGAAAGTATTCAGCGTCTGGTTGAAGAAAAAGCAGAAGCGGAGCTTGCTTTATCAGAATGGAAAGAGTTGGGTCAAGGGAAGGCCAGTAACCTAACCTTACGAAAACCTCAACTTGCTCGAGCTGAAGCACAGTTAAAAGCTAGCGAGGCAAGGTTATTAACGGCAAAATTAAACCTTGAACGTTCTGTAATCAAAGCCCCTTTTAACGGATTGTTGACGGTAAAAAATGCTGATCTTGGACAATATCTAAGTCCCGGGGTTAACATTGGAGAATTTTATTCAACAGACATAAGAGAAGTCCGGCTGCCGCTTTCACCAATAGACCGGACAAAAATTAATCTTGCCGGGCTTAAAGGTGGTAATGGTGAAATTAATGTTAAGTTTACTGTTATTGTTGGGGAAACGATCAATAGTTGGATGGGCAAGGTTGTGCGCACAGAAGGAATGATCGTTAATAATACAGATGTGCTTTGGCTTGTTGCAGAACTTCAGGACGCGCAACTTCTTTCAAAGGAAAATGGTGAAGTTCTTGAAATAGGACAGTTCGTTGATGCTGAAATAAACGGTAAAACCCTAACTGATATTATTATCCTTCCTCGCGCGGCGCTTAACCAAGGTAATAATGTCATGATCATCGATGATCAAAATTCTTTAAGAACGCGAAAAGTCAGTCTGATGGAATCGAACCGTGAATTTATTGTCGTCTCAAGCGGCATTAATGTTGGTGATATCGTGAATATAAGTCAGCTTGGGTCTGGAATGGACGGAATGCTCGTCAGTGCAGGTCTTGAAGAAGGAACAGAATAATGAACATCGTCAAATGGTTCGTTAATAACCCCGTCGCTGCAAATTTATTAATGGTCATTATATTAGCTGGCGGTGTTTTAGGCATGTTCAGAGTAGGGAAGATTGCAAACCCACCCGTTATGGCTCCGGTTGTTGAAGTGTCGCTCGTGTATCCCGGCGCAGGACCGGAAGAGGTAGAGGAACGCATAATCGTTCGTATTGAAGAAGCGGTTTATAATATCGATGGTGTAAAAGAACTGGCTTCATTCGCACTTGATAGTTTTGGTCGGGTTCTTGTTTTTGCTGAAGAAGATTACGATCTAGATAAGTTACTTAATGAAGTAAAGGCAAAGGTTGATTCTATTAACACGTTCCCACGCACTCCAGAACGCCCCAAAATTCGTCAGTTAAAGGGTGAGCAACCCATACTAACCCTTTCTATCAGCGGCAATTTTGATGAAAAAGGATTGAAAGAAATCACCCGCCGGGTTCGTGATCAACTTACAACAGTTGATGGCGTTAACCGCATAGACCTTCGAGGGGTTAGAAATTATGAGGTAGGTATTGAAATTTCAGAGTTTGAACTTCAAAAATATGGCTTAAGTTTTGATGAAGTTGCGAATGCGATCAAACGATCTTCTGTTAATATGCCGGCAGGTCGGGTCGATAATGAAGCCGGGCAAATTCAAATTATGACCCGTGGTCAAAGTTATGTTGAAGAAGACTTTGAAAATATTGTTGTTTTGAAACGTGCAGACGGAACGCGCGTGCTGTTAAAGGATGTGGCAACCATCAAAGATGGCTTCGAACAGAATAAATATCAATTTAGCATGGACGGCAAACGAGCAACGAGCCTAAATATTATTGCGGGTGATAATCCAGATGCGGTGAAATTAAGCCGTAATATCAATCAGTTCTTGGATGAAACCGTAAGGCCATCACTACCCGAAGGTACAGAAATAGTTGTTTATAATGATAATTCAGAAAGCTTTGCAAGCCGTCTAAATATGATGTTGTGGAACCTTATATCCGGACTTATTTTAGTTTTCATCGGCCTTAGTTTATTTTTAAGCCCGCGCCTTGCAGGGTGGGTGTGTGTTGGCATAATGGTATCCTTCATGGGGACGTTCTTTATGCTGCCATACCTTGATATGTCGTTAAATATGATTAGTCTTTTCTCGTTCATTTTGATTTTAGGGATCGTGGTGGATGATGCTATTATTGTTGGTGAAAATATTCACCGACAAAATCAAAAGGGTTTTGTCGGCGAAGAGGGAGCCATAAAAGGGGCCTCTATGATAGCAAAGCCTGTGATTTTTTCCGCGATTACCACAATGATATTTTTTTCGCCGATGCTTTTCGTTGAAGGATTTATCAAGCAGGTGGTTATTTTTATTCCCGTTGTGGTTATTTTAACTCTGTCCTTTTCATTAATTGAAAGTTTATTGATCCTGCCGTCGCACTTAAGGCACGGACAAGATAGTGTCCCGGGGCAATTAAGCCGAGTTGTTACAGGTTTTTTCCAACTTTTAGGTATTAAGGCAGTATTTTCATATTTAAGGGGGAAGTCTAGATCTGGGCTTAAGACTTTCGTTTATCGTTTTTATATCCCGTCATTGGTCGCAGTTTTGAAGAGAAAAGTGCTTGCGGTGGCATCATTTCTTTGTGCGTTGATGATATTTATTGCATTACAAGTTGGCGGCATTGTTGGAACGGCCTTTATGGTCAATATTCCGGGCGATCGAATTACCGTAGTAGTGGATTACCCGATGGGCGCACCCTATGAAGACCTCGTAAATGCCATGACGGAGCTTGAAAAATCGGCACAACTTTTAAAAATTGATCTGCAAAAAGATTTTCCCGGCAAAGAAATTATTCACCATATTGAAGCAAGTACCAACCACAGCCAGGCGCAAGCTTATGTGAATTTATATTTAAAACCATCAGAAGATCGAAAACTTACTATTGGTGATATTGTTGAAAAGTGGCGTTCGTTCGAGCCTTATATTCCTGATGCAAAAAACATCAGTTGGGATGAGGGTGGCGGATCAACGCGGCTTGGCGTTATGCTTTCATCCGGGGATATAGCACAACTAGAAGATGTTAAACAGGAAATGAGAGACAAGTTTTCATCGTATTCAAGCGTTTTTTATGTAAGTGATACAGGTGCTGCCGCAGAGTCGGAAGCCGTTCTAACCTTACTTCCCAAGGGAGAAAATTTAAATTTAAGTTTATCTGACCTTGGTAGACAAGTAAGGCAGGCTTTTTACGGTGAAGAAGTTCAGCGCATTCCTCGTGGTGCTGATGATGTGAAAGTGATGGTGCGCCTTCCAGAAAGTGATCGCCGTTCATTTGATACATTGGAACAATTAAGAATTCGCACCCCAGAGGGCTTAGAAGTTCCATTTAACTCTGTTGCTACAATTCATTATCGACCTGCACCGACGCAAATTACCAGGAAAGATCGGAAAAAAATTATTGATGTGTTTAGTATCATTAGTGAAGAAAATAAAACCGATGTTTCAAATATCGTTAGCGACTTAAGGGACGGATTTTTCCAAGAAATGGAAGAAAAATATCCAAATGTTGGTCTCTCATTTACTGGTGGGCAGGAAGAGCAGGATGACTTCATGCAGTCGCTGGCCATTAATTTCTTAATGGGATTAATTATTGTATATTGTTTGATGGCGGTTGCTTTTAAATCATATTCTCAACCCTTTATTATCATGACAGCTATCCCGTTTGGATATATGGGTGCTATTATTGGCCATCTCATCTTAGGTTATGATATTACGATTTTCTCTGTCCTTGGTATTGTTGCCGCGGCAGGGGTGGTGGTGAATGATAATTTGGTGCTTCTTGATTATATCAACAAGTTACGGGAGAAGGGTGTTAATGCTTACGAAGCGGTTGTGACTGCCGCTAGTGAACGTTTTAGGGCCATATTCCTGACGTCCTTTACAACATTCCTCGGACTTGTACCGCTAATGATGGAACAGAGTGCTCAGGCACGAGAGATGGTGCCAACGGTTGTCTCTCTCGCTTTTGGTGTATTATTTGCAACTACCGTAACGCTGTTCCTAGTTCCAGTGCTTTATTTATCCATTGTCGGTTTAAAACGCAGGGTAAAAGGTGCGTTTAGTAAACAGGTCATCGTTGAAGCGGAATAAATATTAGCGACTTATGGCTTAAGCGAGCCAAGTACAAGAGTAAGGCTGGAGGGAGCGTAGTATAATAGATATAAATAAAAACCTATAGTCCTAACAACTAAACAACAATGCTCACTTAGCTTCTAATTATTGGCTCTAATCATTAATGGTTAAGGGTTGTGAGTAGCTACATGAAGGCCGACTGGACGCCAATTGCATTAATGGGGATGCAGTCTATGCAGTCTGCTATAGAGCTAATTAATGAGACTTTAGACGGTACTGGGTTTGCGGCTTTTGATTTAGACTGAGATGCCCCTGATTTGTTAGACACCTTGCTTCTTCATTATTGTTTGTTGTTCAAAATCTATTGGTGACAACAATCCGTTATTACCATGCTTTCTTTTAGAATTGTAAAAAAATTCTATATAATCAAATATGTCATCACGAGCATCCTTGCGGGTTGCGTAGGTTTTACGCCTGATGCGCTCTCGCTTTAACAGATGGAAAAAGCTTTCAGCAAGGCTTTCTATGCCTTGAAGGTTCAGGCTTACTTCTCGAAAACCAACACCTAATAAATGACCATGACTTCAGCAATGGCGTTGCCAGGTCCAAAAACTGTGGATTTTCCATGGTTGGTATTTACTTTGATACTGCCTCCGTATCTTTTTTATAAACTTCAAAGTTAATTTCTTCAACAGGATTGCTTCTGAATATTATTCCTGGGCCAAAATAGGCGCAAAGTTGAAAATATATACTCAACGCCATAGCTTCATAACGGTCAAGCGCATAATGTTGGAGAAGGCCATATATAAGCAGAAATACACTTGCCCCCATACTGGCATAAATGGTAGAATTTATAACACTGCCGATATGACGGTCGCGGTCTTTATGACTTAGATGTGGATCTAGTTTCTTTCCATGTAAGATTTTATATACGACAAAAGAAAAGAAAATATTTACTAATATAATGGTGAATAGCGTGATAAAGCCGTCACTTCCAATTGATAAGTCAAAACCCACACGGTAGAGATTAAAGATAATATAAAATACCAGAAGAAAAACAGCGAGAACAAATTTGTAAGGTGATATATAATCGAAATATCGACGTGGTTTTAAATCTGCGCTTCGTTTAACGGTCTGATTTTCGGCTCGCATTAGTTTATAGTGTTTAAATTCCGAAGCTTCCATCATCATAAATGGTATAAATTGTAGTATTGCAAATAATGTGACCATGGCATCGTTGATTTCGTGCCTGATGAACATTCCATCAAATGATGCGAGGATTATTAAACCAGATCCAAGTGCCAAAGTTAATCGTGTGATTAATTTATATCTTTTAACTCCTTTTTGCACCATGCCTTCACCTTCTTCAGTTGGATAAAGCTTTGGGTGAGTGGATGCAGGATAGTGTTTTAAAATATATTCGACGCGTTTCATGAGAATATTTGGATAGTAATAAGACAGGAGCCATAACTGGCCAATGATGATCAGATAAATAGTAATTGTTTCTAACATTATTTTAAATCTCCGCTTGCCCGGTTATTCATCGCTTCAGAGAACGCTATTCTGATCTCGCTATCTGTTGCGCCGGCTTTTTTAAGTGTTTCAATTGTTTTTGTAAGTTCGCCAAAGACCAAGGTATTTATATCATTGGTACTATTTTTCTTGGCGTGTTTGTGTATAAATGTTCCTCTGTAACCGCGGGTTACAATCACTTCATCGCGCTCCAGCAAACGATATGCTTTTGCAATCGTTTTGTTGTTTAGGTCAAGGTCATTAGCAAGCTGGCGGATAGACGGCAAGGCATCACCCGCTTTCAATGCGTCACTTTGAACGGATTTCTTAATTTGATCTATAAATTGGGTGAACAGTGGTGTTTCATCATCAATGTTAATTTCAATTTCCATAATTTGGAACGCCTTTATTGTACCATTTGAAGTAAGGGTACAACTGGTTTGTGGAAAAAGCAACAAAAAAATAGAATAAGGCCGCAAGTAATAGGACGGCCTTATATAAGGAGATGTTTTAAAGGATTATTTTTGATAAACTATTTTACCGTTTATAATGGTCATAATGTTTTTATCCAGAATGCTTAAATCCGCCAATTTTCCGACTTCGATGCTGCCGATGAGATCGTCTTGAAAGGCGGAATAAGCGCCTCATATAGTGAGTGTTTTAAGGGCTTTCTCGCGCGTAATAACAAGTTCTGGGTGCCACCCTTCTGCTGTAAAACCATTTAAATCTTTCCGGGCGACAGCGGCGTAAAATGCAATCGCGGGGTCGCCGATTTCTGCAGGCTGATCGGATCCTGCGGCGATTATGACGCCTTTATCAAGAAGGATACGCCAAGGATAAGCGTTAGCAAGGCGTTCTTGTCCCAAGTGATCACCTGCAAAATGCAAATCACCTACCGGACAGCGGAGAGCTAAATGTAATACTCTCATCTGATAAGACAGTAATAAAAAAATTTGTATGTAAATTATTTCAAAAATTTTATGAGAGATTTTCTTGGTTCAGGGTTATGGAAAATATCATAATTACCTACGACGGAAGTACTTAGTGTATTCTACCCTCAAACGAAAACACCCCCCCACCTTAACTATTTTTCAACTCAGAGACTTGTGCTCACTCCTCCGCTAGCTACCGCAAGAGTAAAGGGAATGATACCATCACTTACTAGCTAGGAGAAACAAAATGAATATCTTTACTTTTTTATCAATTATTATGACGGGCATATCGAAATTTACAGTTGAATGCTGCGATGCCCTAACATCATCAGCCTCAGCAGTAAATAAATGCGCTCAAATTGCGGACACCACTGCCGGCGCGATGCTTCAAGAAACAGAAGCTGAAAATGAACAGAAGATAAAAGAATTAAAAGCCAAATATGCTGCAAAGCAATTACCAAAGCCACTTTCACAATAACATCAGGGAGCCCTTAGGGGCTCCTGTTTTTTAACACATGACACATGTAAGATAGATCGTAAGGAAGGTCGTTTATGTTCTTGGTTCATTGCTTTGGTTTTAAAGCCCATAGAGAATCGAAACGAGTAGATTAGTATGGTGATGTAGGAAATGCACCTTTCGATTCTCAGTGACTCTTGAAATAGCTTCAGTTGTGTTTTTCTCAATCAAGTCAGGTATTGCAGATAAGTGCGCTAAAACAGACTGAATCTGAGAGTCTGCTTTCGGCCAAAAGCGGACACTCAAATTTACCAACAATTAGCCGATACCCTATTTCTAGAGATACTCAAGATAACAAGGATATTGGCTTTTTGTTTTATTAGATATTTCAACATCCACTTCTATTATGTTAATAGGATTGTCATGACCAGTACTACCTATTCGAATACCACCTGGCGCATATGCGAGACCAATACCACCAAACTCAGGAATGTGAGGCTCTGATTTCCCAACACGATTTGAACTAATTACATAAGAGCCAGAAACTACAGAAGCCATAGCGCAAGCGGCCTCCCAATATTGCATGTTTGTCCCGCTAGCTCTTGGAGAAACTATTAGATTAGCACCCTCACGACCATAATGACGAGCTTTCTCATTGAACATTAGTTCAGTGCAAAGTAAAACGCCGACTTTTAATCCACCTACCTCATGTACTGAAAACCCGTTCACATCAGCTGCAAACCACGATGCCTCATGCCACCCAGGTTCTGATGGAAAATAATGCTTATGATGTAATATTTTATATTCACCATTTTCGAGGGAAAAGGCCTCATTCACCAACTTATCGCCATAGATTATTGGTCTCGATGAAATAATTACATTAACATCTAGGTTTGATAGTGCTTCTAGAGATTGCTCATTTTCATTCACCCATGTTGTGGCCTTCTCAAGATCATAATTGTGATCGACAGGCCGCCAGCTACCAAATGGCATCTCATTTGTGACAAGTATATCCGCTTTCGTGTTTTTGACCTGCTCTGCTATTGTTTCCCAATCAGCACCCTTTGCCAGTAAGCCGTCTTGCCATTCCACATACGCTACTTTGGTCATTTTATTTTTTAACTTCCAAAAATTATATCTTAGTTAGATTATCTCTTTTATTGTGAAAACCATTATATTGAGGTCAGCTTGCTATTCAATTCATAAATTATTTAGTTAGAAATAAAGATAATTCTGAGTGTCTGCTTTCG
>TARA_B110000305_G_scaffold64223_1_pt1 | contig 11894 bp, 9 predicted proteins | sample TARA_B110000305 | Tara Oceans TARA_B110000305 (sample SAMEA4397930) | marine metagenome | biome: Polar Biome; feature: [SRF] surface water layer (ENVO:00010504); material: water (ENVO:00002006), including particulate matter (ENVO:01000060) such as... | depth 5 m | reverse complement strand
AGCAGGAATAGGCTGCCATGCATGTAAATTACGGCTTCTTGCGCGGGGATCGAGCCTATACCAAAGCCATAGCGCAGAACCACGATAAACCCGGTAAGTAAAGCCATGCCAAGGGTAAGCCAGGCGAGCAGGCGGCCGCTATATTCGGTAAAGGTGTCGATGTTATGCACACACCTGTGCATAACGGATCCAGCCGTCATGCTGGGTCTTGACCCCGCAGCGTGGTCGGCTCTTTCTTAAACACGCTGTTCCAGACTGCGACCACACCCCACGCACTCAAAAGGATGATGTAGGGGTCGACAGGAATCCGGTATCGAATTTTACCCCAGGACACCGCATAACTCAGAGCGAATGACATCACCAGCAGGACAAAAAGCGAAAGTTCTCGTCGCTTTTCCCGTCCTCGCCACATGCAAGCCATGCCCACAACGGCAAAAAGATATAAAGGCCCTACGCTAAAAATACTGACGGCCATTACAAGATCAGACCCGAAGGGGATGTAGCGGACAATACGATCGCTGACTTTCTTACGAGCACGCTCTCTTTCTGATTGAACTAGATAGCCGACTCGGGTTGGATAAAGCTCGAAAAACGACATAAATTCACCCGGATAACGCTTTGCCATCCGAGTGAGCATTCCCGCCAGTTTACTATCAGCACTGGGTTGAGCTACTGGGGTGCTATCGCCTTTGGCTTGAATTAATTGCCCCTGACCACGTTTGCCTTTAATTGTTGGAGCCGTCGCGTTTTCCGCCCAAGGGACTAGCTCGTCAAGCGATCTTGCTTCAACCGCAACGAATTCTCCATGTTTTACAGCATTGTGCAGCGTCCATGGCAGCAGAGACATTAATGCGGATCCTAGAAAAATAGATACGAGTAGCAAACGTAAGCGGCCCGATCTTCTTTGCGTAAATAGCCACAACGCCACAAACACAATTGATGAAAAAGCCATAGGTTTTGTGAGGGTGCCTGCACCCAATAGTAGGCCGGCGAGAGCAACCCATGCAACGTATGCCGGGCTATCACGTTTGGCCAAGAGGCATAGCACCGCCGAGGTCATCAGGCTCGTTAGTAGAATTGCTGGATACAGTATCCCGCTCATAAAGACGCCCATCGGGTAGATGGCCCACAAAGCCCCGGCGACAATACCCACGCCTGATCCGCCGACACGTTTCCCGATAAGGGCGATCTCCAGTGCAATAATCGCGCCGAGCGTAGCCTGTACAATACGGATGTAAAAGAGATTTTCGCCACCCAATTTGAACAAACCAGCGAGAAACACCGGGAACAATGGTGAGCGATCAAAGCTCTCCGGAAGCGTGCCGTGCTCAACCAAATAACCGGCAATGACGGTATACTCGAACTCGTCAGAAAAATAAAAGCCGTCCTTCAGAGTAAAAACGAATACAACGCGAATGAGGAACGCAACAAGGAATATGAGCACTAAAGCTTGTCGGCCACAAAAAAAAAGTTCGCTGTTAGCTCTTATAGACAATAGAGGCCCGAGGATTCGCATTTAGTGACAAAGAATACAATTTTCTACTGGCCTATGCATAGCTTTTGCCGCCTAACGCACTGAAATAATGAATAAATAGCTAATTTCGTGCCCCATTAGAGCCAAATAGAACGCCTTAAACCTAATGCCGCTGCGGACTTGTCTATGTATGCGCAGGCGAGTGTTACGGTGGTCAGACTAAAAAGGGGCATTAGTTCATCATGAAACCCAGCCCAGGAATAGCTCAATAACCAAATATGGGGTTGAGCTCTTTCATCAAAGAATGAGCATAGGCTAGGTCATCTTCAGAGAAATGCTCGACGAAGCCACCTACTTCGCCTTTACGGGTTTTATATGAGCTCTCATCGTTAGAGTCTATAGGACTCAGACGACCTGAGCCCAAGGTGCCAGACCTTTCTAGCTCACGCATATTATCAAACCGGCCAAATTCAATCGCCGTGGCAAGACTTTCATTACTGATATCTTTTACGCCCGCAAAGTCGAAGGTACTGCGCAGCACAGCCTCGGGGTCGCGGTGCATCTCTTCATAGCGAATAATCAGACAGTCAGAAACTTCCTTGGTATTAGCCCAACTGTTGAGGAACGCCAGATAAGTTTTGAGGCTGCCCACGTCGTCGCGCAAGAAATCTGAGAAAGAGGCGTTAAACGCCATCTTTTTACGTTTGCTCTTGTGAAAGTAGGCTGAGACGACAACATCCTTAGGGTCTCTGACTAGCAGAATAACTTTTTTGTCCTTGTATTTGACCTTGGAGACGTCGACGCTATCCCAGTGAGCTTTCGTTGTTGCAGCGCCGTGGTACACCAAGAAGTTTGGGATCGATGGATAGAAAGCTGTTGCCATCGGTTCGAGTGTCGGCAGGAGATCATTGGTACACTTCAAATGGTCCTGTAGTGCCTTCCCCATTAAAAATCTGAGCCATGTCCGGCCACTTTTCGGAAACGACTGAATAACAATATCGCAATGCCAGAAAATGTATCTATCGCGAAGCGGAGCATAGATTTTTTTTCGAAACAGTCTCGATGCGTCCAGCATAGTCGATTATTTTTCCCTTAGGTAAAGAGGCGCAACGCAGACTAACGGATGGCCTCTTGTCTGACAACTTGAAAAGCCAGCGTAAAATTCATATCGGCTGACACCGGCTTGTTTTATTCTTGTCCACTGCGCATATAATCAACGACAACTTTAACGCCACAATCCACATCTGTCGGCCTAGATACTCCCAATGGCTAAATTTTACGCACGGTCTAAGCTCGCAGGGTGGTGACTAAGTTATGAAGACTGTTTAGCAGGCTTTTTCTTTTTCTTCAATAATTTTTCGACAGCGAAGGTAATTTCTGGATATTTCATCAGCCAGGCCCCGCCTGCATAGACTAAAACGCCTAAAACGGGTGTTGTGACGAGTTGGGCCAGATCGGTCAGTGTTTGGGAGTCGAAAGTAACCACCTTGATCCAGTAGGTACAGCACAGCCACATGCCAGCGGACAACGCGAGTATGCGCAAGAGTGCGGTCAGGAAACTTTTAAAATCATAGGGCCCAATACGAAAGTACAAATAAATAAAATGCAGTGGCCATGTGATGGTTAGCGAGCCGGCCAGAATAATACCGATGAATCCATAGCGGGGCATGAGCAAATACATAAGCGCCAAATACATCGCCAATTTTAAGTAGGCATCAAAAGAAATAAATTTCACAGCATTGACTGAATACAGGGCCTTGCTGGTCAGGCTCTGTACCATGGGGTCTAGTAGAAACAAGCTGCCATAAAACAGTCCTAGAGAAACGTTGGTGGTATCCTCAGAGGTAAAGGCGCCGCGCTCATAAATAGACCTGATCAAAGGTTCTCGGATGACCTCAATCACCGTAATCAAGGGGACAATGATAAACATATTCAATCGGGCGCCGAGAATGACTTCTTCCATGGCTCGCTTTGGGTTGGATTGGGAAAAATGGTAGGCAATGGATGGAAATAAAACCTGTGACACATTGCGCAGATAAAAATTGTTAATAATCGTAACAATACGAGCACCATAACTTATATAAGAGACACTGCCAGCCGTGGCTTGAGAGGCAAAGTATTTCTCCAGGAACGGTTTTAATCGACGAACGGAGGTTGTGACAGTCAGGATTGCGGCTCTGCTAAGTAGGGTTTTTAGTAATTTTCGTTGCTCATCATCGGATTTTACGCTGACTAGATGTGATTTGCCCCAGAGCCCAATGGTTAGCTGGCATATCAGAATTAAGGTGGATTGCAGAGTGACTGCTATTACCGCGCCGAGCATGCCGTAGATTGGAATTAAAAAATATAACATGATTAGATAGCAAAGGCTGCCGAACACCGTTGCGTAAACTGTTACGCTAAAGCGCCCCATCGCTTGGAAAAAACTTTTCATCAGCGTTTCCAGTGCGCCCATCGTAAGGATGGGCGCCAAGACAGCTATAAATAGCCCGGTCATGAGCTGATCTTCATGACTGAACCCGGGCGCAATAAGCTGGGCGGCCTGACCGGACAGTAAGGCGAGAATAATTGAAGCCGCGGATAAGACGATACCGGCCAACAGGAAAACTCGTGTCGCCATTAGCCACGCGGATCTTTCGCCATAATGCTCCCGCACCGTTACAAACTGGGGGACCGCTAGCATTGCGAGGCAGGTCATTAAAATACCACCCAGCGTTTTAGGAACCACCAGTGCGATTAAAAAGGCATCCATTTCAGGTCCGGTGCCAAAATTAGCCGCCAAGATGATAGTGGAGGCAAGCCCGATAAAAACGGAAGCAACAGTACTGATACTCAGAATGAAAAACGAAAACCTTTTAGTCTCTGTCTCTTTACGTTTGTTTTTTATAGTCATCGGCTTTAGTGTTGATAGTACTCTGAATGTAATGTTTGCTTTCGGCACTTTATTTAAAAGCTTACAAAACTCTATCTACCCGGCCATCTAAAGTCTACAAAATAAACACAATTGCCGACGTCCCCGGTTTTCATCGCGAGACCGCCTGGGGCCTGTCACTAGACATCGCCGCCCATTGACTTCCAATCTAGGGTCGTTGGCGTGTTGTATATGCTCCTATGCGCCAGCCAGGGTTCAGGCGTGGGGAATCTAGTAGGCTCCTACTGGTGGAATTAACGGACGAATAGATACAACGCCGGCTGTAATATTGTCTAGAAAAGTGTTTATCATTTCATGCCGTGATTGCTCTCGTGTCTTTCGGCTTCGCGGGGTAGCATTGGGAACCACATGAGGGGTATTATTAGACTGATTTAGGATTGTGCTCTGAACTTCTTGCTAAGCGCCGTGACGCATATAAAAGGTTTACTCTGGATGGCCGGGCGCCGATCAACGGAGCGCTTCTAGGCCCACGGCCTCCCTTGTACAAAAAGGTATCTCATTGGGCTCTGAAAAACGATTAAACGATGCTGATTCGCCGGCCACAATGTTTCTCTTTGACCGAGCTCGCTCCGGCCGCCTGCCATTCTGCAAGGGGTCCCGGATAGAGCCCGAATTAGTTTGGCGTTTTGAACTGCCAAGCTTCCCTCCAACCGGTCCCGAGTCGAGTCCGGTATTTGATAAGGACATGAACAGTTATTTTGGCGCGCATGATGGCTGTTTCTATTCGCTAACCAGGACCGGCATTCTCCGCTGGATGTTTAAGACGCGGGACAAAATATACTCCAGCCCTGCGCTATTCGACGAAAAAGTAGTTGTGTGCTCAGGGGACGGACACTGTTTCTGTTTTGGGCTAGATGGAACCCTACTTTGGGCTTACGATGCTGCGGGGTATTTCAAAAATTCAGGGCGAAATTTGAGCAAACGTATCTCCCTTACCTATACAAAATCAGCCGCAAAAGATCAAGTGCGTGGTAAGCCCTGGACGACCAGGTGCTGGTCGTCCCCGTGCATAAGTGAGCATGGCATAGTCTACATTACATGTTATGGGACAGGGTTGCATGCACTCGATATAGACAATGGTAAGCCATTATGGACTTATGATCTCGGCAGTCCGCGCAATCACTTGTCCGGTGTAGCTCTAAATGAGCAGGGGGATATATTCGTAGCATCACAAAGGCGTTACCTCCATTCGGTATCAGCTGAAGGTAAAAGGCGGTGGCGTATCAAAGTAGCGCCAGGCTATGACGCTTGGGGAAACCCTAGCATTGATTGTGAAGAGGGCACGGTCTATTTTTCGATCTCCCGTCAGGAATCTGATGGATACGTCATGGCCGTAGATTACAGTGGTACAATCAAATGGAAGTCCAGAATCACGGGAGGCGTGAGAGGGTCTGTTGCCGTGTCTCGTAGTAACGTTGTATTAGTCGGCGGGCTAAATGGCCGGTTATATTTTCTCGACAAACACAGAGGCGACATTATTCGAGCGCCGAAATATTCTGATGCAGAAAGAGGATTGTGGACAACACCCTCCATCGACCCAGACAACAATATCTTTTTGACTGTTAAGGAAACCAGAACTTCTGGCGGACTGTATTGTATTGACGAAAAGGGACAAACGATCTGGAAGTATAGTACAGGGAAGACACTTTCCACGCCTGTAATTGACAAAGACGCCAAGGTCTATTTCGGGTCATGGAAAGGTGAATTTTTATGCGTTCAAACCTGAACTAGCGGCATCACCATGATCGTTTCCAGCCATATCTCGAGTCTATTCAGATGACGAAGCAACCAAAAAAAATTGGAATATTGACTTACACCTCAAATTTCAATTACGGAACCTTTTTCCAGGCCTACGCAACACTATGTGCAGTTAGAAAGCATTTTCCGAATAGTAATGTTGAAATGGTCAACTACAATAGCCAATCTAAATCTCAACAGATTGGATACAACACACTCAATCTTACACGACGACACATTTATCCTCCCTATTTAATAAGACATTTGTCAAAACAGGCTAGATACCGCTCAACGGAAAAACGTTTACTCGAGATGAATGCGGCTGAAGCGATGATTACTGATTCGTATCTTGAGAGTGCGGAGTATATTTCCGAACAGAGATATGATCTGCTCGTTGTGGGCAGTGACACGGTACTCAATTTCTATGACTGGAATCTAAGGCAGCAGGAGTTGCCTATCTATTGGCTCCCTCAGTCACTCCCCACTAAAAAAGTTATGATTTCATCGTCCATTGGAACGGATCTCGATATAGATTCACTGGATCAGGCAACACAACAAGCGCTTCGAGATTCTATTGAAGGCTTCTCGATGCTTGGTGTAAGGGATGAGATAACCAGAGACTTCATCCATGATTTGACTCCACAAGCAAGCTGTAGCGTCGATATAATACCGGACCCTACATTCTCTTGCGCGATAGATGGGAGCCATTCTGAGGCTTATCTGAAGACAAAAGGAGTGCGCCCGGACGTTCCCATAATAGGCCTTGATTTGCCCACTGGCTTAATTGGCGTTGAAGATGCGGTGAAATATCTGAAATCCAAAGGGTATGCGGTTGCATCATGGAGGGGCGTCTCCAGATTTGCAGATTATGACTTTTCGGATATGGGGCCACTAGAATGGTCAGGAATATTCAAGCGTTTCGATATAACCCTGACTAATCGCTTTCACGCGTCGATCTTCAGCCTCAAAAATCTCACTCCGGTAATAACGATGGATTATAAAGCTAACAGGATATCTCGCTCGGGACAGTCCAAGGCCTCAATGCTTATGGACAGCTTTGGCCTGAAGGACACTAACTACAGGAATGTCGCCGGCATCACAGATCCGGCGTGGGTTTTAAGGGCAATACAAGCGGCACTTGATGAGCCTAGGATTAAAGAGCTACAGTCATCAATATCAAGGAAAAATATAGAGTATAATTATTACTTAGAAAAAATCACTCGTTTGTTTTCAACGTGATTATCCATTCTCCAGGCGCATGAACGCAGACACCTGAGTGTTCTTTTTGTTTAGCACCTTGATGAACGCAAACGTGAAGGACTCGTCCATGGTCTAAACAGCAATCATGTTCGCCAGGTGGCTCCTTGGCAAAGGCATTGAACAGTTAATTAATGAGCAGACCCTCAGCAGGCGGCCATTAAAAAAGCAAAAGATATTCTAGTGGGCGAAACTTTACCGTTCAAGAGTCAAACTTGGCGGGCTCTGTATTGGATCTAGCGCTGGGGGAAACCGCGCTACTACTTGAAAAAACCCGTCATTTCAACATCATCTCCGCTAGGCACTGTGCTAAAATATTGAGAAAGGTCTAGGCCTCGAAGTGCAGACGTAGAAATTTTGGAGGACATGTGGGAATACCTCCTCAAACCATGCACCCTATTACCAAGAAACGGGATCTGACATATTGAGCATGATTGCCCCACGTTTTTCGAGGTGCAAGAGCGTAAACAATGATACTGAACGGGTCGGATGACGGCCGCTTTTTGTCTTTGGATATAAATGAATAAATTTATCTATTTGTTGTTCGGCTCGGTTTTCTTTTTAGACTATCTGGCAATTAAATTGGATATTATTGACAGGTCTATTGCATTGTTACCAGACATCCTGTCAATGGTTGCGGCTCTGGTTATTCTCGTTTTAGCCGGGTCCAGAGACAGTGCGATATCAAAGAAGTATGTAGTTTTATTTCTATGTTTACTCGCCGTAATACTCACTGGTATTGCATCGAATGCCACTACTGCCGGTTCTTTGATAATCGGAATTCGTAACTACTTGAAGTTCCTGCCGTTCTTCTTCCTGCCTGCAGTTTTCGCCTTTAGTGAAAAGCAGCTCGGCTCACAGTTAAAATTGCTACTGGCTTTTGTGTTATTACAGGGGCCGCTTGCATTATATCAAAAATTTATACAATTTGGCGTTACTAGTAGTGGAGATTATATCTCAGGGACACTGACTAGTGGTGGGCAGATCCCGATTTTGCTTGCCGGAGCCATTGCGGTTCTGACTGCATTTTATCTGCGGCAACGGATAACGACCGCTCGCTATGTCACGTTCTTGTCTCTCTTGGCCGTGCCGATCATGTTATCTGAATCAAAGGCGAGTATCGGATACATTCCCTTGGCGTTTATTGTGCCAATATTCACTAATTATAGAACCGGGGGCAATAGGAAAAATGGTAAACAGGTTCTCGGCGTGCTCACAGTACTGGTAATCGTGGGGCTCGCATTTGTAGCGACGTATGATTATTTCGCCCAATTCGGCAGAGAAGGTCGGCGGGACGGAATAGTCGAATTTTTTACCAGCGGCACAGCTGAGACCTATCTAAATCGTGGTGCAATTGACTCTCGCAGAATTAATAAGACAGGTTATGTAGACCTCGTGCTCCTTCCGCTGATTGAGTTGTCTGATGAACCGTTCAAACTATTTTTTGGCTTAGGTATAGGCAGTGTTTCGGGCTCTGCTTTAGAGAGCCTTGATGATGACAAGGCCGATACTGGTGACTATAGCGTGCGTGTTGGTTCCTCCGTTTCTCAGTTTCTGTGGGAGATCGGTGTATTTGGCCTTCTGATATATTTGATCTTCTTTTACATGCTCTACCGCGATGCTACAAAGCTTAGCAAAGGAGAAGGCATCTTTAATCGGCTCGCTTTGGGGTGGAGTGGTGTCATTGTAATGGCGACATTGGCGTTGTTTTTTCGCGATATTTTTCGAGATGGTGCTATCGCATATACTTTCTGGTTTTATTCTGGCATGGTCGCCGCGAACGCTCTGCGAATGAAGAAAGGCGAGCGGAAAAAAATGACCGCAAACATTAGGGCCAATATAATTTCCGGGAATACTGAGACGACAAAGGCCGGAGCTTAAAGATGACATACCTGACTACTGTGCAAGTAGACCAGAACACCTGACAGAGGGGGTGCAACGTATATCATCGACAGAGATGCTTTTTTTAACAGCAGTTGTGCTGTTCGTTCGAGAGCCCGTTCCACCAGCACGCCTAATGGTGCAAAAATAGCCAAGTTACAATTTTTGAGATGCGTTAACCAGCCGGCGAAATTCGCGCAGATAGACCGCATCGGTCACTGGTGTGTGGAAATTAGCTAGAGAGAAAAGCCTCGCTCTGGCACCCATCTCAAGTCTCATTTGCTGAGACGATAGCAAAACTCTCACATCCCTCTCAAGGTTATCCAAAGTCTTGGACAAAAATCCGATATCCTGTGTTGTGTTAATATCATCTGGATCGAAGTTTAGTGAAACCACGGGTACAGATCTTAACCAGGCTTGAATAAAGGTATTAGGGAATCCTTCACGCGGCAGCGACGTGTTAACAAATATGCTAGATCTCGCAAGCCAGACATTGACCTCCTCTAGAGATAATTGCCCAACGTACTCGAGGTTCTGAACAGCCAGGGTCATTTCAAGAAATTTACGATGAAATTTTTTGTCCCCTTCTTTCCCTATCATAACGAACTTCGCTTCGGTATCACTCAGCCGTTTGGCTAAGTCTATAAAGATTTTCGGTTGTTTCCATGCCTTAATATTTGCTACCCAAAGAACTACCGGAGGGTTAGCTTTTACGCCCTGTCGCGACGGTGCTGGATGCCCGTTGGGAATCACTAGACTCTCGAGGCCAAAATTGGCCTTCAGCATATTAGCTTGTATTTTTGTTTGGGCAATCAGAAGGTCTGCATGTGCTATGCCGTAGCGTCCCAAATGTTCTGAAATTAGACCGCCCAAAACATTCTGATCAAATGCCACTCGATTTTTCTTACAGGCATAATCTGCGCTAATATGGTGTACAAATGGGATCCCATTTTGCTTTGCGATAACTGCACCTAAAGCCGTGTAACCCTGCCGAACTCGCTGATAAATTATATCGGGTTTAATCTTGGCGACTAGCTTCTTTATAGCGCCGTAATTTCTCCATGAGGCAAGTTTACCTCGATCCGGGAGGCTATGGTAAGTTGCCTGCGGATCATCAATCTCGACGCTTACCCTCTCATCATATGTAAAATGAACCTCATGACCAGCCCTGAAAAATGCGTCCTTAATAAAATTGGCTTGCACTTCTGCGCCACCACGAGCGTTAAAGGTGCAGCTTCGCATTAATATGAGAATTTTCATGTTAAAGAGCGAGGATAGATAAGTGGTCGATTTTACTAGAGTGTTTCATCAGGTTTCCAAGTAACCTTTAAGGTCGAGGCTGGATTTTATTAGGCCACAAACGAGCCTTAGATTGTCAGGACTCATGGCGTCAGCCTTATAATTAGTACTCTTGACGGTTGAGAAGTCGAAGGTGAACTTGGCTGGGTCACACCGCATAAACCGAGCGAGCTTTTTGGACACAGCTTTTGGGTCCTCGCAGAAACGTTCATAACTCAGTTCTAAAAGTTTGCCATTAGCGGTCAGCGAATACTTCGTGTTAGCCCTACCAATTTCCTTGATACAGCTATTCCAATAACCTGCAGCCCAAATTAAAAAATCATTCCTTGTCGTTAAATTTTTGTATTTGTGCAGCTCTTTCTCTATAAGCGACGTAACGACGGAAGGGCCATATCTATACAGGTGAATAAACTTCGCTTCGGGAAAGAGGCGTAACAGATGTGGGATAAGAAAGGATATCATTGCACTCTTCAGCACAAAAACATTCCCACGCTTATTTAGGCACTGGAGCCCCCTTAAAGTATTGCGTATTTTAGTTTCATGACCAGCCGGCCAGGCGCCTACTGAAAGCTCCGTGTACAAGCCAGGGTCTTGCAAAATCGGTGGCGTCTTTATCTGCGCGTCACGAAAAGGATATGTCTTCGGGTAGAACAGGTTATTCGCTTCTGTAGGGTAAATAAGGATGTCCTCGTGAGACTCAAGAACTCGACTAAATAATGTACTGCCACAGCGTCCTGTTCCGATGACAAAAATTGGGTGATCCGTCGCGACTGCTTTTCCTTGGATTGCACGCAGGCCACCGATGGTTGCCAATCCATTCTCCCATTTACAGAGAGTTTTATTTAAAGATACGCGACTCGGAAGCATTCTGGGATTACCGGCCTGAGATTAGCATAGAGATGTCAGTTAGTCTTATTGCGTTTCACGCATCATAGCCAATAAAAACGCCAGATGAAACACAAAGAACAGTCGGCCGGATCCTCTTGCTAAAATACCCTGCATCGCCTTCCTGCCCTAGCGGGCTTCGGATTCGTACCAGAAGGATCCACAGTCGGAGTTATGAATTACCGAATCAATAATATGGTCTAGTCGCTCTACTACTCTTTCAGAATGGAAGTACCGTTTTGCAAAGCTATAGTTGTATTCGGAGATAGACTTAAGACGGGCATTGTCACTGACCAGTGCCGAGACAGCCCCTACGATTCCTTGAGTAAGATCTCCTGTCAGTTCGGCCCCCATTAAATCACCGACAAAAAAATCGTTTATCCCCCCGACTCTGGTTGTCAGGACAGCAAGCCCACATCCCATTGCCTC
>TARA_B110000305_G_scaffold16213_1_pt1 | contig 11913 bp, 11 predicted proteins | sample TARA_B110000305 | Tara Oceans TARA_B110000305 (sample SAMEA4397930) | marine metagenome | biome: Polar Biome; feature: [SRF] surface water layer (ENVO:00010504); material: water (ENVO:00002006), including particulate matter (ENVO:01000060) such as... | depth 5 m | reverse complement strand
CCGCGAACCACATTCTTTTTAATCGATTCTTTGTCAAAAAGACGAAGTGATTGAAGGACCTTTACTTTCTCATTTCGAATAGCATCTGGATTTAAACTTGACGGCGGCTCCATTGCTATAAGGCAGAGTAGTTGAAGTAAATGGTTTTGCATCATGTCAAGCAGGGCACCAGTATTATCGTAATATCCTGCACGCTTTTCCACGCCTAAACTTTCTGCTACCGTAATTTGTATGTCTTTAATATTTTCTGCATTCCAGGCGCGTTCAAACAAATGATTTGCAAAACGCAAGACCATTAAGTTTTGAACCGTCTCTTTGCCAAGGTAATGATCTATTCTAAATATTTGTTCCTCTTTAAAAGCGGCCGAAATAATATCATTTATCGCTCTGCTTGATTTTAAATCATGTCCCAATGGTTTTTCCAAAACAACTTTGCTTTTTGCATTAATTAGCTTTGAATCCTTAAGTGTATTGCAGATTTCAGAGAACGCTCCTGAAGGAACCGAGAAATAATAAACGTTCTGATATTCTTCTGTTTTATCAAGGTCTGCTTTTAGTTCGCTGTATGATTTGGTGTCATTCTTTCCAATCGTCATAAGCCCGACACGTTTCAAGAAATCATCGATTACTTTATCATTGTCCTTATCTTTTAAATCGAGTTGAATGAATTCCTTAAGCATTTTTTTAAATGCTTTTTCGTCGCTCAGAGACCTTGAAATACATCTAATTGTAAAGTCTACCTTGATCTGTTTGTCTGCAAATCGGTGGAATAGAGCCGGGATGATTTTGCGTTTAGAGAGATCGCCGTCACCACCAAATATTACTAGATTAAATGGTGTTATTTCGTTTGGAATAGATTGTCGGAAACTCATATTCTATGTTGAATGATTTAAATCAAATTTAAGTACTTTTTGTAAATAGTACCATAAGAAAATCTTTTTTTATTATATTTGACTAAATTCAACATTTTACAAATTCATGATTTTAGTTGTCGAAAGTGGATCTACAAAGGCCGATTGGATGTTAGTAAACGATGGTAAAGAAGCTGTGTATAGCACAAAGGGCTTTAATCCATTCTATCATTCAAGAGAGGATATTTTAATCGAATTAAACGATCATCTTGAATTAGATCTGATCAAATCAGAGATTAGGAAAATTTATTTTTATGGTGCTGGTTGTTCCTCGCTGGAGATGAATAACATTATAGAAGGTGCACTGAAAGCGTTTTTTACAAGGGCAGAAGTATACGTTAATCATGATTTGGCCGCATCAGCATATGCTTGCTATGAGGGTAAGCCATTAATTGCAGGAATCCTTGGGACAGGTTCGAACTCTTGCTATTTTGATGGCGAAAATGTAAGTGAGGTTGTTCCTGCATTGAGCTATATACTTGGTGATGAAGGAGGTGGTTGTCATTTCGGGAAAAGAATTCTTGCCGATTTTTTATACCACAAACTTCCCGAGCCCATGGCTAAGGAATTGACGCAAATGGGAATGTCAAAAGCGGTAATTAACGAAAGTGTATACATGAAACCAAATGCGAATGTTTTTATTTCATCTGTTATGCCAGTTCTTATTCGTCATAAACAATTGAGTTATGCTCAAGCGTTAATTGAAAAGAATTTCCAAGAATTTATCGACATACATGTTAAGTGTTACGATGATTACAAGAAGATTAAAGTTAACTTCGTTGGGTCAATTGCAAGTTTGTTGCAGGATGAACTTAAGGCTGTTTGCGCCAAGAATGAGATCCAAATTGGTGTAATTATTCGCAGACCATTGGACAGGCTTGTGAAATACCATTTGAAGCAACAAAGTTTTGTCTCAAGCACACTTAATACTGAAAATAAAAGACAATTGAACTAATTTTTATTCTTGCATCTGCTCGTTTATACGGCGGTGACTTTTACATACAATTCATTCTAATTATTGACTATGCCGAAAATAAATTTTATAGCTGTACTTCTAATTGTATTTAGTTTTACAGCCTTTGCTCAAGTGAAATCCGATCCAGTGATTGAAGATCGAATTACAGAAATTATTTCGTCAATGTCCGTAAAAGAGAAAGTAGGGCAGACTTGTCAAATCACATTGGACGCTTTATTTGTAAGAGATAAAGACGGAAAGGTTGAAGCTCCAGGACAAATTGATCCGGTTAAGCTCAAGGAAGCAATTAACGAATATGGAATTGGTTCAATTCTAAATGTCAGCTGGCATACGTTTGATTTAGAGATGTGGGACAATGTAATCAGCCAAGTTCATGCGCCTTTTAAAAATGGAGAAGTTAAAGCTCCTATTATTTATGGAATTGATGCTATTCATGGCGTAAACTATACAGTTGGAGGAACCTTGTTTCCTCAAGAAATTGGATTGGCTGCAACTTGGAATCCTTCAATAGCAATGCGATTCGGTGAAGTAACGGCCTACGAAACTAGAGCTTCTGGAATTCATTGGAACTTCTCTCCTGTGCTCGATCTAGGAAGGCAGCCGTTATGGTCACGAAACTTTGAGACGTTAGGAGAAGATCCATTCTTAGTTTCAGAAATGGGAAAAGCGATTATTTGTGGATACCAAGGAAAAGGAGGAATCGGCTCAAAACATGTAATTGCATGTATGAAGCATTTTGTCGGATACAGTAATCCAACTAGTGGCCGTGATCGAACGCCTGCATGGATTCCAGAGAAATACATGAAAGAATTGTATTTACCATCTTTTAAAGCAGCTGTCGATGAAGGAGCATTGACTGTGATGATTAATAGTGGCGCGGTCAACGGAATTCCAGGACATATAAACTATAATTTAATTACAAAAACACTCAAGGAAGATTGGGGATTCCAAGGATTTGCGGTTTCTGATTGGGAAGATTTAATCTTTCTGAACAATGTGCACCAAACTGCGGAAGATAATTATCAAGCAATTATTAGTGCTATTAATGCTGGCGTTGATATGAGCATGGTTCCATACAATCCGCATTACAAAGAGTATTGTAGCCTTTTGATAAAGGCTGTTGAAAATGGAGATGTCACAAACGAAAGACTTGACGATGCGGTTCGACGTATTCTTCGCGTAAAAATGATGGGAGGTCTTTTTGATAAAAAAATGAATCAGTTGAAGAAATATCCTGATTTTGGAAGTGATAAATTCAAAGCAATTGCACTAGAATCCGCTTTAGAGTCAATTACGCTTTTGAAAAATGAAGGGAGTGTACTTCCACTTTCATCTTCTTCTAAGGTGCTGATTGCTGGACCAACTTCTGATAATCTAATTTTCTTAAACGGTGCATGGACTCACACTTGGCAGGGCGCAAATACTAATTTTAACACGGTTGGAGCCAAAACGATACGAGAAGCATTCACTGAGAAGTTGGGCGCTGAAAATTGTTCGTTTGCTCAAGGCGCGGAGTTGTATCTCGATAAAGACTTCGAAGCAACGCGACTGGTCGAAATGGAAGATTTCAAAACGAAAGCTGGTAAAAGTGATGTCATTGTCCTTTGTCTAGGAGAATATCCGAGTACTGAAAAGCCCGGAGATATTAGATCGTTAAATCTAGATCCACAACAATTGGAACTTGCCAAAGCTGCATATGCAACGGGGAAACCAGTGGTGTTAATTATGGTAGAAGGAAGACCAAGAGTTATTCGCGATATCGTTGATGGTGCGGACGGAATTGTTCAAGCCTATTTGCCAGGCGATTACGGAGCAGATGCTCTAGTAAAGCTACTATTTGGCGAAGAAAACTTTAGTGGTAATTTACCATATACGTATCCAAAATACGACGGTGTGATAGAATTTTATGATCACCCAAGAAGCGTTGCACGTTCTAAATCAAATCATTTTAAAGCCTACAACCCACAATGGGACTTCGGTTTTGGATTGGGTTATAGTACCGTTGAATATTCAAACTTGCGTTTAAGTTCAGAATCGATTTCAGGATCTGATTCACTAATTATCGAAGTGGATGTAACAAATACAGGAAAGATGGACACAAAGGAGATTGTTCAATTGTACGTCTCTGACCTTTTCGCTTCAGTTATTCCAACAGGGAAATCATTGAAGGGATTTGATAAGGTAGGTATAAAAATAGGGGAAACGGCAACAGTTAAATTCGTTCTATCGAAGGAATATTTGCAATTTGTTGACGCATCGGGTCACTGGGTTTCTGAACCCGGAGTCTTCGAAGTTTCTATTGGGAAATTATTAACTAAATTTGAATTAAAATAGTTTTGAATGGGGTATAAAATTAAGTTTGATAAGTTCTTTTCGTATTCATTCTCATTGGATTGTATCATTTTTGGATTCCAAGATGGCCAATTAAAAGTATTGCTTATTAAGCGTGCGATGGAGCCGTATATGGGTGAATGGGCCATTCCTGGAGATCTATTGTATCCGGAAGAAGATTTGCCAGACGCGGCTACAAGAATTCTAACAGAGTTAACAAGTCTAGAAGGAGTTATTTTGCATCAAGGCCGTACGTTTGGAAAACCAGACCGTCACCCGCAAGGGCGCGTTATTACCAACGCTTATTTTGCCTTGGTACAAATAGACGACATTCAAGCGAAAGCGGCTTCTTGGGCAGATGAATTGAGATGGGTTCCAATCAACGAAATTGGGAAGTTGTCTTTTGATCACAATGAGATATTAGCTTCAACCTATGAAATTTTAAAGCATAAATTGAAAAGTGAACCTGTTTGCTTCGATTTACTTCCAGAGAAATTTGCGCTCAACGAAATGCAGCAACTTTTTGATTACACGTTTGACACAAATATGGACAAGGCGAATTTCAGAAAGAAAATAAAGTCAATCCCACTCGTTAACTTGCACGTGAAACAAAAAAATGTTAAGCACAGGCCAGCGAATCTCTACATGTTTGATAACGAAAGTTATGAGGAGCTTGTAAAAACAGAAAATTACACCTTCAAAATGTAAATTTTAATGATCTCAACTTTATTGGCTTGTGCATAAGATGAATGCATGAAAAGCACAGCCAACAAAGACAATGCAGTCCTGAGTCCTATTTTATACAACGTTAGTTTCATTCGATTAACCATGTTATGGTATGTATAAAATAATACAATTGTTAGCTTAAATCTCTAATTAACAAGAAAGATACGCGAAAACAAATAAGGATTAAATGATTCTTTTTGAATATGTATCAGAAGTTACAATCGCTAGTGAGCCATTTCAAACATGGTGTTTTTCACGAAGATTCGATAATTTAGTTATGGTATCTTGTACAATAACAAAAATTAATTATATCTTTCCCATCAGAAGGGACAATTTGATACCAACTCAATTTGTTATTTCTGCACTAAAGAAAACGATTACTAAACCATTCAAAACAAGCTTATGAATAATCAATTTGAATTTATTGACTACCTCGTTTTTGCATTGTACGCATGTTTAATATTAGGGATAGGACTGTGGGTTTCTCGCACAAAAAAGGGAGAAGTTAAAAGTGCCGAAGATTATTTTTTGGCTAGTAAATCATTGCCTTGGTGGGCAGTAGGAGCTTCTTTGATAGCTGCTAATATTTCCGCCGAGCAATTTATTGGAATGTCAGGCTCAGGTTATAAAGTTGGGCTTGCTATTGCTTCTTATGAGTGGATGGCAGCATTGACACTTCTAATTGTTGGGAAATATTTTCTGCCCATTTTCATTGAAAAGGGACTGTACACGATTCCAGAATTTGTTGCGAAACGATTTTCAGAGAAGTTAAAAACGATCCTTGCTGTCTTTTGGATTTCGCTATATGTCTTTGTAAATATTGCATCGGTTTTATATTTAGGTTCTTTGGCTCTTGAAACAATCATGGGGATCCCAATGATTTATGGTGTTATTGGTCTTTCACTTTTTGCTGCTTCGTATTCATTGTATGGTGGTTTGTCTGCAGTTGCTTGGACGGATGTTGTTCAAGTTGTTTTCTTGGTCTTTGGTGGATTGCTGACAACCTATCTCGCGCTCAATGCCGTTTCTGGTGGAGAAGGTTTTTTTGCTGGGTTAACCAAAATTTACCACGAAGCTCCAGACCGATTTGTGATGATTCTAGATGAATCGAATCCTGAATATTCAAACTTGCCTGGAATTGCCGTTTTAGTAGGTGGGATGTGGGTTGCTAATTTATATTACTGGGGATTCAATCAGTATATCATCCAACGAACATTGGCAGCGAAATCATTGAAGGAGTCTCAAAAAGGGATCATGCTTGCCGCCGGACTTAAATTAATTATTCCATTGATTGTTGTGATCCCTGGAATAGCAGCCTATGTTATGACGCATGATCCAGAGGTAATGAGTAATCTTGGAGAAGTTGGTCAACAGAATATTCCAACAATTGATAGTCCGGATAAATCATATCCTTGGTTGTTGCAAATTCTTCCTGTAGGTTTAAAAGGATTGGCTTTTGCTGCTCTTACTGCTGCAATTGTATCGTCTCTGGCCTCGATGTTGAATTCAACTTCGACCATTTTTACAATGGATATTTACAAGCCGTATTTTAATAAAAATGCGAGCGACAAAGAACTTGTTCGAATAGGACGATTGAGTGCGGCTGGTGCATTATTATTGGGAGCAATCATTGCGCCTTTATTGGGTGGTATTGATCAGGCATTCCAGTTTATACAGGAATATACCGGGGTAGTCAGTCCAGGGATTTTAGCTGTGTTTATGCTTGGTTTATTCTGGAAAAAGGCAACGAGTCGAGCGGCAATTGTTGGGGTGTTGAGCTCTATTCCAATAGCAATGTACTTTAAAATTGGACCGAAAGGTTGGATTGATAGTTCCTTGTTCGTCGATTTGCCATTCTTACATCAAATGGGAATAACAACGCTTCTTACTATGGCAGTGATTGCTATTGCAAGTCTCCTTCAAAACAAAGGTGCTGATGATGAAAAAGGAATCGAAATTAATTCCGCCACCTTTAAGACGTCTCGCGGATTTAACATTGGAGGGTTCGCCATAATACTATGTCTAGTTGCACTTTATGCACTTTTCTGGAAATAAACACAGCTCAATAGAAAAAAACAAATGAGAAATTTAATTAAACAGTTCCCGAACCAATTATTGGAAAGCGTTAAGATCTCAAAGGGCTACTCAATTAGTATTCCTAGCGAAATAAAGAATGTCGTAGTTTGTGGCCTTGGCGGATCTGGAATTGGAGGAGAGATTATTAAACAATGGGTGCGATTGGACGGAAATTTTCCAGTTGAAACGTGTCATAATTATACCCTTCCTGGATACGTCAATAAGGATTCACTAGTTATTGTATGTTCCTATTCTGGAAATACAGAAGAGACGCTTTCTGCACTTCAAGATGCTTTGGACAGGGATGCCAATATTATTGGTGTTAGCAGTGGAGGAATTTTGGAAGATGTTCTTCGCGAAAATAGCAAACACTGCATTAAAATTCCTGGAGGATTGCCTCCTCGTTCTGCATTGGCCTATTCGTTGGTTCAGCTTGTGGAAATCTTTGAACAATGCAATTTGGTATCCACTTCTCTTAACGCAGAGGTTGTAAAATCAATCCATTTATTGCAGTATGAACAAGCTGAAATTGAATCTTTAGCAGGTGAATTGCTGAAAAGGAGTCAGTCAAAACAAGTTTTATTTTATAGCGAAGAATCTTTTCGTCCAACCTTGTTACGTGCTTGTCAACAGATAAATGAAAACAGTAAAGCCCTTAGTTTTTTCAATGTCGTTCCTGAAATGAACCACAATGAAATCGTTGGATGGGCCTCAGAACCAAAGGATTTATTTGTAATGTTCATTCGAAGTGATCTTGAAAATGAGGCAAATAAAAAGCGTTTAGATATAACGAATAAAATTATTGAGAAGCAAACTGATTCAATAACAAGCGTTGATGCAATTGGGGTAGGTTTAGTTCAGCAAACGCTGTATTTAATTCATCTTCTTGATTGGTTTTCATTGTTGAAGGCAGAGGAAAAAGGAGTGGATGTTACGGAGGTTCAAATAATAGATTTTTTGAAATCAGAATTAGCAAAAAATTAGATCTTAGACAAAAATAATTTGAAATGGAAATAGCAATTATAGCGCATGATGGTAAAAAAGCCGAAATGGTACAATTTTTAAATGAGCAAAAAGAGGTCTTAAAAAACAACAATATTACTTTAGTCTCAACAGGTACTACCGGAATGAAAGTTGAAAAAGCAGGTTTCGATGTAGTTAAGTTTAAGTCTGGACCTTTAGGGGGTGATGCGCAAATTGCAGCACGAGCAGTAGAAGGAAAATGCGATATGGTTATCTTCTTTCGTGATCCACTTGAGAAGCATCCTCATGAACCCGACATCTTTATGTTAATGCGAATTTGTGATGTATACGATGTTCCACTTGCTACAAATCCAGCAACTGCCACAATGCTTTTTGAAAGTTTAGGGAGGCGTTAAGCTGTTCCTTTATTTTTTTATATTGTTTAACTTTGGTTTTTTAAAAAAATGAAGTTTCTCTTTACCCTATTGCACTTATACATTGTTGTGAGTAGTATTTAACTTAGGTCCTCCAACAAGGTTTTTGCTGCAAGTTGCCCCAAGTCATTAGAGGCTAAAGGACTTGCACCAGTTATTAGTTTTCTGTCCACACAAACAGTTTTGTCTGATTTTGTGTTTACAATAATAGCTCCTAAGCTCTTTAATTTATCACTCAACCCATGAGGCATTTGTCCAGGTAAATAGCCAATCATTGGTGTCTTTTTGTCCACTGAATCAGGAAACACAGCCATCTTGTATCCTTCGTAAATGAACTCCTGATTATTAAGAGTAGTTGATAAGAATGAACCAGGCCCATGACATAGACTTATTGTAAACAGGTCATTTTCATGTGCCCAATTTAATATTTTGCTCACATTTACATCTTCAGGAATTCCAATCATAGCTCCATGACCTCCTGGAACAAATACAGCCGCATACGATTCCGTTTTAGTAAATGAAGTATCAATAAAATCGCTAAGTTTCTTTGGCTTTGCAAATTGAGATTTAAGGTCATTGTAAATTGCCTTAACATATTCATCCTTTTCAGGAAAGGCCCACATTTCAAAAACGACAGGTTTCCCTGTTGGCGTAGCTATTTCAAAATCAAATCCAGCATTTTTAAGATGCAGCATTGGTAATAGAGCTTCTACAGGATGGTTGCCTGTTGAAAACAGTTTTCCATTTTGCATTTTCAAGTTCTTTTGTTCAGTGAAAATCACCAAAACCTTGGACTGCTTTCCTTTGTATTTATCGTATGAAATGTTTTCAAAATCAGTTTTTTGAACTGTTGCTAACTTTAAAGCAAGTTTTGATGGACTATAAGACCCATCTGATTCTAACTTTGGTGCAATACCTAATAATTTTTTCAGCATATCTGTATTTTTCGTGTAATTGGTGTTAACTCTTATTTTATCTTGATAACAATTTTTCCTTTTGCTCTTCCTGATGCAAGGTGCGTGTAAGCTTCAATACTTTCGGAGAAAGAATAAATTGTATCAATGATTGGTTTGATTTTTTCATCTTCAATTAGTGATTTTATTTCACTTAAGTGTTGTCCATTAGGATGCATGAATATGAATTTGTAATCCGCATTTTTATCACTACTTAGTTTCGTCAATTCTTCTGGTAATTTGTAGTCAGGAATACCGAAACTTGCAGCACTTGCCTCATCAAGAGGGCCCACAATACTAACTACTTTTCCGCCTTGCTTAACAACTTCAAAAGCTTCTAAAGAGTAGTTTTGTCCAAGTGTATCAAACACAATATCTGCATCTTTTACAATGGTTTTATAATCTTCTGTTTTGTAGTCTATTACTCTGTCTGCACCAAGTTCTTTTACCCAATTTACATTGTCTGTGCTCGTAGTAGTGTACACATAAGCTCCTTTTGATTTGGCATATTGAATAGCGAAGCTACCAACACCACCTGATCCTGCATGAATAAGCACTTTGTCGTTTTCTTTAATTCCTGCATATTCCAAAGATTGTAAGGCCGTAAGTCCTGCTAGAGGTAAGCCAGCCGCTTCTTCAAAAGTGATGTTTCCAGGTTTTTTTGACACAGCCATATTATTTACGGCAACATATTCTGCGATAGTACCCATTTGTTCTTGCGGTACTCTAGAATAGACTAAGTCTCCAACCTCAAAATTGCTGACATCATCTCCTTTTTCAACTACAGTTCCACTCACATCATATGCAACGGTGCTCGGAAACGGGATGGGAAGAAGGCTTTGTAGGTTTCCCAACACGATACTTTTGTCTATCGGATTAATGGCAGCTGCCTTCACTTCGATAAGTACGTCTGTTGATTGTATTGTTGGTTTGCTTACCTCACTAAAGGCCAAGCTATCTTTTATCTCTCCGTATTTTATTAATTGTAATGCCTTCATCTTTGTATCATTTATTATTAGTTGATACAAAAATAGATTAGGGGGAGCGGGTAAAAATTACCCTATGGTAAGAAAGCTATTTATTTACTTTTTCTGCTCTAATACGGCTCAAGCTTTGTTGCGTGATTCCTAAATAAGATGCGATATGATAATTTGGAATGTATTGCTCAATATCAGGATATTGTTCTAGAAATAAATCATATCTCTCTTGAGCAGTTAGTTGCAATTGATTTAAAATTCTTTTATGCAAACTAACCACATGACGTTCTAAGTTCTTTCTCTGAAAAGCCTCAAATTCAGGGAATAATGAGTGTATTCCATCTAATTCTTTAGCGTTAAACTCAATGATGGTTGAATCAGTTATGCACTCTACGGTTAATGTCGCAAGTTCATTGTTATAAATAGCTATAAAATCGCTAATCCACCAATCTTTAATAGCAAACTGCAAAGTGTGTTCTTTACCATCATTATCAATGCAGAAAGACCTTAAACAGCCAACTGTAACAAAATAAGTTTTCTTCACAGCTTGTCCTTGTCGGATTAAGATTTCTGCTTTAGGAACTGTTTTCTCTTTTGAAATGGAAAAAAGATATTCTTTAGCTTTTGGGCTTAGCGTTATGCTGCTTTTTATTTTATTGATTAATTCTTCCAAATTTTGATTGATTCTGTCAATTACTTGCAACGGTTTGTATATGCGCTGTTTTAATTGCGAATATAACGTTGTTAGACAATAGTTTAATATTTTTGAGTAACTCTAGTCTTTGAAATTCTGTCGTGTAATCCTTTATCTGAAAGTATATATGAAAGATAATCGAATGGAAAAATACATCGACATAGTGTCCGAATGATTACTTGTCCAAGCGTAGCTGTCTGTCCAGATACATTTACAACTTCTGTTTTCGTAATCATTTTCCCTAAAGTTTGCCCTTTCCAAGACTCAAGTATGATATAGTAACTCCAAAAGAATAGGATAAGGGTGACGACTGGGATGATAAGCATTACCGGATCATTCACTTGGACTGAAAAGTCTAAGCCAAGCATTCTATATACCTCTATGCTCATTATCCATAATAGCATGATAGCAGCCATGTCAATTATAAAATTCGATAGCCGTTGGTACTCGCTAGCTAAATATTGATCAGTGTTCATTTTTTCTAACGTTCTGGCTAAACCATCGGTGCAACTTTAACCCAAAATTGTTTAGCGAAGATAAGAATAGTTGAATTAATATAAAACAAAGAGTCAGCTTAACTATACAAACTTCAAAGTTATCATAAGCACCACAACTAATCCAATGATTGTAATTACTCCAAAGAATAATACCCAGTTAGATATTTGTTTAGTGCTATGTGCCTTTTCTTTTGCATAGAACTCCATTCTATCTTCATGATTCCAATCTTCGTTCATAGTTGTTATTTCATGTATTATTATTCAGATGCCTTTCATTTTCAGATAAGTATTTATTAAGAGTGCATTCACTTTATAGTGTAAAACGTCAGCCTAATGTTTACCACTTAAGAGATAAAGTTAAGTAACAGTTTATTA
>TARA_B110000305_G_scaffold180174_2_pt1 | contig 11944 bp, 10 predicted proteins | sample TARA_B110000305 | Tara Oceans TARA_B110000305 (sample SAMEA4397930) | marine metagenome | biome: Polar Biome; feature: [SRF] surface water layer (ENVO:00010504); material: water (ENVO:00002006), including particulate matter (ENVO:01000060) such as... | depth 5 m | reverse complement strand
CAGGCCGGAGATTTATGGCGGTATTGGCGCTGCTGAAGCCCGCACTATGCTTCAAGAATTTTTTGCCAAACGCCGCTAGATCTTGGCGATATCGCTGCGGTAAAACCCGCCCTGCCAATCGATCTTTGCAACGCCATCATAGGCATTGCGCCGCGCCGATTCTGCATCATCACCAAGCGCGGTCACGGCTAAAACCCGCCCACCAACCGCAATCAAATCGCCATTTTCAGCAAGCGCGGTTCCAGCATGAAACACGTTGCAATCTGGTACCGTTTCAGTGGCGTCAATCGCACGGATCACACTGCCTTTTTCATAGCTTCCCGGATAGCCCTTGCTGGCCATCACGACAGTCACCGCCGCGCGCGGATCCCAGCGCATATCAAAATGATGCAGGCTGGCATTGGTTGTGGCCAGCATCGCGCTGACAATATCGGTTCTTAGTCGAGGCAGGATCACTTGCGCTTCAGGGTCGCCAAAGCGGCAGTTAAATTCAATGACCTGCGGGCCGTCTTCAGTAAGCATAAGACCAACATAAAGCACGCCGCGATAGGGCGTGCCTTCGGCTGCCATGCCGCGAACCACTGGCCCGACCACCTCTTGCATCACCTGGTCTTCAAGCGCTTTATCAAGCTGGGGTGCCGGTGAAATGGCGCCCATGCCACCCGTATTGGGCCCTTGATCATTATCATAGGCGCGTTTGTGATCTTGAGCGGTTGCCATTAAAATTGCCGAATCGCCATCAAGAAGCGCAAAAAGTGACGCTTCGGGGCCGCGAATGCGCTGTTCAATCACCAGCCGTTTGCTCGAATCACCAAATTGACCATCAAGCATCGATTTTGCTGCTGCTTTGGCCGTTTCGGCATCATCGGCAACCACCACGCCTTTGCCAGCGGCAAGCCCATCTGCCTTAATCACGCAAAAGCCGCCAAGCTGGTCGATATGCTGGCAGGCGGCGGCATAGTCGCTAACCGGAAAATAAGCTGGCTGCGGAACATTGTGACGCGCACAAAAGGCGCGGGCAAATTCCTTTGATCCTTCAAGCTGGGCAGCGGCGGCGCTGGGGCCAAAGGCGGTTATGCCAAGGAGGGCAAGCCGATCAGCCAACCCATCAACAAGTGGCACTTCAGGGCCAATCACCACAAGATCGGCAGATATTTCGACAGCAAGCCTGCATAGACCATCAAGATCATCGGCCGCCACTGGCCGCATGTCACCATATGGCGCCATGCCCGGATTGCCGGGCGCAATCACCAAACGGCTGGTGAGTGGCGAATCCGCGAGTGACCAGGCAAGCGCATGTTCGCGCCCCCCACTGCCAATTAGTAAAATATTCATCGAACCATCCTTTGGTGTTGCGGCTTGGTCAATATGGCATAATATAGGCCCCTCATGGAAGAGGGTGATCAGCAAAACAGCGGCGATAACGCGCCCTATTTAACAATTAGCGAACTCTCAAGAGCGGTAAAGACAACTGTTGAGACGGCTTTTGAATATGTGCGAGTCCGCGCCGAAATTTCGCGCCCCAATAAAGCCCCGTCAGGCCATCTTTATTTTACCTTAAAAGATGATCGTTCCACCCTTGCAGCGGTGTGCTGGAAAACCATGACAGCCAATCTCGCGGTGCAGCCCGAAGAAGGGCTTGAGGTGATTGCCACTGGCCGCCTTACCACCTTTGCCGGTCAGTCAAAATATCAGATCATTGTCAGCCAGATCGAAATTGCCGGTGAAGGCGCATTGCTAAAACAGCTTGAAGATCGCCGCCGGATGCTGAAAGCCGAAGGCCTGTTTGACCAAGAGCGCAAGAAAAAAATTCCGAAAATGCCAACAACCATTGGCGTTGTAACAAGTCTGACAGGCGCTGTTATCCGGGATGTTTTGCACCGGCTCCAAGACCGGTTCGGCGTTCATGTGATGATTTGGGGAACATTGGTTCAAGGCCGTGATGCGGCGGCGCAGGTTGCCGCCGCCATTCGCGGTTTTGACGCAATGCCCGAAGATGGCCCTTTGCCGCGCCCGGATGTGTTGATTATCGCGCGTGGCGGGGGTGCATTAGAAGATCTATGGGCCTTTAATGAAGAAGTGGTTGTGCGGGCTGTCGCTGAATGCCGTATTCCAGTGATTTCGGCCATCGGCCATGAAACCGATACCACTTTGATTGATTTTGCGGCCGATTTACGCGCCCCGACACCAACCGCGGCAGCCGAACTTGCCGTGCCTGTCAAAACCGATCTTGCGGCCTATCTAAGCGAGGTGAATGCGCGTTTGATGCGGGCAACAGCGCGCAAGCTTGAAAATGCTGGCCAGCAAACAGCGCTGGCGGCGCGTGGCCTTGTTGATCCGGCTGATTTGATCCAGCGGCGAGCGCAAGCGCTTGATTATGCGCTTGGCGGGCTGTTTCGCGGACTTGACCAGTGGCTGTCGGCGCGGGCCTTGCGGCTGTCGGGTCTGGCTGGTCGGTTACGGCCGCCTGAAATCAAACTTGCCGAAGCTAGCGGACGTTTGTCGCAGATCGGCCAACGCTTTGATCAGCATTTTGCCACCGGTCTCATTTACCGTCAGCAAAGGCTCGATAATCTTGTTAAATTGCTCGATGCCAATTCTTTCGAGCGTGTCCTTGATCGTGGTTTTGCACTTGTCACTGATGCCGCCGGTGCGCCGATCAAACGGGCAGCGGCAGCGCCAGATCAGGCCAATGTTATGATCCGTTTTGCCGATGGGACGCGTGGAGCTGTTTTGGGTGGCGATAGCAGTGGCCTGGCACCACAGCCGGTTAAGACCAAATCAAAACCGGCGCAAAAACCGGCAGGCGACGACCGGCAGGACAAGCTATTTTAGCTGGATATTTTTTCCCCAGCGGCGATGCGGCCAAAACCATTGTTCGGGGGTGGCGCGAATCCAGCTTTCAATTTCGCGGTTGATTTCGGTTGCCAATGCCAGAACCGCAGCATCATCTGCCGTGTCGGGCAAGGTAATTGGCGGCGAAATCGTCACCTGAAACCGGCAAGCGCCAAGCCGTTCGGTTCGCATATAAAATAGCGGCACCTGTTTTTTGACGGCGATTTTAATATGGCTGATCGAGGTGCGGGCGGAATGCCCAAAAAAGGGAACCAATACACCCTCACGAAGCTGTTGATCGACAAGGAGGCACATCATCTGCCCTTTGCGAAGCGCAGTGACCATGCCAAGCGCGGCTTCGCGGCCCTTGCGGTAAATATCGCCGCCATAGGTTTCCTGCCGCCGATGCAAAAGGCCAGACAAAAGCGGATTATTTAATGGCCGGTAAATTGCTGCCACTTTTTTGCCAGTCGACAACGCCGCAAAGGGGCCAAATTCCCAATTGCCAATATGCGCCCCAATCAAAAAGCCGCCACTATCAAGCGCCTTTAGATGGTCAAGCCCGACAAATTCAACCCAGCCCTTATCGACAATTGAATTGATATGTGGATATTCACCAATGACCCGTCCGAGATTGTGCCACATTGCGCGTAAAATTCGGTCTTTTTCAGCATCATCAAGAGCTGGCATGGCATGGTTGAGATTGCGAAGCGCACGGCCATGCCATGGCGTCAATGGCGCCATAATCCGCAAAAAGCTCCCCATTGCGGCGCTGGCAAAGCGCACTGGCAGCAAACGGGCAAAATAGAAAAGGCCAAAGCCAAACAGCGCTTCAAGCGGCCAGCGAATGATTTGCCGAAACCATTTTTGTAAAATTTGACCAGCCGAAAATGCCATTTTGGTCAGGCTCCTTTTTCGGCGATGGCTGCAATGATGGCATCCACTAGCGCATCAGCCGCGTCAAGATCAAGCGATACAGGCAAAAACCCAATCCGTTCCCGCCACTCGGCAGGCAGGCGAACCCAGTCTTTTTTTGTGGTGATTAGCGCAGCGCCAAGGCGGGCTGCATCTTCTTGCAGCCTGACCAAATCGGTCTCGCTGTAGGGGTGGTGATCGGCAAATGCCAAGCTGCGAACAAGATTTGCCCCCGCCGCCTTTAAGCTGGTAAAAAACCGATTTGGGCGGCCAATACCGGCAAAACCCATTACCGGATCGCCGTCAAGCGCGTCGATAATGCTTTGATCAGCCGTTAGATGACCCGCAAAGACGGGCATATGGGGCTGTAGCTTTGATGTGATATCGGTTTCATCATCGCCATTGATTATGGCCGCATGAATGGTTTTGATTCCACTTTGCAAGCCGATGCGAAGCGGGCCTGCGGGGATCAGCCAGCCATTCCCAATGCCAACATTCCCATCAAACACACCAATGGCAAAATTTTTGGCGATATAGGGATGCTGCAAACCATCATCCATTAAAATTACATTATGATTGCCATTTGCCGCGATCATTGCGGCACCGGTAACCCGATCGCGCGCCACCAAAACATCACGACTTTCGCCAAGCATTAACGCCTCGTCGCCAACCTCATTTGCGTGGTGAAGACTGGGATCAACCCATAAAGGCCGTTTTGCCGTTCCGCCATAGCCGCGAATTAAAATCGCCGGCTTGTGGCCGCGGGCTTGCAATTGGTCATATAAAAACGAGGTCACTGGCGTTTTGCCAGTGCCGCCAGCGCTAAGATTGCCAATACAGATAATTGGTAATGCCGCATTTGTTTCATGCGCCAGCGCATTGCGAATGAATGTTGCGCCTGCCCACAATCCTGCAAATGGTAGCAGCAGCACGGCCAGCAATCCGCGGTTTGTCCAAAAATCAGGCGTTTTTATCATGGTTTCATCTTGATCATCTGTTGGTCTTGACTGGTTGTTTCATTGTTTCTAGCACAATTTTTCGCGCGGCGATGTGACTGCGTTCATTTGCAGCTATAGCATAGGCTTTTGCCGCGCTGGCAATGCGGCGGCGAGCCGGCTTGTCATTTGCAATGGTGATCACCAGCTTGGCAAGCTTTTGAGCGGTTATTGTGGCATCGAGCCCATCACCAGTTTCTGCCACATCAAACACAACCCCCACATCGCGAAGGCCGGCAAATTCGGCGCTGTTTTTGAAAATATGCGGGCCGGTGATGATCGGCAAGCCGAAAGCCGCTGGCTCAAGCGGGTTATGCCCGCCTTTCGGCATGAAGGAACCTCCAAGAATAACCAGATCGGCGAAGCTGAATAGGCTGCCCATCTCGCCAAAACTGTCCATGATGTAAAGATGATGATCCTTGGACGGAAATTGGCCAAGGCTTCGTTGTGGTGCGCCGCCGCTTGCCACGGCAATTTGGTTGCCCCGATCTGGATGGCGCGGCGCAATGATTGTCAGCCAGTTATCGCCAAGGGCATTGGCGGCCGCAATCATGCTTGCATCTTCGCCATCATGCGTTGAGGCGGCAAGCAAAATTTGCCGTTTGCCAATGGCTGTTTTCATGTTTTGGCAAAGGGCTGGATCGGCATCTGCCATCGTGCCAAGCTTGAGCGATCCCAAAACGGTGATAATCTCGGCTGGTGTGCCAAGGCGTTGAAATTGCGCTGCCTGCGTATCATTAACGGCCAAAACCATTTGCGGTGCCGCAAAAACCGCCTTTGCCATTACTGGCTGTTTCGTCCAGCGGTGAAAGGCGGCGCTGGATAATTGGGATGAGGCAAAAATGACCGGAATTGCCTTGGCCGCGGTTTTCGATATCAAATTGGGCCAGAAATCGGATTCCATGAAAATGGCCAGTGCGGGGCGGGTATTCTGCAAAAACTGATCGACAAAATGCGGGTGATCAAGCGGCTGAAATGCATGTGACAGCACCATGCCTTTGGCGCTTTCCCGTTCAACCATCGCCGCAGCGCTAACCGTATTGGTGGTGATCAGAAATCTGGCCTTTGGCATGGCGCTGGCAAGCGCTTTGGCAAGGCCGATGGCGGCAACGGTTTCGCCAACACTGACCGCATGAATCCAGATTGCACCTTTTATCTTTTGATCAAGCTGGGGCTGGCCAAACCGGTCATCAAGGCGGCTGGAAATTTCCTTGCCGCGCCATGCACGCATGCGCAAAATCAGCGGGATAAACGGGCGCAGCAAATGCCAAATCAGATTATATAGGCTAAAGGTCATTGCGGCGGCTCGGTAAAAAGCCGGTCAACCGCATCAGCCTGCGCATTAAGCGCATCTTCAAGCTGTTGACGGGCGGTTTCGATTTGGTCTTTTGAAATATCATCAAGATAGATCGGATCACCAATGATAAAACGGCCACGGGCAAAAGGTTTTGGAATGATCAGCCGATCCCAACCGGTGGCGCGCCAGTAACGGTCAACTGACCAGCACATTGGCACAATCGGTTTTCCGGCCATTTGGGCAATTGCAACAGGCCCAAGGGCCGATTTGCGGGCTGGGCCGCGCGGCCCATCAGGCGTGATGGCAACAGATTTGCCAAGATCAAGAACGCGTTTTAACCCTCGTAACCCCGACAGCGGATTGCGGTTTGAGCTGCCCCAAACCGTCTTCACCCCGAAACAGCCAATCGCATGAGACATCATGCGACCATCAGGATGCGGTGACTGCAGTGCATGAAGCGCATAGGCAGACGGCCAAAGCCACGGCATGGCCATGACCCGTTCATGCCAGAACACCATGATAATGCCATTCTGGCTGGCCATGAATTGATCGGATTTTTCCTGATCAACCGTCCGCCAGCGAACGGTAACCATCAAAAGCGCGATGATGCTGCCAATTGTCCAGCCAATAAGGGCATTGCCAAATGGCGATCGTATCAATTTTTTTATCATGCGCCCGAAACTGCTTTGGAGTTAAATCATCTGCGCTTAAACTCTAGCATGTAAGAAGGCGATTGCGGAATGGGGAGATGCAAAAATAGCAGATCAATTATGCATTGGCGCGCTTTTTTGCAAATATGCCAGCCAAATTGCGATCAATGCTTTTGGATTGGGCGGCAAATTGCTACAGTCGGACAGCGGTGAATTTGCCGCGTCGCCGTCATGGCTTTATGCAAATGGGCATTAGTCATTGAAATTGATATCGGCTCTTTTTTGATAGGATTGTCGGCTTGACCGAAACGAAACGCCCAAAACAGGTCAATCGTGACATCATAAGACGGATTTGGCGGGGCTGGATTGCTGGCTATGTGCCACGCCTTATCAAGGCATTTTTGCTCATGATTATCGTGGCGGCAAGCGCGTCAGCCTATCCGCTTTTAACAAAATATATTTTCAATGGGCTTGCCGAGGGCCAGGCGGATGAAATCATCTGGCTGGCGCCACCGGTCATCATTCTGTTTTCACTTGTCAAAGGCACTGCCTTATTTGCGCAAACGGTCATGGTGAATGCATTGGCGCTTCGGGTCAGTACCGATTTGCAAAAAGACATGGCAAAAACCCTGATTGAGGCCGATCTTCAAACCATTAGCCGTGAACCGGCAGGTGTGTTCATGTCGCGCATCATGAACGATTTGAATCTGGTTCGTGAAGCGTTGGTCAGATTGGCCAATAATCTGGTTCGTGACAGTTTGACCGTTGTGGTTTTGATTGGCGCGATGATCTGGCTTGATTGGCTGATGGCGCTTGTCGTGATTGGCGTATATCCGCTTGCCATGGGGCCAATCATCAAGATTGGCAACCGCCAGCGCAAAGCGTCGGGAAATTTGCAAACCCATATGGAAAGTGTGACTGCGCTTCTTGCTGAAACCTTGCAAGGGGCGCGTATGGTCAAGGCCTATCAGCGTGAAGATGCTGAGACATTGCGGACGCATCAGGCTTTTGATGGGCTATATGGACGGCTTATTGTGCTATTGACCGGCCGCGCCAAGATTGATCCAATCTTGGAAGTGGTTGGCGGTATTGCTGTTGGCGGTGTTGTTGCGCTGGCCAGTTGGCGTGTTGCCAATGGCGACATGCAGGTTGGTGATGTGATTGCCTTTATCACAACGCTTATTTTGCTGGTGCAGCCGGTGCGGGCCATTGGCACCTTGAATGCGGTCACCCAAGAGGGGCTTGCTGCTTGTGAGCGTATTTTGGCGCTTTTGGATACGCCGCGCATGATCAACGATCGGCAAAATGCGCCGACGCTGGCGGTCAAACAGGGGCAGATTGCCTATGACAATGTTGGCTTCGCCTATGGTGATGGCGGCGCAACAGCGCTTGCAGGGATCAGTTTTATCGCCAGCGCCGGACAGACGATCGCCCTGGTTGGCCCAAGTGGCGCTGGCAAAACCACGGTGATAAACCTGCTTCCGCGCTTTTTTGAGGCAAGCAGCGGCGTGATCAGCATTGACGGCCAGCCAATCAGTGACGTGCGGATTGCCAGCCTTCGCGGCGCCGTATCGTTGGTTAGTCAGGAATCAGTATTATTCGACGATACGATTGCGGCCAATATTGGCTTTGGTCGAAAGGATGCCAGCCGCGAAGACATCGAGGCAGCGGCGCGTGATGCGGCGGCTGATGATTTTATCCGTGCGCTTCCAGATGGCTATGACACGATGGTTGGTGCGATGGGAAATCGGCTTTCAGGCGGGCAACGCCAGCGCATTGCCATTGCCCGGGCGATGTTGAAAGATGCGCCTATTCTGCTGCTTGATGAGGCCACCGCTGCGCTTGACGCCGAATCAGAACAACAGGTTCAAACCGCCCTTCAAACATTACAGGCCGGACGTACGACGCTTGTTGTCGCCCATCGGTTGGCAACAGTGCGCAATGCCGATTTGATTTTGGTGATGGAATCAGGGCGCATTACCGAACAGGGAACGCATGGCTCGCTGATTGCCAAAAATGGCCTCTATGCAAGGCTGTGCCAATTGCAGTTTTTTGATGATGAAAAAACCGGCTAAAATGGCGCCGTTAGATTGCCGCCGTTAGATGGTGCCTATTCGCGGCGAAGAATGCTGTCGGTAAGCCTGACAGCCCAGCCTTGTGCCATAAAGTTAGCCGCCAGCGCATCTGGATTATAAATGGTCTCAACCCAATCGAAAAAGGCCATGCCTTGATCTTCATAAGGGACATAGGCGGCAAAAAACGCATCAAGAAGGCCAGTTTTTGCCGCTTTGACATGGCCATATTTCCATGCAAGTTGGGCCATTGCAACGCGCGTAGGCTGTTTTTTGGCAATCAACAGATAAAGTGCCGACATTAGTCCAGCGCGATCGGCGCCCGATTTGCAATGCATCAATGCTGGTGTTTTTATCGCGGCAAAAAGGTCGCGCGCTTCATACAGCATCTCTTTTGACGGCGCGGCGCGTGATCGTGCGGTAAAATCAAGAAGGGTGATACCAGCCTTGGCACAGGCCTCAGCTTCAAGCTGCCAGCCGCCATCTTGGCGCGGCCCGCGTAAATTAATGATGGTTTTGATGCCGTTTTGACCCAATGCCGCAATGCGCGATGGCCCGGGTTGATTGCTTCGCCATAGATCGTCACTAACAAGATGCTGGTTATGCCAAAAAAGACGCAAGAAACCATGATCCTTGAAGATCAGGTCTAGCCAATCGGCAGCCCCGCGCCGTTTTCGGGGCGGGGCGGTCGATTTCATGACCCGGCAACCATCATGCTGTCAAGTCGAAGTGATGGCGATGCGACGCTGTCACGAAGATCGATATCATTCGCCGCTGTCATCTGCAGAAACATTTCGGCCAAATTACCCGCAATCGTGGCTTCGGTAATCGGATGGGTGATCTGGCCCTTGGAAATCCAAAACCCACCGGCACCACGGCTGTAATCACCAGTGATCATATCAACCGAGCTGCCAATCATTTCGGTAATCAAAAAGCCTTCGTCGATCTCGGCAATCAGCGCATCACGGCTGATGGTTGAATTTTCGATATAAAAATTACTGGCGCCAGGTGATGGGGCGCTGCCAAGGCCGCGCCGCGCATTGCCGGTTGGTGTCATCTCCAGCTTGGCCGCCGAAGCAAGGTCAAGGAACCAGCCGGTTAATATACCATCATCGACCATGACCCGCCGCTGAACCGCCAGCCCTTCACCATCAAACAGGCGCGAGCCAAGCCCGCGCGACCGCAATGGATCATCGACAAAACAAAGGCCTTTGCTGGTGACTTGTTTGCCAAGGCTGTCTTTTAAAAAGCTTGTGCCGCGCGAAATTGCCGCGCCATTGATTGCGCCGGCCATTGTGCCAACAAGCGATGCTGCGACACGCCGGTCATAGATCACCGGAAATTTACCGGTTTTGGGTTTTTGGGCGCCAAGTCTTGCCAATGTTCGGCTAGCGGCATTATTCCCAACTTCTTCGGCTGGCTGCAAATCACTTTCATATACGGCCGCGCTATAATCATAGTCGCGTTCCATATGCCCGTCTTGTTCGGCAATGACCACGGTTGATACGCCATGCGATGACCGTTTGTAACCGGCAAGAAAGCCATTTGATGTGCCAATCAGAACATCGACAATGCTGTGTCCTGCATCGGCGCCATCAGATGTTTTGATGCCTTTATGTGACAAGGCGGCATCTTCGGCGCGTGCGGCTCTTTCCCGCAGGCGTTCGCTGTCGGGCATGGTTTCGTCAAACATATCCAGATCGGGGATGGTTTTGGCGATTTCGGCATCGGTGGCAAGCCGGACATAAGGATCCTCGGGTGCCAGCTTGGCCATCGCAACAGCGCGTTCAGCCAGATTTTTGATATTTTCCGGATCAAGCTGGCTTGTCGAGATTGATGCGGTTCGCTGGCCGATAAAGACGCGCAATCCGATATCAAAATCTTCGGATCGTTCGCTGGCTTCGACCTTGCCAAGCCGCAGGCTGATATTATTGCTTTGACCGCGGGCCAGCATTGCGTCGGCGCCATCGGCCCCCGCAGTTTGGGCGGCGTCAAGCAATTGGGCAATAAGGGTTTGATGATTTGTGTCCATACATTATCTGATACCCTGCGCCATCACATAATTCAACCGCTTGTCGTACTGGTTGATTAGGTTTATGAATGCGTCATGGAATTTAAAGTCTTTATCGATGGTGAGGCGGGGACAACCGGCCTGAAAGTCGCGGAACGTCTGCAAGCGCATCCGCATGTCCAAATATTGCGGGTTGATGAGGCCGAACGCAAAAACGCAGCGGCGCGCGCCGACATGATGGCGGCAAGTGATGTGACCATTCTGTGCCTTCCCGATGATGCCGCTATCGAGGCGGTTCGTCTGGCGCAAGCATCGCAAACACGGCTGATTGACGCATCATCGGCGCACCGGATTGACCCTGATTGGGTTTACGGCTTTGCCGAATTACAGCCTGGCCAGCGTGATGCCATTGCCAATGGCAAATTCATCACCAATCCGGGCTGTTATCCAACTGGTTTTTTGGCTTTGGCACGGCCATTGATTGCCAGCGGGCTATTGGCCGATACAGCGCTTATCTGTACGCCAGCGGTTAGCGGTTATAGTGGCGGTGGCAAGGCGATGATTGCACGGCATGATGCTGGTGATCTTCATCCGGCCTTTAGTTATGGGACAAATTTACAACATAAGCATCTTGGCGAAATGACGCTTTATTCAGGCTTGAAAACGCCACCTATTTTCATGCCGTCAGTTGGCGATTTCTATGCTGGAATGCTTGTTCATATGCCGCTTCATGCTGATCAGATCGAAGGATCTGCCAATGCAGCAATGATTTATGACTGTCTTGCCGATTGGTATCGTGATTCGGCTTTGGTACGCATGGGTGCGCCTGCTGCGAATCATGCTGATGTGCCGCCAATGCTCGCCGTTGATGCACTTGCTGGGCGCAATGATATGGAATTATTCGTGTTTAGTGATGCCGCTGAACAACGATTCTGGTTAACTGCACTGCTGGATAATCTTGGCAAAGGCGCATCTGGTGCTGCGGTGCAAAATATGAATATTGCCCTTGGCCTTGAAGATCATTTCGGGCTCAGTTAACCAGCTGCGGGCGATCAGGCTAGGCTGGCGTTCGCGCGGCCGCCGTTCCGTCGTTTTAGGGTAAGGCGAATCAAAATGCGTTTAAATGGTGGCGATGATCTCTTGAAAATTGCCGATTCTACCTTCTATCT
>TARA_B110000305_G_scaffold81778_2_pt1 | contig 11965 bp, 9 predicted proteins | sample TARA_B110000305 | Tara Oceans TARA_B110000305 (sample SAMEA4397930) | marine metagenome | biome: Polar Biome; feature: [SRF] surface water layer (ENVO:00010504); material: water (ENVO:00002006), including particulate matter (ENVO:01000060) such as... | depth 5 m | reverse complement strand
TATTCCATTAGAAAATATAAATGTCCCCTATGACCAAAACCATCTAAACCTTCATCTACTTGAGACTTATTGTTTTGAATAGTCCAGATAAATTCACTATTAGCTTCACTAGCCAAAGACCACATATCAAGAACACTTTCCTGTAGTTCAAATCCATAATTATTAATAACATTACTCATTAAAGTTTCCGCGCGTGATGCGTCAGTACTTTCAGCAAAACTCTTGTAACTTCTTGTCATCAATGCCTTGGCTAATAAAAATTCAGCAGCAGCTTTTGTGGCTCGTCCATAATCAGATTGGGTATTTGGCAAATTACTAATTGCAAATTCTAAATCAGGTATAATTGCTTGCTTATAAATTTCTTCAGCTGAAGTTTTGTTTGCTTCAACCTCTACCCCTACTGTCTCTTCTAACGATAAGTGAATATCGCCATAATGACGGGTAAGAACAAAGTAATATAATGCTCTCAAGAATCGCGCCTCAGCAACACGAGTATTTTTAAGCGCTTCCGAAACTCCTTCCACACTCTCTGATCTATTAACTACAGCATTGGCCTGATTAATTCCTCGGTAAAAAATTCTCCAAGTATCTCTGAAATATCTTGCAGCTGAATTGTGCCCCGAGTCGTAACGGTTTACATATTTATGGCTTCCATCGGCTCCCTCTTGGTATGTGTCTGTTCCAAAAACACCCATTGTCCATCCGATTTCTGGACCGTAGTATTCTTTCATTATGCCATAAGTTGCTTTTACTGCATCTTCAAGACCTGCAGCTGTAGGATAATATGTTGCTGAAGCAACATTTGCAATGTTATCCTCTTCGAGAAAGTCCTCACAAGATAGCATAGTAACAAAAGTTGCTAGTATAAATAAAAATTTAAAATTGTTTTTCATGATATTATTAATTTAATAATTTGGTTATTAAAAATTAGCCTTAAGACCGACTGCCCAAAGAGATGATGAAGGAGCTACACTATTACTCAAATTAGCTTCTCCAATTTCTGGATCAAAAGTTTCATATGTACTTGAGAACCAAAGATTTTGCCCTTGTAAATATAATCTCAAAGAATTAAGCCCGAATTTTGAAGCCTGATCTCCATCAAAAGTATATCCTAAACTAACGTTTCTTAGTTTTACAAAACTTCCATCGAAAAGAAGAAGCGTAGAGTTATTAGTAGGCCTCTCCTGAGAAATAGTAGGTCTTGGGTATGCGTTGGTTGGATTTGTAGGTGTCCAATAGTCAACAGCTAAGTTATTGTAACGACCAAACAAACTGTTGTTAGACGTATGAAATGAACTTTGGATAAAGTGGCCTTGTTTAAAGTAAAGAAAAGCGTTGAAATCCCATTTTCCATAGCTTAAATTAGTGTTAACACCTCCATAAAAATCAGGAATATCACTCCCAAGTACACTTCTATCATCTGGTGTAATTTTTCCATCATTATTATAGTCTAGGAGTTTTATTTCTCCTGGGTCTTTACCTTCAAGAGATTGAGCACTTGCCGCCTCGCTTAGTTGGTAAATCCCTTCCTTAGTATAATCATAGAAAACACGAATAGGCTGACCTATAAACCAGTTATTTCCTGTATCATCAAGTGGGTTACCGTTGGCATCTTTTAATGCTAACTCAGCAATTTCTTCATTATATCCAGATATGTTAAAGCCAAGATCAAAATTAAGCCCACCTTCATTTTCAATTATTGAAGCATTTACATTAAATTCCATTCCACTAGTTTTAGTAGCTCCAATGTTTTGGAAAACAGAAGTATATCCAGATGTATAAGGTAAATTTCTAGCTAATAACAAATCCGTGGTATTAGTAGAATAATAATCAAGAGCACCACTAATTCTTCCATTAAGAAAAGAATAATCTAGTCCAACATCTATAGTTGTTGAAATTTCCCATCCTAAATCTGCATTTGGTATATCTGCAAGTCTGAATCCATATGCTGCTGAACTACCAAAAGCATAGGTCGTTCTAGCTAATCCTCCAAGAGTCTGATAAGGGTCAATAGCTGTGTTCCCAACAGCTCCATAAGAAGCTCTTAATTTTAATTGATCAAATCCTGAATTTTGAAGAAAGCTCTCTTCTGTCAAATTCCATCCTACAGAAAGACCTGGGAAATAAGCCCATTTGTTTTCTGCTGATAATCTTGAAGAACCATCAGCTCTCAATGAAGCTTGAAATAAATACTTACCATCAATTGCATAATTTACTCTCCCCATATAAGATTGTAATGCCCATTCAGTAAGTCCTGAAGAAAGATTTCCCTTAACCTCAGCTGTTCCAATATTATACCATAATTGTGATTCATATGGTAAATTTAAAACCTCTGCTTTCATAAATTCAGATGTGTACTCCTGAATACTTTGTAAAAGAGTAAATTTCATGTTTCCAGGACCTACTTTTCGGTTATATGTCAAAAGGTTTTCTAAGGTAAAGCCAAACTCTTTTCCATTTTCAGATGCTGCATCCGCTGGACCTAAACGATTATCGTTTGTAGCCGATGCTCTAAATTCTCCTCTTCTATTAAACCTAATATCCGGTCCAAAGGTTGAGGTAAATTCAAGTTCGGGTGTTAAATTTATAGTTAAATATACAGGAGCGAAGAGACGAGTTGTATTTCTCTCATCGATATATGCATTTTCTACAAGTTCAGACAATGGATTAGATGCAATACCATCATTCCATGTATTAAAGTTAATATTTCCATCTGCATCATAAGGATTTCCCAAAGGTATATTTCTGTAGGCCTCACCTAATGTTGCATCAGATCCATAGTTTTGAGAGGATTGAGTTAAGGTCAATGAAAATCCAAATTTGAATGTGTCATTAATCTTATTATCCAAATTTAATCGAGCATTAAATCGTGTAAAGTCCATTGAAGGAACTACACCATCTTCTTTGAAATATCCTACAGAAGCATTAAAACGTGTTTTTTCACTACCTCCATTAGCAGAAATCTGATGACTTGATTGAAAGCCTTGACTTAACACTGCATCCAAATAATCAAATGATTTTTTTGCGTTATAGTTATCTACTAAAGCTTGTTCTCCATCAAATACATAATAAGGATCTGTTGGTAGAGTTCCTGAATAAGTAAAATTACCAGCAGAATCCTGACGATAGGCTTCAAAGCGCATGTCTGCATATTCTTGTCCGTTCATCATTTTAGGAACTTTTGTTACATCTGACACACCGTAATAACCACTATATGTGACCTGAGTTTCTCCTATACTACCTCGTTTTGTAGTAATTAATATAACTCCATTTGCTCCACGAGAGCCATAAACAGCTGTTGCTGCAGCATCTTTTAAGATCTCCATAGATTTTATATCTTGAGGGTTAATATCAAAAATTCCTCCACTAGCTCCACCGCTTGTTATTGGAATTCCATCCACAACATATAATGGGTCATTAGAGGCTGAAATTGATCTTCGCCCACGAATTCTTACCACTGGAGCTTGACCAGGTCTACCACCGGCGGAAGAAATTTCAACCCCAGCAACTTGCCCTTTAATTGCATCAATACCACTTCCAGTAGCAATTCTTTCAATAGCTTCTGCGCCAATTGATACAATAGAACCAGTAACTTCACGTCTTTTTTGGGCTCCGTATCCTGTTACAACTATTTCGTCCAAGGAATCAGTTGATGGGATAAGTGCAACATCAATTTGATCTGAATCTACAGAAACCAATTGAGTTTCAAATCCAAGAAATGAAATCTCCAAAACTGCTCCTTGTGAAGCTGATATTTGATAATTTCCATCAAAATCTGTTGAAACACCTATACTTGTTCCTTGAATAATGACATTTACACCGGGCAATGGTCCTCCACTTTCAGAATCCGTTATAACTCCACTGATTGATGATTGTGCGTGAATAAAGACAATATTTAAAAAGAGGAAAAGTCTAAATCCATTTAAAATTAATTTTTTCATTTGGTTTGTGTTATTATTAAATGGTTTAATTTATCGTTAACGTTAACGATTTTGATTACATATTCTAAAACTAATTTTTTTTTTTATTATAACCAAAAAAAAAACATAAAACTTATTCTATTGATTTACTAATACATGTCATATCGTTTCACATAATTGTTAAATTCGTAATGAAAACATTAATATTCATTCATATAAACAATATAATGAATTCTATGATTTTTTATAATTTTTGTACAATTTGTATTTTTATTATGATATAATATATTTATTTTAGGTAATTTCGTTAACGTTAACATGAATTTTTAGCATATAAATATTGTGCGTTAATTTATATTGTAAATTTTTCAAATAAATAAAGTCTTAAATAGATGGGAAAATTAATTCATCGCAATTTCTTGCTTCAAAATCGATATGCTGAACAATTGTATCATGACTTTGCAAAATCATTACCAATCATAGATTATCATAATCATCTTTCCCCTAAATCCATAGCAGAAGATCAACATTATAAAAATATTTACGAGATATGGATTTCAGGTGATCATTACAAATGGAGAGCTATGAGGACTTATGGTGTTGATGAAAAATACATCACTGGAGAATCCTCCGATGAAGAAAAGTTTAATGAGTGGGCAAAAACTCTCCCCTATACTTTAAGGAATCCACTCTATCACTGGTCTCAATTAGAATTGGCACGATATTTTGACGAATTTGAGCTCCTTTCCCCTGCTAATTCCAAAAGAGTTTATAACAAGACATTGTCTCAAATACAAGATAATGATTTCTCCACTCGAAAGTTATTGACTCGAATGAATATCGAATCACTTTGTACTACAGAAGATCCAACTGATTCATTAGAACATCACCGTAAAATAGCTAAATCTAATTTTTCCATAAAAGTTAGTACAGCTTTTCGCCCAGATAAATCGATTCTTATTGATAGCATTGATTATAATTCGTATGTCGATTTATTGTCAGAAATTTCAGGAATAGAAATCGCTACCTACAATGATTTATTAGAGGCCTTAGATAAACGTTTAAGTTTTTTTCATGATTTTGGTTGTCGTTTGTCTGACCATGGACTTAAACGAATTCCATTTAAAATTACAGACATTGAAACAATCAAACAAATTTTTGCTAAACGTCGTTCAGGGGATACGCTTTCCCAACTCGAATTAGAACAATTTCAAACATCACTACTATTGTTTTTATCAGAAAAATACAGTGAAAAAGGCTGGGTTCAACAATTTCACTTAGGTGCAATGCGCAACAACAACACTCGAATGTTCAAAAAATTAGGCCCTGACACAGGATGGGATTCTATAGGGAACTACTCTGTTGCTTATGATCTTTCAAGATTTTTAGATCAATTAGATCAAAACAACAAATTGACAAAAACTATACTCTACAATTTAAATCCGAGTGATAACGAAATGATGGCTACAATGATAGGTAACTTTAATGACGGCTCATTAAAAGGTAAAATACAATGGGGCTCAGGATGGTGGTTTATGGATCAATTAGACGGCATGACTGATCAAATTAATACTTTATCAAATATGGGGCTAATTAGCTGCTTTATTGGTATGGTAACAGATTCAAGGAGTTTACTCTCTTTTCCACGTCATGAATATTTTAGACGTATGTTATGTAATATTTTCGGGCAAGAAATAGAAAAAGGTCTACTACCCAATGATCCGAAATGGATTGGAAAAATTATTTCCGACATCTGTTATCATAATGCAAAAGATTATTTTAATTATTAAATTATAAATTACCTAAAAACTTAAAATGAATAAAGTTGTAACTTTTGGAGAGATTATGTTACGCTTATCTCCTCCAAATTTTTTAAGGTTTTCACAGACAAATTCTTTCGATGTTGTCTACGGCGGAGGAGAATCTAACGTAGCCGTTTCTTTAGCCAATTACGGCATCGATGTCGATTTTATTTCCCGATTACCTGAAAACGATATGGGCGATTGTGCGTTAATGGAACTCCGTAAGCACGGAATCATTACTAAAAACATCCTCCGCGGAGGATCTCGATTAGGTATTTACTTTCTAGAAACTGGAGCCGTCAGCCGAGCAAGCAAAGTGATTTATGATCGTGCTCATTCCTCTATTTCAGAAATCCAACCCAATATGGTGGATTGGGAAAAAGTATTTGAGGGTGTCAACTGGTTTCATTGGACGGGTATTACTCCTGCAATTTCACAAAGTGCAGCAGACACTTGTCTTGAAGCAGTTAAAGCAGCCAGTGCATTAGGAATCACAGTTTCTACAGATTTAAACTACCGTGCTAAACTATGGAATTACGGAGGTGATCGTGAAGCAATCATGACCGAGCTTACTTCCTATTGCGATATTATTTTAGGTAATGAAGAAGATGCTGAAATGCACTTTGGCATTAAACCTGAAGGCTTGGACATTATCACCCAAGGGCATGAAGTAAAAGCGGATGCTTTTCTTTCGGTATGTCAACAGATGATGAAAAAATTTTCAAAAGCAAAAAAGGTAATAACAACCTTAAGAGGATCTATTTCAGCATCGCATAATACATGGGCTGGAGTGCTCTATGATGGAAAGACAATGTTTGAAAGCCCACAATATCAGATCACAGATATAGTTGATCGTGTTGGTGGAGGTGACTCGTTTATGGGAGGATTAATCTATGGATTAATAACCTATCCTGAAGATGATCAAAATGCACTAAACTTTGCAGTCGCAGCCTCTTGTTTAAAACATACGATCAAAGGAGATGCAAACTTAGTTAGCGTTGAAGAAGTAAAAAAAATAATGGGTGGAGATACCTCTGGCAGAGTTGCTCGCTAAGAATAATAAATTATGGCACGATTTACAAGATTACAAGTCATCGATCAGATGAAAAAAACAGGATTAGTACCCCTGTTTTATCATAAAGATGTTTCTGTTGCAAAAAAAGTTCTTCAGGCTTGTTATAAAGGAGGTGCAAGACTACTTGAGTTTACCCATCGTGGTGATTTCGCCCAAGAGGTGTTTCGTGAACTTATTCTTTTTGTTAATGACACACTTCCTGAAATGATCCTAGGAGTTGGCTCTGTAACTGACGCAGCCGCCGCTAGTAACTACATGATGATAGGAGCGAATTTTGTGGTAACCCCAGTTTTTAGGGAAGATATCGCCATCGTTTGTAATCGCAGGAAAGTATTGTGGTCTCCAGGATGTGGAACCCTTACTGAAATTGCAATTGCTGAAGAACGTGGTGCAGAAATCGTGAAACTTTTTCCTGGAAATATTTATGGGCCCGAGTTTGTAAAAGCTATTAAAGGGCCTCAACCCTGGACAAGTATTATGCCTACAGGAGGAGTAAATACTTCTAAAGAAAATTTAAAATCTTGGTTCGATGCAGGAGTAACTTGCGTAGGTTTGGGATCGCAGTTGATTTCTAATCAAGTGATAGAGCAACGTGATTTTGAGGGATTAAAAGTAACGGTATCCCAAGTACTTCAAACCATCCAATCCTTAAAATAGAATTTCATGAGACAACTCCCTTTACTTATTCTATTAATTCTTGTTTCTGCATGTACTAATAGTGAATCAAAAATACGTGTGATTCGTTTAGGTCATGGGTTGGACATAACACATTCTGTTCATCAGGCCATGTTGAAAGCAGATCAATACTTAAACGAAAACTCAAATGGTAAAATGCGGATTCAAATCTATCCTAATCAACAATTGGGTAGTGAAAGAGAGTGTTTAGAATTACTTCAAATAGGAAGTTTAGATATGACTAAAGTCTCAGGTGCTGTGATGGAAAATTTCGCTCCTAATATGCGGATATTTGGCCTACCTTTTCTTTTTGATGATAAAGATCATATGTTCCGGGTCTTAGATGGTCCTATTGGAAAATCACTTTTAAAAGAGGGAGAAGATTATTGGTTAAAAGGATTGGGATATTATGATTCAGGAAGTCGAAGTTTTTATACGCGTGATCGCCCAATAAAAACTCCAAAAGATCTTGAAGGATTAAAAATACGTGTTCAAGAAAGTGTATCTGCCTTTGAAATGGTAAAACAACTCGGAGGATCTCCCACCCCAATTTCTTGGGGTGAATTATATACTTCCATCCAGCAAGGAGTTGTAGATGCTGCTGAAAATAATCCACCTAGTTTTTATCTTTCAAGACATTACGAAGTTTGTAAGTATTACATTATAGACGAACACACGATGATTCCAGATATTCTTTTGGTTAGTACACATTTATGGAATCGTCTGGATGAACAAGAACAAGTTTGGCTTCAAGAAGCTCTTGATAAATCAATTCTTGATCAAAGAGAGCTGTGGACTATTTCTGAGAATGAATCGCTAAAAGCAGTCATTGAAGCTGGTGTAGAGGTTAGTTATCCAGAAAAAGAACCCTTCCAAAAAGCTACCAAATCTATGTATGAGGACTTTAAAAAAGATCCTGTAATAGCCACTTTAATTGAACAAATTCAAAATGAAAAAAATTAGAACTCAAGTTGACACTTTTATCGAAAAAATACTGGTGTTTATCCTTGGCGTAATGGTGATTAATGTATTGTGGCAGGTATTTAGCAGATATTTTACTGCTAATCCCAGCTCCTTTACAGATGAATTGGCACGCTACTTAATGATGTGGCTAGGTATACTTGGCGCTGCATATGTTGCAGGAAGAAATGAACATGTTGCAATCGATTTTTTTGCAAAAAAAAGCTCACCCAAAATTCAAAAATGGATCAAAGGATTTATCTCATTTAGTATTATTGCTTTTGCCACCTTTGGGTTTCTAATAGGCGGAGGACGTTTGGTTTATATCACATTGAAATTACAGCAATATTCCCCCTCACTTCAAATCCCACTTGCATTGGTTTATGCCATTGTTCCGTTAAGTGGATTACTCATTATTTTTTATAAAATCACTCAAAAATCAGAATAAGCCATGGAATTATTACCCGTTATTATACTCGTTTTAAGTTTTATCTTTTTTATTGCAATAGGTACTCCTGTTGCATGGAGCATTGCAATTTCATCACTACTTACGATTGTAGTCTCCATTCCTGTATTACCTGCAGTCACAACAATTTCACAAAGAATGGCAACAGGCCTAGACAGTTTTGCACTTCTCGCCATACCATTCTTTATTCTATCTGGACAGTTGATGACACATGGTGGAATCGCTGACCGATTGATTGGATTTGCAAAAACTATTGTAGGAGCATTCCCAGGTGGATTGGCTTTAATTAATATAATTGCAGCCATGCTAATGGGAGCCATTGCAGGTTCTGCAATGGCTTCAGCGTCAGCTATGGGGAGTATTTTGGGACCAGAAATGGAGAAAGAAGGATATGCAAAAGAATATGGCGCTGCTGTAAATATTACCTCAGCAACTATTGGATTAATCATTCCACCTAGTAATGTACTTATTGTATATTCCTTGGCCAGCGGTGGTGTATCTATTGCCGCACTTTTCCTAGCTGGATATATTCCAGGAATATTAACAGGACTATTCCTTATGATTGTTGCTGGAGTTTGGGCCAAAAAACATAATTATAAGACCTTCGGAAGAAGTTCTTTTAAACAAGTGATTAAAGCTTTTATTATTGCGCTTCCAAGCTTACTCTTACTCTTTATAGTGATTGGCGGTATCGTTGGAGGATTTTTTACCGCTACAGAGGCATCAGCTATTGCCGTTCTGTATACACTTATTTTAGGCTTTGTTTATAAAGAAATTAAAATAGATGATATTCCTAAAATTTTACTTGAATCTGCAAAAACTAGTGCAGTTGTGATGCTTTTAATTGCTGCTTCCATGAGTATGTCTTGGATTATGTCTTATGAAAACATACCTCAAAACCTCAGTGATTTTTTATTAAACATAAGTGATAATAAAATAATCATACTGCTTATTATAAATTTCCTACTACTTTTTGTCGGTATTTTTATGGATATGACCCCTGCGGTATTGATTTTTACGCCTATATTTTTACCCGTAGTTACTACATTAGGAATTGATCCTGTTCAATTTGGAATTATGATGGTGCTAAACCTTTGTATTGGTCTTTGTACGCCACCTGTAGGATCAGTTCTTTTTGTTGGAATTGGAATCGCGAAAACCAGTATAGAAAAAGTTATTCGCCCTTTGCTTCCTATGTTTTTTGCCATGATACTCTCCTTAATCTTAATTACTTTTATCCCTCAAATCACTCTGTGGCTTCCTAAAGCATTTGGCTTTTAATAAAGTTTTAATGAAAATAATCTATGAGTTTTAATTATAAGTTAGACGTTCGTATTCTACAATTTGGAGAAGGTAATTTTCTAAGAGCATTTGTTGGTGACCTAATTGATCAAATGAATACTAGGGCAAATTTCAATGCAGGAATAGCCGTTGTTCAGCCCATTGAAAATGGATTAATTTCTATTATTAGAAAACAAAAAGGAGCTTACACTCTCTTTTTGAAAGGAATTAAAAAAGGAGAAATAATTCAACAACACAAAAAAATAGATCATATTATCTCATGTAATAATCCCTATGAAGATTATAATTCCTACTTAAAATTAGCCCATATTGATACCATTGATTTTATAATATCCAATACGACCGAAGCCGGAATTAGCTATGAAGAAGAAGACACTTTTGATGCTCGCCCTCCCAAAAGTTTTCCTGCAAAACTTACTCGATGGTTGTGGGAGCGTTGGTCACATTTTGATGGAAATAAAAATGCTGGTGTAAACATTATACCTTGCGAATTAATAAATTATAATGCCGACACTTTACGACAAATTATTTATAGATATATTGAAGACTGGGAGTTAGAAACTGCTTTTTCTGATTGGTTAAACAAAGCTTGTTCTTTTCATAATTCTTTAGTAGATAGAATTGTTACAGGGTATCCAAGGGTAAATGAAGAAGTTTATAAATCCCAAATCACATTTAATGACGAATTGATTGTTGTAGCTGAACCTTTTTTTTTATGGGTCATAGAAGGAGATGAAAAACTTAAGGCAAAACTTCCGTTAAATAATATTAACTTGGATGTTAAGATTGTTGAAAATTTACAATCCTATCGAACCCGGAAGGTTCGAATTTTAAATGGTGCGCACACTTGTATTACCACTCTTTCGCTTTTATATGGAAATAATACTGTGCTAGAAACTATGGATAAAGAGTTTACAGCTAACTTTCTTAACATTGCTGTACTAAAAGAAATCGTTCCAAATCTAGAAGGAGATACTTCAGAAATGGTTGGTTTTGCTAATGCAGTGTTTGAAAGATTTAAAAATCCATTTGTAGATCACTATTTATCGAGTATTGTACTTAATTCGATATCAAAATTTAAAGCCAGGGTTCTACCAAGTCTCCTTAAATACAATCAAGTAAATGGAAAACAACCACTGTATTTATGTTTTGCATTTGCTTGTTTGATTCGCTTCTACAAAGGAATCTGGGAAGGCAAAAGCTTACCCATACAGGATAACCCAACTCAAACTGCTCTTTTTGTTTCTGCTTGGAATGCCAAGAATATTCGTATTACTGTAGAGGATATTTTAAAAGAAAAACAACTTTGGGATCAGGATTTAAGCTTAGAAACAGGGTTGGTAAATCTTATAGAAATTGCTTTAACCGCAATAGAATTAGAGGGAATTGAAAAAGGATTTCAAACCTATTTAAAAACATAATAATAATGAGTATACCTGCACAAGCTTTACGAATTAATCCTAACGACAATGTGGCTGTCGCACTCTGTGATATTATACATAATACTAAAATTAGCATTGGTACAGAGGAATTAATTACGCAGGAAACAATACCTATAAAACATAAATTGGCCTTGATCGATTTTAAAAAAGATATGCCTATTTATATGTATGGTGTTTTGGTTGGGAAAACTACAGATACCATTCCCAAAGGGGGACTTTTAACCACAGAAAATGTAATTCATCTAACTGAAAAAGTAAAAGAGAAAAATGATGATTCAACATGGAAAATACCAGATGTTTCAAAATGGAAAGATCGAACTTTT
>TARA_B110000305_G_C19465043_1_pt1 | contig 11966 bp, 11 predicted proteins | sample TARA_B110000305 | Tara Oceans TARA_B110000305 (sample SAMEA4397930) | marine metagenome | biome: Polar Biome; feature: [SRF] surface water layer (ENVO:00010504); material: water (ENVO:00002006), including particulate matter (ENVO:01000060) such as... | depth 5 m | reverse complement strand
TATATTATGCTTACCATAATAAGCCGCAAATTGCTTGGTGGCGCCTATAATCCCGTGTTTAATTATTGGGTATGTAAAATTTTGATTAACCGCTGTGCCCTCATATAAAATATTATTTTGAGCTTTGACACCGTAAATTGAGCTAAATAAGAGAATGTTTCCATGTTTTTTTAACTTTTTCATTTTATCAATTATAATTTTAGTGGTCCAAACATATGAGTTTAAATGAGCTTCAATATTATTTTGGTAATTATTATAATCAACTTCTATAAAATTATTTTTTGTCCAGTTTTCTGTTCTGGGGTATGAGCAATTGATAACTATATCTGGACACTCTTTTTTATTTTTAACTAAATTTTCAATTTTACTTTTAGTTTCCTCAACATTTGTAATATCTATCTTTTCATATCTAATTTTATTAGAACTTTTTGAAGTTTTTTGATCTAAAATTATAATCTTTTTGAATTTTGATGTTTTGAACTGTCTTACAAGCTCTTTACCTACAAGACCCTGTCCACCAATTATATATATGATTTTGTTATCAAATTTTATCATTATTTTTAATAAAAAAATTTACTAATTTTAAATCCTCATCTGTATCTATATCAATTGATCTGTGAAAAGGCATTAAATAAGTACCTGTATTTTTTCTAAATAAATAATTGACTCTAAATAATATTTCTTTTTTCCAAAAATATATGGATGCGTTCATTTCATAAATTTTAGGTGCATCTTGACGTCTATATAATTTGTTTTTAAATTTTTTAACAATTTTTACCTCATTTTTTTTATTCAATTCAATCATATTAAAATAAGGATTTTTTCGAGAGGGACAAACTGTAAAAAGATTATCATATTTTTTGTGTTTAAATTTTTTAAACGCATCAACTATATCTTTTTTGATTCTTAAAGGTGAGGTAACATCTAAATCACAAACATCAATACATGTTTCGTTAAAATGTTTTTCTGCTCTTTTTACAGCATCTCTGATGGCTAAAATTTTACCTGATTTACTATTAGATAGTGAGGGTTTTCTTAAAAAAAAACATTCAATTTTTTTTTCTTTTTTACATAAGTTAAATATTTTAATATTATCTGTTGATAATATAATTCTATCAAATATTTTTGATTTAATTGCTAAGTTAATTGTATAAAAAATTAATGGTTTGTTTTTTATCTTTTTAATATTTTTATTAACCACACCTCTGGATCCGCCTCTTGCGCATATAGTACAGTAAATAAGATTTTTTAATTTAGTCAATTTTATTAATTTTTTTTAAGATTAGCCTTTTTATAGTTTTCATGAGTACCAATGTCTATCCATGGTTCAAAAATTGGGTAGGATAAAACTTTATTTTTATTAACAATTAAACTTTTAATTAGATCCGGCATATCAAGTCTTGAATTTTTTTTTATCTTATTTAACATTTTTTCGTCTATAACATATGCACCAGTACAAATAATACTTTTATTTATTGGTTTTTCCTTAAGGGCAATAATTTTATTTTTTTTAAGTTTAATAGTTCCAAATGGATTTTGAACATTATATTCTGAAGTAACCGCTGTGAAATTTGATTTATTATTATTATGGTAACTTAGCAGACTTTCAAAATTAATTTTACTCATTAAATCTCCATTACAAATAACAACTGGTAAATTGCTATTTTTTTTTAGAAGGCTCAAAGCACCTGCGGTTCCCAATGGCTTTCTTTCTTCTATATATGAAATATTTACACCTAAATTTTTTCCTTTTTTAAAATAATCTTTAATTATTTTTTTTTTGTAATAAACGCTTATTGCAAAATTAAAAAAACCATACTTTTTAGCCTTTAAAATTATATGCTCCAATAACGGCTTGTCTGCAATTTTAATCATGGGTTTTGGTATAGTATTTGTTATTGGTCTTAATCTTTCACCTCTTCCACCACCAAAAATAAAAAATATATTTTTTTTTTTTTCTTGGTCTTCGTCATTGGCTGAATGAATACTTATAATTTGTTTTTTATGATTTAAAACAGGGATATATAAAATTTCCCTTTCTTTCATTTTTTTTATAACAATTTTTTTATTTATTTTTTCATCTAATTTTAAAGCTTTATAATTAATTATACTTTTTAGATTTGATTTTAGGCTATAATTTTTGATTAAAGCCCTTCTTATGTCACCATCTGTGATAGTTCCTAAAAATTCTTTTTTACTATTAACAACAAAGCATATTTTAATTAGTGAAATTTCTAGTGTCTTTATTGCTTCTGCAATACTTTTGCTTTGTAAAATTATACTTTTTTTCCAATTGATCATAAGTTTATATCAAAAAATTTTTTTGTATCTATCACTGAAGTATCAAATTTTTCCAATACATCAATAATTTTATTAGATGTATTTTTTTGCTCATAATATTTTGTTTGATTTTTTAATATTTTAGAATAATTATTTTTATAAATTTTATTAATTGATTTATCAATTTTTCTTATATTTTCATCAACATTTATGACACTTTTACACAAAATTCTTCCTTCTTGTCTTTGACCAATATTAATTGATAGAGTGTCTGAACTTGGTGCCTCTATAATACCACTTGAAGAATTTCCTATAATACAATCAACTTTTTTAAGAACCATATGAAATAAATTCTGTCCTAAATTATGAATAAATATTGAATTTTTTTTATTTTTTTTTACATAGGATTTACTTAGTTGATTTATCTTTAGGCCACCTGGATCTGGATTTGATCCAGTGAATATTAAATTTGTATGTTTTAATTTTTTTAACGATAATAAAAGATTTTTAAATCCTTTTATTCCCAAATCTTTTTGATTAGTCACTGGATGATAAGCAATTAATAAATTTTTAGTAGTAAATTTAATTTTATTAAATCTTTTTAAGTCATTGCTTGTTATTTTTTTGTTTTTCTTTAAATTTTCAGCACCTAAAGAACCAACATTAAAAACATTTTTCGGATTCTCACCTAGTTGTATAATTCTCTTTTTGTATCTATCTGTTGCTGCAAAATGTAATAAAGACATTTTAGTTATCGAATGTCTAATACTATCATCAAAAGCCCCACGAGTTATTTCTCCTCCATGTATATGGGCTATTGGAATGTTTAATATTAAGCAAGTTATTGCTGCTGAGAATATTTCATACCTATCACCAAGTAGCACAACTATATTTGGTTTTTCATTAATTAATGTTTTGGTTAATTTTTTGATTGTTTCAGAGACAAAAAATAAAATGTCTTTTTTTTTATCTTTTTTTAATTTAACATTAATTTTTATTATTTCTTTTATATTGTTATTTAATATTTCAATGAAAGAATTTCCATATTTTTTGTCAAAATGATTTCCACAAACTAAGATTTTAGATTTAATTTTTTTGCTTTTTTTTATCTTAGTGTATAAATTACTCATGATACCAAAGTCTGCTCTATTACCAGTCACAAATAAAACTTTTTTTTTAGTCATCTACTCCAGAATGATTTACAGTATGTCTTAATCTCCATTGTTTCTTAACTCTTTTCCACAAATGTGGAGAACGAAATTTATCACAAATTTTTAAAAATTTACTTTGCTTAATTTCCAAATATTCCAATACATCATCAAGATATTTATCTGGAAACTCTCCATCAAATCTTTCAACTAGCTGTTTTGCTTCTTCTCTGTTTAAATGATCATTTCTTATTTCTTGAGAAGCATCATAAGTTGCTCTACCTAATCCAAATTTTATGAAAGTAGTATAATAATGTAAATCATCAATTTTATCATCTATGCTATTATATTTACTATAAGTTCCTTGTGTTCTAAATGGTCTTGCTGCAAAATTGCAATTTTCCACCGCATAATAATATACTTCTTGAGGTACCCATTTTAAATAATAGCCAAGATAATGTATTTCAATTTTTTCATTTAACTTTTCTTCTGTGTAAGGAAGGAAAGTATTTAGGTCAGTTGATGTCAATTCTGTATTTTTTAAAATGTCTTCAATTTTAACACCTGATAAATATAATTTTTTATGATTTTTACTTGAAAAAAAGGATTTTTTTCTCAAACTACTATAATTGTCAGCAATAGGATTTCCATATTCACCTTCATTTTCACCATAAAAAACTAGATTAATTCCAAAATTATTTGCTATTTTTGGAGCAAGGTTTTTTTGACCTAACATGAAGGTTTGAAATGGGTGTAATAAATTTTCTATAGCTAATTTTGTTAAAACCTTCATTGCTCTACCGTTTTGTTTAAATGTTATGTTGTCAAATCCACCAACTTCTATCCAATTCTTATAATTTTTATATCCATAATCAGTATATAAAATAGGAGGCCAAGTTGTAGTTAAAGGATGCATACCATATTTGTATTTTAAAATATGAGCTGCAAACACACTGTCTTTACCACCACTACCTGGTACTAAACAATCATATTCACCATTACTTTTTCTATGTTTATTTAATAACTTAACTAATTCTTTTTCTCTTTTCTTCCAATTAATTTTTTTTTTGTCAATTGCAAAATTACAAGCATCACAAATTCCCTCTTCATCAAAATTTAAATATTGAGCACCTTTTCTTTCTTTTGTGTGCTTAAATTCTGGAATTGATGAAGGTCTTTGATTTGACATAACGCAAATTTTACAAAAACTTACTTTTGAAGGTGAATTATAAAGATTATTTTTTTTCATTTAGATATTATTTTTTTAATTTTACTGTAGATATTTAAACCATTTTTTCCACTTTTTTCAGGATGAAATTGAAAAGCTTCAATGTTTTGATAAGAAATAGCACTACAATAATTTAAATTCCCATATTTAGTTGTTGCTGAAATAATTTTATTATTCAAAGGCTTACAATAGTATGAATGTACAAAATACATAAATTTTAAATTTAAATTTGATTCTAAAACTTTTGACTTATTCTTGGTTAGCTTGATCTCATTCCACCCAATATATGGTATATACTGAATCTTATCTTTTTTATTAAACTTAATTACTTCACCCTTAATAAGGCCAAGACCATTATTTTTACCAAATTCACCACTTTTTTCAAATAATAATTGCATACCTAGGCATATTCCAAAAATATTCTTGCCTGATCCATAAAATTCTTTAATAGCCTGATCAGTTCCTTTTTTCTTTAAATTTTTCATTGCAACACCAAATGAACCAACACCAGGTAAAATTATTGCGTCTGATTTTAAAATTTCTTTAGGATCATCAGTTAAAGTAGTTTTTAAATCAAAATAATCACATGCAGCTTTAACACTATTAAGATTATTTAAAGATACATCTATTATTGCAATACTCATAAGTTATTTTCTATTGTTGTATTATATTTATAGATTTTTTTTTAAGAAATTTTTTCAACTCTTTGATATTGCAATTTTTAAAATTTTTATTTTTAATTTTATTATTTAAGAACTCTGTATTGCCAACTAATTTTTTTTTATCTATATTTTTAATTTTTTTAAGTTTTGAATAGTGCAATATAGAAGATAGGGCAACCGCTGAGGCTTTTGTTTTTTGAAAAACGTCGAGAACGTCTTCTTTTGATCCTGCTCCACCATGTGCAATAACTTGTATATCAATTTTATTAGAAACTTTATTGATAAAATCATTATCAAATCCTGACCCTGTACCTTCATTATTTATAGAGGTTAAAATGATTTCACCAGCTCCTCTTTTAAAAACCTCTTTCGCCCAATCTATCACTTTTTTTCCAGTTTCTTCTCTACCATTATCTGTAAAAACCATATATTCACCTTTATTATTTTTTGAAGCTTCTATTGAAATAACTATTGTTGATGAGCCAAAAGTATTTGCTGCATTATTAATAATTTCTGGATTTTTTACCGCTGCTGTATTCATAGAAATTTTGTCTGCACCAACTTTAAGAGCCATTTTTATATCATCTATTGATTTTATGCCTCCTCCAACAGTTAGAGGAATAAATATATTTTTTGAAGTTTTATTAACTATATCTAATATATTGTTCCTTTGATATAGACTTGCAACTACATCTTGATAAATTAACTCATCAACTAAATCAGTATAATATTCTTTTGCAAAAAAATTTGGATTACCTAATACTCTTAAACCTTCAAGGTGAATTCCTTTAACCAAATCAGGTCCTTTAATATCAAGTTTAGCTATTATTCTTTTAAATAAGTTCAATTTATAAAATCCTCAATTTATTCAAATATTAAAATTATAGAGATATAAGATCGTCTAATTGAAAGCTTTTTTTTGCTTTTTTTCCATATAACTGCTTTAGAAAAAAAGGACTCAGACCATCTCCTGGTCTCTTGGTTGTTAAATTTAATTTACTAAAATAACTACCTTTTTTTATATTTCTACTTGCAACAATAGATTTTCTAACATATTTAATATTTTTTTTTTCGCTATCTGTTATAATTTTAATTGCAGAACCTTGTAATATTTCAGTTTTTCTAACCAAACTTATCATTTTTTTAAATTCTCTAAAATTCAGACTAGCCTTATGATCTGGACCATGCATTTTTTTATCTAATGTAACATGTTTTTCTATAAATCTGGCCCCTAACGCTACCGCTACAGATGCTGTTTCTACGCAAGCTGTATGATCTGAATAACCCACTAAAGTTTTAAATTTAGACCTATATTGAGTTAAAGTATTTAAATTAGCATCCTCAATTTTTGTAGGATAACTAGATGTACAATGAAAAATTATTAGGTTTTTTTTATTTAAACCATTTTTTTTCATAATTGAAATTGCTTCTGAGATTTCTTTTATAGTAGACATTCCTGTTGACAGTAAAATCTTTTTTTTTAATTTTCCATATTCTTCTAATAATGGCACATTTGTGATTTCACCAGAAGGAATCTTGTAATATTTTAATTTAAGATTTTTTAAAAATTTTAAACTTTTTAAATCAAAAGCTGATGATAAAAAATCTATACTTATTTTCTTGCAATACCTGTGTAATAAAACTTGTTGTTTTGTTGATAGCTCGTATTTACTTAACATCTCTATTTGAGAAAGTTTCTTTTTACTTTGATAATCAGCAGTTAAAGCTTTATATGAAGTAATCTCACTAGAAATATATGATTGCAACTTAATAGCGTCAGCACCACATGTTTTTGCATTATATATCATTTTTTTTGCAAGTGACAAGCTGCCGTTATGATTAACTCCTAGTTCAGCAATGATGTAAGTTTTATTTTTTTCTGATTTCATTATCTTTAATATTTTTTTTTATTAAAAGTCCAGATCCTATTACACAATTTTTTCCAATTTTTATTCCATCATTAACTATGGTTCCACTACCAATAAAAGTATTATCACCAATTTCAGAATTGCCGTTAATAACTGCTGCTGTTGAAATATGGCAATTCGATCCAATAATGCTATCATGTTCAATTAATACTTTTGAATTTATAATTGTATTTTTCCCAACTTTAGCTCCAAAATTTAGGATAGCTTGGTGCATAACGATAGTACCTTCATCAATAGAAGAAAATTTAGAAACTATAGAGCTTGATGAAATTATTGTTGGTAAAATAAATTTTAATTTTTTGATATTTTCATATATCTTTTTTCTAGTTTTGTAATCCTTGATAAAACCTACTGCAATATGAGCAAATTTATATTTTTTTCTTATTTTTTTAAGATCTTTATCACTTCCTAAATCTTTTAAAAATTCATTATTATTTTTTTTAGAAATTGATCCAATTACATTAAATTTTTTTGTGCTATTGACTACATCTAAACAAGAGTTCGCATGTCCTCCAGATCCTATAAAAATTAATTTAATCATTATTTAAGATGGATACTACTTTGTTTATATTTCTTTGAGTTAAATTACTACTTGATGGAATACAAAGAACCCTGTCTTTAAGATAATTTGCATGGACAATATTGTATTTTTGAAAATTTTTATAAGGTTTTTGTAAATGGTTTGGTAACCATACTGCTCTGCATTGAATTTTTGCTTTTTTATATACATTTATTATTTTTTTTAAATTTTTATTCTTACAAATTATAATATTTTGCCAATAATTATTTTCAGAATAATTAGGAGTTGAAACTAATTCATATTTAGTGAGATTTTTAATTTTTTTTTTATATTGATTGTGGATCTTTTTCTTTTTTTCTATAAAAATTTTTAGTTTTTTAAGCTGAGAAATACATAAAGCAGCGTTTATACTAGCCATCCTAAAGTTGTATCCTATCTCATTATGAATATAAAAGTCAGGATTGTCTATTGCTTGCGTGCTTAAATACTTTGCATATTTTGCATATTTTGAATTATTTGTTACTAAAGCTCCCCCGCAACCACCTGTTATTATCTTATTGCCATTAAAAGAATAAACTCCAATATCTCCTACAGTACCTGTATATTTACCTTTAAATTTTCCAAGCTTATATTTACTTCCCAAGCTTTCAGAGGCATCTTCAATAATTTTTATATTTCTTTCTTTACATATTCTTATTAACTTATCCAAAAAAACAGCATTTCCCCAAACATGTACAACTATAACACCAACTATTTTTTTTTTAGTTTTTTTATTGAAACAAAATCCTGATCTTAAAAAAGTATTTTCTTTCAAAAATTGAATAGTTTTTTCAATGTCTATATTGCAGTACTTGTCTGCATCCATAAAAATAGGACTTGAACCATTATAAATAATTGCATTTATTGGGGCAACAAAAGTGATTGTAGGTGCAATAATTTCTGTTTTTTTGGTTGCGCCTATTAATTTAAGGGCAATTTGTAAAGCAGAAGTGCCATTAATGAATGATACTGTTTTTTTTGATTTAACATAATTTGAAATTTTTATTTCTAGCAATCTTACTATCGGACCAGCTGTAGAAACCCAGTTATCTTTAATTGTAGAAACAACTTCTTTTAAATCTAAATTATCAATATTTGGTTCATTTAAATTTATCATTAAATGTTATAATTTTTTGATTTAAACATTTCTTTGTTTTGTTTAATCCATTTAATGGTTTCATTGATCCCTTTATCTATATTTGTTTTTACTCTCCAATTTGTTTTTTGGGTAATATAATTGTTGTTGCATACAAGCCTATCAACTTCACTATCCTTTGGTCTTTTTTTTAATTTACTAGTTTTAATCTTTATTTCAGATTTCATAATTTTTTTAATTTTTTTAGCTAAATCTAATATAGAAATTTCATTATTTGATCCTATATTTATTTCTTGGCCAAATAATTTATTTGAATTAAAAATTTCAATTAAGCCATTGCATGTATCTGTTACAAAAGTAAAATCTCTGGTTGGATTTAAATTTCCTAAATTCAATGTTTTATTTTTATTCAATATTTGAGATATAATAGTTGGTATTATAGCTCTTGCAGACTGCCTTGGTCCATATGTATTAAATGGTCTTGCTATTTTTATCGGCAGGTTAAAACTTTTATAATAACTTACCGCAAGTTGATCAGCAGCAATCTTGCTAGCTGCATATGGAGACTGACCTACTTTAGGATGATATTCATCAATTGGAACATGCTGAGCAGAACCATAAGTCTCGCTTGTAGAGGTAATTATAATTTGTTTTATCTTTTTTATTCTTGAAGCTTCAAGTATATTGTATGTTCCCTCAATGTTTGTTTTTATATAAGCTAGCGGAGAAACATAAGAATAAGGTATGCCAATTAAGGCTCCTAAATGAAATACTGCATGACATCCGTCTAGAGCATTAAGAACTGAGTCGAAATCTCTTAAATCTCCTAACTTTACCTCAATTTTATTTTTTAGCTTCGAATTTTCTAGATGTCCGTAGTCATTATTAATATTATATCTATCAAAAGCAACCACCTTGAAGCCTTTTTCTGCCATAATCTCGGTTAAGTGCGAACCTATAAAACCACATGCACCTGTTATTAAAATTTTTTTCACGTTTTTCTTAAATAAAATTTTTTTACAACGTTAATCACTTCTTTTTGTTTTTTTTTTTCTAGATCAGGAAAAATTGGTAGCGATATCATTTCTTTACAAAATTTTTCTGTATTACTAAGTTTGCTTGATCTTAATTTTAAACCTTTGTGCTTATACAATGGTTTTTTCCAGTTTACAAACACTTCAATTTTGTTTTTATATAAGTGATTTAATAATTTTTTTTGATTTTTCGTTCTTATTACAAATGAATTAAAGGTATCAAAATAATTTTGATCATTTTTAAATAATGGATTAAAAATTGGTAAATTTTTTAGATTATCTAAATAAAATTTTGCAATCTCTCTTCTCTTAATTATATCTTTATTAAAGTTTTTAAGCTTAATGTTTATTAAAGCTGCTTGTAAATTATCTAACCTGCTATTAAATCCAAAATGACTAATGTGATCTCTAGAAACTTGTCCATGATTTCTCATTTTATAAAGTTTACGAGCGAGTGAAAGATTATCTGTAGCTATAAATCCACCATCACCCGCACAACTTAATGACTTCAATGGATGTAAAGAAAAGGCACCAGCCAAGCCAAAAGTTCCTGCCATTTTATTTTTAAATTTAGAGCCTAAAGATTGAGCAACATCTTCAATTACAAGTAAATTATACTTTTTAGCTATTGCATTAATTTTTTTCATATTGCAACACCTACCATTTAAATGAACAGGGACAATTGCACGTGTTTTTTTAGTTATTTTTTTTTCAATCAAATTAACATCCATATTAAAATCTTCTGCGACATCAACAAAAACTGGTGTAGCACCTATGTGTGTAATAGCTGACAAGGTTGCAACATAAGTATTTGCAACTGTAATTATTTCAGATCCAGGCTTAATGCCTGCGGCACCCAAAGACAGCAATAAGGCATCTGTTCCACTATTAACTGAAATTATGTATTTCGAATTGAGATAATTAGACATATTTTTTTCGAAATCACGAACATCTTTCTTTAAAATGAATTCTCCATTGCTCATTATTCTTTTAAAAGCTTTTGTAAATGATAATTTATTTTTTTGAAAATTTTTTTTAAAATTTGTATATGGTACTGACCAATTCATATTACTATATCTTTAATAATTAATTTTTTAAAATTTTTTTTAACCATAGTATTGAGTGATGCATAGACTTGTCTTTTAATATTCCTTTTTGATACATTTCAATTATTTCTTCAATTGCATTAGATATATTTTTTTTTGGTTTAAACCCTATCTTTAGTAATTTTGAAGAATCTAATCTATAACTTCTTGGGTCAGAAAGGTTTTTTTTTATTTTAACTTTACAATTTAAATTATTTGCTATCAATTCAGATATTTTCTTTATGGACATATTTTCAAAACCAGCATTGTAAATACCACTAAATTTTTTATTAACTTTTAATAAAAAAATATATAGGTCAGTTATGTCATCTATGTGAATATTGGGTCTAATTTGAGATCCTCCATGAACTGTAATCATATCTTTTGTAAGTCCACTCATGGTTAGAGCATTTACCGAAACATCAAATCTCATTCTTGGAGAATAACCACAAACTGTGGCAGGTCTAATAATAAATGTTTCAATTTTATCTTTATAAGAAAGAATTATTCTTTCTGTACACATTTTAACTTTATTATATAAAGAGATTGGTTTTAACGATAGATTTTCTACTACATTTTTTTCTTTTTTAATTCCATAGACAGAGCCCGAAGATGCATAGATGAATCTTTTAACTTTCGCCTGGACTGCTTTTTCTAAAAGCTGGTATGTTGCGAGTGATGAGGTTTCCCAACTTAAATTTTTATCCAACTCAGACATGTTGTCATTAGCTATTGAAGCTAAATGAATGACTGTATCAATATTTTTAAAGTTAAAATTTTCAATATCTCTAATATCAAATTTGATATTTTTTAAGTTTTTGTGCTTAGGTAAATGATTGCCAAACCACTGGGTATCTAAAGAAATAACTCTATGTTTTAATTTTAAAAGTTTAGGAATTAAAACACTTCCTTTATATCCCGAACCTCCAGTTACTAAAATTTTCAT
>TARA_B110000305_G_scaffold81499_1_pt1 | contig 12127 bp, 9 predicted proteins | sample TARA_B110000305 | Tara Oceans TARA_B110000305 (sample SAMEA4397930) | marine metagenome | biome: Polar Biome; feature: [SRF] surface water layer (ENVO:00010504); material: water (ENVO:00002006), including particulate matter (ENVO:01000060) such as... | depth 5 m | reverse complement strand
CTGAATCTAAACTCGAACTTGTTGAAGGTGAGGGAGATACTTCGCAAGAGGAATCTACAGAGATCAAATTCAGTGTAAATGATGATGACGCTGAGTCCGACACTAAGATTCAGCACTGATCGTGTCGCCGGCGCGCCTAAGTTAGCAGTAAGAAACCCATTAACATAAAACGAATAAATCATGACTGAGAAGCTTCAAAAAGTATTAGCTCGTGCAGGCTTTGGTTCGCGCCGTGAAATCGAGACTTGGATTGCAAAAGGCCGCATTAAGGTCAATGGCATGGTTGCTGTTATCGGCGACCGCGTGACCGACGACGATAAGATTATTGTCGATGGGAAGAAGTTGGCGCCGCAAAAGAAAATTCGTGAAGATCGTCGCGTGATCCTTTATAACAAACCTGAGAACGAAGTGTCGACTCGAAGTGACCCAGAGGGAAGGCGAACAGTTTTCGATAAGCTTCCTCCTTTGAAGCACGGTCGCTGGGTTTCTGTAGGCCGTCTTGATTTAAACACTAGCGGTCTTATGTTGTTTACTACCGACGGGGAACTCGCGAATAAGCTGATGCATCCAAGTTCCCAAATTGAGCGAGAATATGCAGTTCGAATCTTGGGGGATGTCACTCCGGAGATGGTTCAGGAGATGCACAAGGGCGTGATTATCGAAGACCATCTCTGTCGTTTTACTGACATTCAGCACTACGGCGGAGAGGGAGTCAATCAGTGGTATCACGTTGTGTTGCTCGAAGGCCGCAATCGCGAAGTGCGTAAGCTGTGGGAATCACAAGGCGTGAAGGTAAGCCGCCTGAAGCGCGTTCGCTTTGGGCCGCTGTTTATCCCAAGCTCGGTCGTGAAGGGCAGATTCAATGAGCTAGGCAAGACTGAGATCGAGAAACTTCTTAAATTGGTTAATAGAGAGAGTGAAAGGCCTGCTCGCAGCAAGCCCGACTAGACCGCCTCAAAACCCCTAGCGTCCAACGCCTGACCGTGAATGCTTTGCGCGTCGCTACTCATCAAATAAAGATAGACTGGCATAAGTGATTCCGCCGTCGGCAGCGTCTGGGGGTTCTCTGCTGGATAGGCATCGCGCCGCATATTGGTGCGAGTCCCTCCGGGATTTAAGCTGTTTACCTTTATCGAAGTCGTGTTCTCCAATTCCTCAGCCAGTGTCTGCATTAAGCCTTCTAGGGCAAATTTTGATACAGCGTAGGCTCCCCAAAACGCTCGGCCAACACGACCTACGCTGGAAGAGATAAAGAGCAGTCGCGCATCTTCGGATCTATTCAATGCAGGCAGTAGAGATTGAGTCAGCTGAAATACCGCGTTAACGTTCACCTGCATTAAGTCATTCCAATCCTGCTCAGGATAGAATTCGATAGGGGTGCGCGCGCCTAGTAGAGCAGCGTTATGTATTAGGCCATCGAGGCATTCGAATTGTTCATTCAATGACTCTGCTAGTATCTTAAAGTCAGCCATAGTTGCCGTCTTGAAATCCAAAGGATGAATAATCACCTTTCCCGGATGCAATTCTTCAAGCTCATCAAATACCGTTTCAAGTTTCTGCTGATCCCTACCTAGTAGGACGACCGTAGCTCCATAGGAGGCGTATGCCTTCGCGCAGGCTTTGCCAATGCCATCGCTGGCACCGGTAATGAGTATGGTTTTATTGTTCAGGAAGTTCTTTTCTGCGTCGTAGGTAAATGTCATGTTCAGGCAAATTTCAGTAGATTCAAGAGTGAGATGGTTTGTTCGGAAGATTGCAGGATGAAGTCTGCGTACCATTCTTCGACTTTGGTGTCAGCTGCCAGGTAGCCATAGGCGGCAGCTATCGCAATCACGTCGGCATTCTTAGCGGCTTGGATATCTCGAATGTGATCGCCAATATATACGCATCGTTCACTATTGCGACCCAGTCTCTCGAGCGCGAGAAAAATCGGCTCAGGGTGTGGCTTAGTTTCACTCACATGATCTGGGCAGACTAATACGCTGCAACGCGAGCTAAGGTGTAATTTCTCAAGTAGACGAACGCTATACTTCTCGGGCTTATTGGTTACTATTCCCCAAGGAATATTCTGTGCTTCTAACTGTTTAAGCAAGTCGTCTAACCCCGGATAGATAGTGGCGACAGTAGAGTTTAGCTGCTCGAAGTAGAGATCTAGTAGGCGTTGCAATAGATCCGCGAAATCGTCATGCGCTTCATCGATTTCAAAAGCGCTCTTAACGAGCGCGCGTGCGCCATTCGAAACATTTAGGTGGATGATCTCGTGTGATAGCGGACCCTTGCCATGTTCTGCCAAAAGCTTGTTTACGACGAGGGTAAAATCTGGCGCCGTGTCGATAAGTGTGCCATCGAGATCGAACAGAACACAGTCGATGGACGTTTCTAGTTTCTCATGTAGCGCTTGGGTCATGTTGGTGTCTCAGCTCGGGTATAGCAGGCGATATAGTTTACATCGACGTTCGCCTCTAAGCTGTACTTTCGAGTGAGTGGGTTATAGGCCATGCCGATCTGATCTTGCAGGTCTAGCTTACTGTCCCGACTGAATGCGGCGAGTTCGGATGGTTTAATAAACCTAGCATAGTCATGAGTGCCACGAGGCAGTAAGTTCAAAATGTATTCGGCGCCGACGATGGCGAATAGATACGACTTAGGGTTTCGATTGATCGTCGAGAAGAACACGGTTCCCCCGGGCTTTACCAAGTCATAGCAGGCTTGAATAACTTTTGCAGGCTCAGGTACGTGCTCAAGCATCTCCAGGCAGGTAACGATATCGAATTGCTCGCTGTGGTCTTGGGCGTACTGTTCTGCCGAAGATTTCTGGTAGTCGATTTCGAGTTTGCTTTCTAGCTGGTGAAGCCTCGCGACAGAGAGCGAGGCGTCAGCCATATCGATAGCGGTTACACTGGCGCCATGATGAGCCATAGCCTCGGCTAGGATGCCGCCGCCGCAGCCAATATCTAGGACTTTCTTGCCTGCTGGGTTTACCTTGCGGCTGATATAGCTCATCCGCAGTGGATTAATCTCATGCAAAGGTTTAAATTCGCTGTCAGGGTCCCACCAGCGAGCCGCGAGTGCTTCGAATTTACGAATTTCTAGTTGGTCTACATTATTCATATCTTTTACTACCTGATTAACTAGTGGCCGAAAGTTTGGCTTGCCACTGTGCACATGTGGCTTTTATTGCCTGAACATCAATGTCGGTGAATTCGCCATCGCTCAAGAGTAGCTGTCCGGAACACCATACATGTGAAACTTGGGATGCTTGTGTTGCATACACTATCTGTGAAATCGGATTGTATATAGGTGTGCTATTCAGTGTATCAAGATCGACCGCGCTCATATCAGCATACTTGCCGACTTCCAGGCTGCCGATCATTGCGTCTAAGCCCAGTGCCTTAGCGCCGTTTATAGTTGCCATTTCAAGCGCCTGGTGGGCGGGTAATGCGCTAGCATCTTTAGCTACGCCTTTGGCGAGCAGCGCGGCGGTCCGCATCTCAGAGATCATATCGAGGTCGTTGTTGCTCGCACAGCCATCTGTGCCTAGAGCGACATTAATGCCGGCCTCGCTTAGCTTAGCGACTTCGCAGAAGCCGCTGGCTAGTTTTAAGTTAGATTCAGGGCAGTGCACAATATGAGACCCGGCCTCCGCTAGAGAGGCTATATCGGCGTCGGAGAGTTCTGTGGCGTGTACACAGACAAGGCGTGGACTGAGCATGCCTAATTGTTTAAGCCGTTCGATCGGTGTTCTCCCCTGCGCCGCTAACGCATCCGTGACCTCTTTTGCAGTCTCGTGTACGTGCATATGGATGGGCAGGTCCATCTCCTCGGCGAGTGTCGATAGTTTCTTAAGCGGAGCGTCTGACACCGTGTAGGGCGCATGTGGCCCAAACGCAGTATGAATTAGCTCGCTGTGCCGGTAATCATCGTGCAACTTTGTAGCCTTTGAGATGTATTCATCAGCATCGGCAGCCCACACAGTCGGGAAATCTAGAACCGGGCTCGCTAGCTGCACTCGAATATTCGCATCAAGGGCTGCTTTGGCTACCTGATCGGGATAGAAGTACATGTCTGCAAAGCAGGTAGTGCCAGAGCGTATCATCTCGGCGATGGCTAGGTTGGCACCTGCAAGCACGAAGCTCTCCGAAACGAATTTGGCCTCAAGGGGCCATATTGACTCTTCGAGCCACTGCGTAAGGGGGACGTCGTCGGCAATGCCTCGCATCAAAGCCATGGCCGCATGGCCGTGAGCGTTTATCAGGCCCGGTATTAGCGCATGCTTGGGAAGATGTAAGGACTCGGTAGCATCGATCATTGTTTCGGCATCGATTTGGCTACAGATCGCGACGATTTTATTTCCCTTTATAGCGACGCAATGATCTTCTAAAACCGCGCCTTGAGGCTGTACAGGGATGACCCACTTTGCCGAAACCAATAGATCTGCTTGAATACTAGTCGTTACGCTCAAAATTGCCTCTGCATACGCTGTAAATAAATCGTCATTTAAGCAAAAAATCAGGGCTGCGATTATACCTAGAAAAATTCGAAATAGCGCGCTGCAAAATTCCTTGCCGTTCTTGCTGAAAATTATTGAAAAAACAGGGGTTTTTACGAGAATTAATAACAATTTCGACTGTCACAAAAGCCCCGAATAGTGCTACAATTCGGGGCTTTTGTGAGGATAAATTCTGCCTCAGATTTAAACTGTAAATTAGCTATCAGAAAAGCGTGTTATTTGCCGTTAAAAGGGTAAGGAAAACAAAAAAATAGCTGTGTTTTTATGCAAGAAATCATGCCTCACCAATCGCTAGTTATCCCATTATTTAGGATGTAGTCAATCTATGACCGAGTTTGCTAAACAGGTCTTGCCTGTCGCGTTAGAAAGTGAAATGCGGGAATCTTACCTCGCCTATGCAATGAGCGTAATTGTAGGTCGCGCTTTGCCTGATGTTAGAGATGGTTTGAAGCCCGTTCATCGACGAGTGCTATTCGCGATGAATGTACTTTCGAACGATTACAACAAGCCTTACAAGAAATCGGCTCGTATTGTTGGCGATGTTATTGGTAAGTATCACCCTCATGGCGATACCGCTGTCTATGACACCATCGTACGTATGGCGCAGGATTTCTCACTGCGCTATCCCTTGGTGGATGGTCAGGGCAACTTTGGCTCGGTAGATGGCGATTCTGCAGCTGCGATGCGTTACACAGAAATCCGCATGGAGAAGATTGCCCATGATTTGCTCGCAGATCTGGACAAAGAAACGGTCGACTTCTCGCCAAACTATGATGGCACAGAGCATATTCCAAATGTTATGCCTACGCGAATCCCTAATCTATTGGTGAATGGTTCTTCCGGAATTGCAGTAGGCATGGCGACAAATATACCGCCGCATAACCTAAACGAGGTTATCGCCGGAGCCATGGCGTTAATGGAAAACCCCGAAATCGATATTGATGGGCTGATGGAGCACATATCGGGCCCGGATTTCCCTACGGCAGCAATCATTAACGGCAAGGCCGGCATCGTTCAGGCATATAAAACTGGCCGCGGACGCATCTACATGCGTGCGAAGGCGGAGATAATTGACAGTGAGAAGTCTGGAAAGCAGACGATTCTTGTCCACGAAATCCCGTACCAACTGAACAAATCCAAGCTTATTGAAAAGATCGCCGAACTCGTTAAAGAGAAGAAGATCGAGGGTATAACAGAGTTACGCGACGAGTCAGACAAGGATGGCATGCGCATTGTTATCGAGCTGCGCAAGGGCGAGATGGGAGATGTCGTGCTCAACAACTTGTACTCACAAACGCAGATGCAGTCGGTGTTCGGTATTAACATGGTAGCGCTGGTCGATGGTCAGCCACGACTTTTAAACCTTAAGGACATGCTCGATTGCTTCCTGCGCCACCGCCGCGAGGTCGTTTTCAGGCGGACTAGTTATTTGCTGCGAAAAGCTAGGGATCGTGGACATATCCTAGAAGGGCTTGCCGTAGCTCTAGCTAATATCGACGAAGTTATCGCGCTTATTAAGGCCTCGCCGACTTCGGCAGAGGCGAAAGTAAAGCTGCTTGCTAGGCCCTGGAAATCCGACAGTGTGTTGGAAATGTTAGGCGAAGTAGGAGCCGATGCTTGTAGACCCGAAGGCTTGGATCCGCAATACGGTTTGAAAGGTAATGAGTATTTTATTAGCCCGGAACAGGCTCAGGCAATTCTGGACTTAAGACTGCACCGTCTCACAGGCCTAGAGCATGAAAAATTAATTGGTGACTATACTGAGCTGCTCAGGCAGATAGCGGACTACCTGGATATTTTGGAGAACGAGTCTCGCCTATTAGGCGTGGTTCGCGATGAGCTGGAAGCGGTGAAGAAAGAATATGGCGATGAACGCCGCACCGAAATAGTAGGCTCGCAACTCGACCTTACTATGGAAGACCTGATCTCCGAAGAAGATCGAGTCGTTACTATATCTAAAACCGGTTACGCGAAGTCTCAGCCACTTGCTGACTATAGCGCGCAGAAGCGCGGCGGCACGGGCAAGGCGGCAGCATCGGTTAAAGACGAAGATATAGTCGAGCACCTGTTGATTGCCAATACCCACGATACGCTGCTTTGTTTTAGCAGTCAGGGAAAAGTCTACTGGCTAAAAGTGTTCATGATCCCAGTTGCAAGCCGCACCGCTCGCGGTAAGCCTCTTGTCAATATCCTTCCCTTGGATGAGGGCGAGCGCATCACCAGCATGCTACCGGTTAAGGACTATCCAGAAGACGAATTCGTGTTTATGGCCACATCCAACGGCACAGTTAAGAAGACAGCGCTTACGAATTTCTCCAGACAACGCAGCGTGGGTCTAAGAGCCATCGAATTGGATGAGGGCGATGAACTAGTTGGTACGGCAATTACAGACGGTTCTAAAGATGTCATGCTGATTAGTAGTAGCGGCAAGACGATTCGCTTCAACGAAGATGATGTTCGGGCAATGGGGCGAACGGCTAGGGGCGTCAGAGGCATTAAGATGGCCGACGAATACAAGATGATTGCCCTTATCATTCCTGACTCTAGCAAACAGATCCTGACGGTTTGCGAACAGGGTTACGGAAAACGTACTCTAGTTGACGATTTTCCTGTCTATGGTCGCGGGGGGCAGGGCGTTATCGGCATCCAGACTAGCGATCGAAATGGGCCGGTTGTCGGAGCAGCGCAAGTGTCTGAGTCCGATGAGATCATGCTGATATCGGATAAGGGAACTCTAGTTAGAACGCGAGTTACTGAGGTATCTGTTCAGGGCAGGAATACACAGGGTGTGCGCCTGATCCGTCTTAAGGATGGTGAAAACCTGGTAGGCCTCGAACAGGTTGACGAGCCTGAAGAAGTAGAAGAATTGGAAGCCGCTATTGATGATCAAGCAGAAACAGTCGTGAGTTCTGAGCCTGCCACCGATCCAGATACGAACGAGTCTGAATAGTACTAGACGACCAGTCAGGCTGCCCATCGAGAAATCGTGGGCAGTCCGTATTGCTTAAAAATTCTAAATTCACAAAAAATTAATTGTTATAGACCTATGAGTCAAACTAGCGACATAAACTCGATTGGTAAGATTGCCTATTTAGGGCCGGAAGGAACTTATTCGCAGTTAGCGACATTCGAGTTCTTTGGCTCAGATGCGCCGTTATTGAATTGTGCTTCCATCGACGATGTCTTCGCTGCGGTCGAGAACAGACAAGTTGCTTATGGCGTTGTGCCCGTCGAAAACTCCACCGAGGGCGCAATAAACAACACGCAAGATTGTCTTGTAGACAGCCCGACTAAGATAGTCGGTGAGCAAGTCGTATCTATCGATCATAGTCTGCTCGTTCTAGAGAATACATCTAATTCAGATATAAAAAAGATAGCATCTCACAAGCAGTCCCTCGCGCAATGTCGCGGCTATCTGGCTGATAATTTCCCAGAAGTTGAGCAGGTTGAATGCCCGAGTAACGCAGAAGCTGCTATTCAAGCGCAATCGGAGCCTGGCACCGCAGCTATAGCGAGTGAATTGGCGGGCCGGCTGTACAACTTACAAAGCCTGGACCGTCGAATACAAGATAAGTCCAACAATCGAACCCGCTTTCTGGTGTTGGGATTGGAAGATACTGTTCCCACAGGTTCTGATAAGACGAGTATTTTGGTATACACAGAGAATAAGCCTGGTGCATTGTTTCGTGTGTTACAGCCATTCGAGAACTTTCAGTTGAGCCTCACGAAAATCGAAACACGACCTTCGAAGAAAGAAGCATGGGAGTATGTTTTCTTTATCGATTTCGAAGGTCACGTGCTTGATGAAGCCACGAAAAAGTTGTTTGCCGCTCTAGAGGAGGGCGGGGTGGAAGTTAAGTTATTAGGCTCGTATCCACTCTCAAAATAGAATTCAAAAATAAAATTTCAAAAATAACTCGCAACGACCTGATCACCCACAGTAATGAACGAAACTAAAAACAAGGTAGTGCTAATAGTCGGTCTGGGAATGATTGGCGGCTCTATCGCGCGCGGACTAAAGAAAGCAAATCCAGAACGAAGAATAATTGCATGTGATACAGATGCGCAGGCATTACAACAAGCTGTCGACGAAGGTGTCGTTTCTCACAGTGGCGAGTTGGCTGCTCTATGTCCGCTGGCAGATATTATAATTCTTGCTGTACCACCATTGACTGTGTGTGAGCTTTTACCCGAAGTACTTAAGTCTATGGCGCCATCCGCTCTAATAACGGATGTTGCAAGCGTCAAGTCGCATATTTTCACTTCAAGTCAGCAGTTCTCTGAGGAGGCTCTCGCAAACTTTGTGCCGGCTCATCCTATAGCTGGATCTGAACAGAGTGGTTATTCAGCGTCGGTAGAAGACCTTTTCTATCAACGAAATGTAATTCTAACCCCACACGCAGGAAATTCTACAGACTCCGTTGCCATTATTAATGCCTTGTGGAGAGAGCTAGGCGCAAACGTTCTAGGAATGACGCGAACAAGGCATGATGAGGTGCTCGCGGCGACTAGTCATCTTCCTCATTTACTCGCGTATGCAATCGTAGATGTGCTTGTCAAGCAAGAGCAGAGTGAAGATATATTTCGCTACGCTGCAGGAGGGTTTGCAGACTTTAGCCGCCTTGCGTCCAGCGATGCTAAAATGTGGTCCGATATATTTGTTGCGAATTCCGCGGCGGTCGAGAAAATGCTAGATGACTATATACAAAGCCTTTTAGATTTCAAGAAGGCGATACAGAATAAAGAGCATGGAAAATTAGAAGAATCATTTGGTGCCGCGAAACAAACCAGGGAAAATTTCATCAGCCAGCATTTTAAGCCAAAGAAGCAAGAAGAAATGACAAATAATCAGCTCAGTTTTAGTGTTCAGCCTGGCGGGCAGGTCGCAGGTACTATTCGTGTGGCGGGGGATAAATCAATCTCTCATCGTTCCATAATTTTAGCTTCGATTGCCAATGGCATAACGCGTGTCACTGGGTTCCTCGAAGGTGAAGACGCGCTTAACACTGTCGCTGCGTTTCGTGAGATGGGCGTAACCATAGTTGGGCCGGAGAATGGCGAGCTTACAATCTATGGTGTCGGCAAGAATGGGCTGCAGGCGCCGCGCAGACCTCTGTACATGGGGAATTCAGGCACGGCGATGCGCCTTTTGGCTGGACTTCTTGCAGCACAATCTTTTGATAGCGAGCTAACAGGCGATGAGTCGCTCATGGAGCGACCGATGAATCGAGTTGCCCAGCCGCTTCGGTCTATGGGCGCAAGAATTGATACGGGAGATTCAGGTACTCCGCCCCTAACCATTCGCGGATCGAAATTAAAGGGCATAACTTACGAAATGCCAATTGCTAGCGCACAGGTAAAGTCTTGCCTGTTACTCGCGGGATTGTATGCCGAGGGCGAGACGAAGCTTCTAGAGCCGGCTCCCTGCCGTGATCATACGGAGCGCATGTTGCAAGGCTTCGGTTATGAGGTTGTGGTCGATGCACAAGAAGGCGCCGCTGCGGTCGTCGGCGGCGCAGATTTACAGGCAACTCAGATTGATGTACCGGCTGATATATCTTCTGCGGCGTTCTTTTTGGTCGCGGCGGCTATAACGCCAGGTTCAGACCTTACACTTCAACATGTCGGCGTGAATCCGACGCGTATTGGCATTATAAATCTATTACGGGATATGGGTGCGAACATCGAAAGTAGCAATGAGAGGCTAGCCGGCGGCGAACCGGTTGCCGACTTACGTGTTCGCTATCAACCGCTTAAGGGCATTGTTGTTAGTGAGGCTCAAATACCTCTCGCGATAGACGAATTTCCAGTGCTATTTGTTGCTGCCGCTTGTGCCGAAGGGGAAACGCTGCTGCGTGGCGCTGAGGAGCTGCGCGTGAAAGAAAGCGATCGACTCGATGCGATGGCGCAGGGCTTAGCGAAACTAGGTGTTACCGTGGAAGCTTTCGACGATGGTATTAAGATTACCGGTGGCAAAATGGGAGGCGGGGCCGTAGACAGCTTCGGCGACCATAGAATCGCTATGGCCTTTACTGTAGCAGGTTTGCGGTCAGAGGCGCCTATCGATATAGCGAACTGTGCGAACGTTGCCACCTCATTCCCGAATTTCGTAGAACTCGCCACAGAAGTTGGTATGCGGGTATCTGCCTTGAAGTTAACAGAAACAAGCTAGCTAAAGAGTCTTTGATGAATAAAGCCCCCGTTATAGCAATCGATGGGCCTTCGGGCTCCGGCAAGGGAACAATAGCCTCTCGTGTAGCCGAATCTCTTGGCTTTTCCTTGCTCGATAGCGGCGCGCTTTACCGTGTTTTAGGTATTGCTTGTGATCGTCATGGCATTGATCTGGCAGATCTATCAGCGGTGGCAAATCTCGCTAGAGGCCTAGATATACAGTTCGGAATAAGCGGTGGGGGCAGCGTCTGGCTAGATGGCGAGGATGTTAGCCTCGCTATTCGGACCGATCTAGGGAGCGACATGGCATCAAAAGTTGGGGCGATCGAGGCGGCAAGAGAGGCGCTGTTTCAGCGTCAATTGGCTTTTCGAGAAGCGCCTGGACTGGTTGCAGACGGCAGGGACATGGGAACCGTTGTATTCCCTGACGCCACACTCAAAATTTACCTTACTGCCAGTGCAGAAGAGCGCGCGCAGAGGCGATATAAGCAGTTGATAGGTAAGGGTATTGGTGCTATTCTGCCCGCCCTTTTGCGAGACCTAATTGAGCGAGACCAACGCGACAGTGAACGCGCCGCCTCTCCACTCAAGCCCGCTGAAGATGCCATCGTTATAGATACAACGGATTTGACTATCGATCAGGTAGTTAATCAGGTCCTAGAGCACTACGCGGCGGTATAGCAAAAAAAGTATTAGGAAGTGCTAGAAACTGTTTCAAGGCTGCATCCCCAGAATTGGCAGCCTTGGAATTTAACTTAATCACCCCGTGAAACTGGAACACGGCGAGTTACGATTCACATTAGTTGTGTATTGTAACTTATTAAAAATATTGGAAATATCAATGAGCGAAAATTTTGCAGAACTATTCGAACAATCCCTAACCGAAATAGACATGAATCCAGGCGCCATAGTAACCGGCACTGTTATAGATATAGATTCGGACTGGGTAACAGTCCACGCCGGCCTCAAATCTGAAGGCGTTATTCCTCGCATTGAATTCCTCGATGAGCAAGGTAACTTCTCTCTAGAAATAGGCAACGAAGTTAAAGTCGCGCTTGAGACCGTAGAAGACGGTACCGGTGCCACTAAATTATCCCGTGAAAAAGCCAAGCGTGCTGAATCATGGATGGAGCTTGAGGCTGCACACGAGAAGAACGACATCGTTACCGGTATTATCAACGGTAAGGTGAAAGGCGGTTTTACTGTCGATTTGAACAATATAAGAGCCTTCCTACCAGGATCCTTGGTCGATGTTCGACCAGTAAGAGATACGCTGCACCTGGAAGGTCAGTTACTCGAATTTAGACTGATAAAGCTTGATCGTAAGCGCAACAACGTCGTGGTATCCAGGCGTGCGGTTCTTGAGTCTGTGAGCACGGAAGAAAGAGATGCTCTTCTCGAGAAGCTACAAGAAGGTATGTCCGTCAAGGGTATCGTTAAGAACCT